>Ga0256407_10010788_pt1 | contig 12765 bp, 11 predicted proteins | sample RumenRJG_04DNA_FD_193489 | JGI IMG/M metagenome (GOLD analysis project Ga0256407, IMG submission 193489) | Bovine rumen microbial communities from Lethbridge, Alberta, Canada - RJG_04 | ecosystem: Host-associated > Mammals > Digestive system > Stomach > Rumen | place: Canada: Alberta... | reverse complement strand
TTATCAGGATATTCCCATGGCGTCAGTCCTGCTCTCTTCTATTGGAAAGTTCAGTGAGGAGGATCTGATCAGGCTGAAGCTCTTGATTGAAAAAGAGCACAGAAATGATTACCTGCTGTATGACCTTCTGCTTCTGTACCAGGAGAGAGGAGAGGACCCTGCCCTCAAAGAAAAAACGGGGCATTTCCTCAGCCTGCTTCATAAATTCCGGCGGCGCAAAAAAGAACTGCCGCTGGGTCAGCTTCTCTGGGAGATTTACAGAGAGACCGGATATTTTGACGAGGTCCAGCTGCTGCCGGAGGGAGGGAAAAGGAAACAGAACCTGCTCATGCTTCTCGAGAAGGCTGAAGAATATGAAAAGACCATGTATAAAGGCCTTTTTTATTTCAAACGTTATATGGACCGGCTGCGCACCTACGAACTGGAGCCGGAGATGACGGGGACTGCAGGAGAAGGGGAAAATGTGGTCCGGCTTATGACCATTCATAAAAGTAAAGGATTGGAATTCCCCATTGTATTTGTCAGCGGCCTGTCCCATAATTTCAATAAACAGGGATGGCAGAGCGACAGTACGGTTTTTCATCCGGAATTGGGAATTGGAATGGATTGGAAGGATCGGGAGCTGCGCTACCAGCACAGTTCCATGATGAAAGTCATGATCCAAAGACAGATAAAAAAAGAGTCCCTGGAGGAGGAACTAAGGATTCTTTATGTGGCTATGACCCGGGCGGAGAAAAAATTGATTCTGACCGGTACAGTGGGTTCAGAGAAACTGGATGCAGCCCAGAGCACTGTCATCAATCAGGGATTTAAGATGTCAGCGTCCTGCTATATGGACTGGCTGCTTCCGGTGATCCTTGATACCAGGCATGAACAGGAGGAGTTCCGGATCAGGTACAAAAACTGGGAAGATATAAAGAATCAGTTTGAAGAGATCGACCGGGAGGAGTCGGACATTTCCCTGAAAGAGGCACTGGAGACAGCGGTGGAATTGGTCGATGACAGTCCGGTCAGGCAGGCATTTTCCAAAGAATACCCCCACAGGACATCCATCGGCCAGAAGAGAAAATACTCTGTCTCAGAATTGAAAAAACTGAGTCAGACGCAGCTGCCCGGTGAGGATGGCAGGCCTTCGGAGCCCGAGTACGGGGAGAATCTGGCGTTTTCCAGGATCTCAGAACCTTTCGGAACAGACAAAGAGGGCTCTGTCCAGACTGTGGCTGATCAGGAGCGGGCCATGCCGGTTTTCCTCAGGGGGGAAGAAGAGGAGAGACTGACTCCCTCCCAGCGGGGAACCCTGGTTCACAAGATGATGGAATTGCTCCCCTTTGGAGAAATCGAGAATCGGGAACGCCTTGCCAGGGAGATTCATCTTCTCAAAGAAGCCTGTCCTGGGTTGAAGGAGATAGACAGTAAATGGCTGGAGCGCGGAGCCGCTAGCTTTCTTTTTTCTGATTTGGGAAGAGAATTGTGCAGGATGGACAGGGACAGGAAACTTCACAGAGAGCTGCCCTTTACCATCGGCCTTACGGGCTCTGATCTGGCCCGGATTAACAGACTGGAAACCCATCAGCCGCCTGACGATAAGGAGACCATTGTTGTTCAAGGCGTGATTGACCTTTTTGCCGAGACGGAGGAAGGACTCTGGCTGATCGACTATAAGACGGATTATCTGCGCCCGGGACAGGAGGGGATCCTGCTTGACCGCTATCGGACCCAGATGTTATATTATAAGCTGGCTTTAGAGCAGCTGTGGGGAGAGAAGGTGGCCCGGATCTACCTTTATTCTTACAGTCTGGGAACCTTTATCGCTCTGACGGAGGAGTCTTATGGAAACTGAGAAAAGCTATGAGAGCTTTGCCCGTGTTTACGATGAACTGATGGACAATGTGCCCTATGGGAAGTGGGCGGCCCGTATTCTGCAGCTTTTCAGAAAGCAGGGAATTGAGGGCGGTCTGGCCCTGGAGCTGGGCTGCGGCACTGGAAAGATGCTGATGCAGCTGGGGAAGGCAGGTTACGATATGATTGGCGTGGATTCTTCCCTGGATATGCTGCAGATTGCCCGGGAGAAGTGCCCGGCCGATTATCTTCTCCTCCTTCAGGATATGAGATCCTTTGAGCTGTACGGTACTGTGGCAGTCACGGTTTCTGTGTGCGACAGCATTAATTACATAAAAGACCCGGAGGACCTCAGGGAGGTCTTCTGCCTGGTCAATAATTATCTGGATCCCGGAGGTCTGTTTCTCTTTGATTTCAACACCGAACACAAGTACAGGGACATTATCGGTGAGACGGTGATTGCGGAAGACCGGGAGGATGTCAGTTTCATCTGGTACAATGACTATGATCAGGAAAGTCATATCAATGAGATCAGTCTCAGAGTTTTTGTCCGTGAGCGGGAGGACCTTTTCAGAAAGTTTGAGGAGACGCATTTTCAAAGGGGGTACACTCTCGTGGAAATAAAAGAGCTGCTCAGGGAAGCTGGTATGGAATTTGTCGATGCATGGGACGGTTACGAAGACAGACCCGCGGGCCCGGACAGTGAGAGAATTCTGGTTCTGGCCCGGGAGAAGGGAAAGAAAGGAATCGGATCTGATGATGATCAGACCGTAGAGAATCTTAATGAAATGATAAACAAGGGAAAGAAGGAATAAATCGATGGAAGATTATATTATCCGCGGCATGGCCGCCGGCAGCCAGGTTCGTTTTTTTGCGGCAACCACAAGGAATCTGGTGGAGAAAGCAAGGCAGCTGCACGGGACAAGTCCGGTGATGACTGCGGCCCTTGGCCGTCTGCTGACTGGCGGTGCCATGATGGGCTCCATGTGTAAGAATGACAGTGATCTGGTCACCATCCAGATTAAATGTGACGGTCCCGCCGGGGGACTGATTGTGACTGCAGACGCAAAAGCAAAGGTTAAGGGCTACGTCTATAATCCGGTGGTAATGCTTCCGGCCAGCAAAGCGGGAAAACTGGACGTGGGAGGGGCCCTTGGCCATGGCGTCCTGACAGTGATTAAAGATCTGGGTCTCAAGGAGCCCTACTCGGGGCAGACCAACCTGGTAAGCGGAGAGATTGCGGAGGATCTGACCTACTATTTTGCTTCCTCCGAGCAGATTCCCACTTCGGTGGCCCTCGGCGTCCTCATGAACAGAGAGAATACAGTCCGCCGGGCCGGCGGATTTATGCTGCAGGTGATGCCCTACGCCAGTGACGAGGTGATCACAGAGCTGGAGAAGAGACTGGCATCCTTCTCCTCAGTGACAGCCCATCTGGATGCCGGTCAGACACCGGAGGATATGATGGCAGAGATTTTCGAGGGAATGGATATGACCATCGAGGATAAGATACCGACAGAGTTTTACTGCAACTGCTCCAAGGAGCGGGTGTCCCGCGCTGTTGTCAGTATTGGTAAAAAAGATATTCAGGAGATGATCGATGAGGGAAAGCCCATCGAAGTGAATTGTCATTTCTGCAACAGTCATTATCAGTTTGATGTGGATGAACTGAGACAGCTCCTGAAAGAGGCGCGCTGAAAGAATAAAGAGCAATTCCCGGAGGGTTTTTACTTAATAGGAAATCGCAATCTCCTATTAAGTAAGAAAGGGCAGTCCTGCGACTGCCCGATGAAAGGATCTACTCATTGACAACTTCCGGCTCCTCTTCCTTGTGGAAGTGGATTTCTGTATAACCGCGCCGGATTTTGTTTTTGGAAGTTTTTTCTTCTTCGTCTTTCTCAGCATGAATGACGGATGGGTCTTCAGGGGCTGACTTGATCATGGTTTCTTCGTATTCCCGCAGGATATCCTCCTCGGGTTCCTCGTCCTCATCGTCGCCGAGGAAAAGGTTAAAGAAGGGAAGTTTTTTCAGTTGCTCCTGATACAGATAGACTGCGGCAGCGGCAGCACATACTGCTGCCAGGAATAAGAAAAGTTTTCTTTTTTTCATGAATATTAATCCTCCTGTAAAACGGGATGTCAGTTCCCGGATTTAGTATATTTTAATACTTTTTTTTAGGAATTTCAATCTCTGACGGAGGTTTCTTGTGATTTCAATCATGAGAGGAATGCACAAGGATTCTTGTCACTTTGACTGTGAACTTTATCATAACGGTTTTATCGTGCCTGCACATAACAGGAAGGGGAGAGATTATGAGTCTGGCAGATCATATTTTTATAGAGATGTGTGAGGATATTATCAACAATGGGTTCAGCACCGAGGGGGAGAAGGTACGCCCCAAGTGGCCTGACGGAACCAGCGCCTATACGATCAAACGGTTTGGCGTAGTCAACCGCTATGACCTTGGCAAAGAGTTTCCGGCCATCACCCTGAGAAAGACCTACATCCGCTCTGCCATAGATGAAGTTTTATGGATCTGGCAGAAGAAATCCAATAATGTCCATGACCTGAAGAGCCATATCTGGGATGAGTGGGCCAACGAAGATGGATCCATCGGCAAAGCCTACGGCTATCAGATGGGGAAAAAACATATTTACCGGGAAGGGGAAATGGATCAGGTGGACAGGGTTCTCTTTGATCTGAAAGAGAATCCTTTCAGCCGGAGGATCATGACCAATCTCTATGTTCATGAAGATCTTCATGAGATGAATCTGTACCCTTGTGCCTACAGTATGACCTTCAATGTGACAGGGAATAAGCTGAATGCTATCCTCAACCAGAGATCCCAGGATGTCCTGGCGGCCAACAACTGGAATGTGGTCCAGTATGCGGCATTGTTGATGATGATTGCTCAGGCCAGCGGCTTTGAAGCCGGAGAGCTGGTGCATGTCATCGCAGACGCGCACATCTATGACCGCCACATCCCGATCATCAAGGAACTGATCTCCCGGCCGACCTACCCTGCACCGAAAGTGACACTGAATCCGGAAGTAAAAAACTTTTATGATTTCACAGTGGATGACTTTACCATCGAGAACTATGTGACCGGACCACAGGTAAAAAATATACCGATTGCAATATAATATGGGGATGGGTGGTGCGATATGATTATCATAGCGGCTGTGGACAGGAACTGGGCCATCGGTAAGGACGGTCATCTGCTGGCCCATATTTCCAAAGATATGAAGCACTTTGCTCAGACGACCACAGGACATGTGATCGTTATGGGAAGAAAGACCCTGGAGAGTTTTCCCGGTGGGAAACCTTTGCCCAACAGGATCAATATTGTCCTTACCTCCCAGGCGGCCTATGATGGAAAAGGAGCCATCGTGGCGAGGGGAACAGCGGAATTGGACCGACTGCTTAAGAATTACGACAGTGAAGAGATTTATATTGTGGGAGGAGAGAGCCTTTACCGGAGGATGCTTCCCCGGTGTGACAGGGCAATAATCACCAAGATAGACGCTGACTTTGATGCTGATACATGGATGCCGGATCTGGATTGTGAGCCAGGCTGGTTTCTCAGTCAGGAGGGGGAGATTCTGGAGGAAAAAGGATTGAACTTCCGCTTCTGCCTATATGAAAAAAAGGACTTGTCAGAGAAGAAAGGAGAACATCCAGGCATCGTCTGATCCTGGATTAAAGATTAAATGAGCGGAAGAACAAAAAAAGAACTTTCAGGAGTAACCCTGCTGGGCAATCAGAAAGTCAGCTATGCTTCCGATTATGCGCCGGAAGTACTTGAGACTTTTGTCAATAAACATCAGGATCACGATTACTTTGTGAAGTTTAACTGTCCTGAATTTACCAGCCTCTGTCCCATGACAGGACAGCCGGATTTCGCCACGATCTATATCTCCTATGTCCCGGATGTCAGGATGGTGGAGAGCAAGTCACTGAAACTGTATTTATTCAGTTTCAGGAATCATGGGGATTTTCATGAAGATTGTGTCAATATCATCATGAAAGACCTCATTGCTTTAATGGATCCAAAATACATTGAAGTCTGGGGGAAATTTACGCCTCGCGGCGGGATTTCCATAGACCCTTACACTAATTACGGAAAGACGGGGACCATGTGGGAGAAGGTTGCTATTGACCGGCTGACCCACCATGATATGTACCCGGAAAAGATTGACAACCGATAATGAATCCGAATAAAAAAAGTGAATCGAACACTTGTTTTTCTTCTGGATCTGTGTTAGAATGATTTCAGATTAGAACATTTGTTCTGTTTTTTGGAATATAGGAGGATATATTATTTATGGCAAGGAAATCAGATTCTGGTGATACCAGAGTAGAATATATCGGAGACAGAGAGGCGAAGCTGCAGGCTTTGAACAGTGCGGTCTCATCCATCGAGAAAAATTTTGGCAAGGGCTCCATCATGAAGCTTGGGGACTCTGTTGCCAACATGAATGTGAGATCCATACCCACAGGGTCCATCAGCCTGGACGTTGCACTGGGAGTGGGAGGTGTTCCCCGCGGAAGGATTATTGAGATTTACGGTCCGGAGTCCAGCGGTAAGACCACAGTGGCCCTGCACATGATTGCCGAGGCTCAGAAGAGGGACGGAATCGCCGGCTTTATTGATGCAGAGCATGCTCTGGATCCTCAGTATGCCCAGAAGATTGGCGTGGACATCGATAATCTTTACATCTCTCAGCCTGACAATGGAGAGCAGGCTCTGGAGATTGCCGAGACCATGATTCGGTCTGGTGCACTGGATATTGTGATTGTCGATTCCGTGGCGGCTTTGGTTCCCAAGGCGGAGATCGACGGGGATATGGATGATCAGCAGGTGGGACTTCATGCCCGGCTCATGTCCAAAGCCATGAGGAAGCTGACCGGCGTTATTTCCAGTTCGAACTGTGTTGTGGTATTTATCAACCAGCTCCGGGAGAAGGTAGGTATTATGTTCGGCAACCCGGAGGTAACCACCGGCGGACGGGCTCTGAAGTTTTACTCCTCTGTCCGTATGGATGTCAGGAGGGTGGAGGCAATCAAACAGGCCGGTGAGATCATCGGCAACCACACCCGGATCAAGATCGTGAAGAACAAGGTGGCACCGCCTTTTAAGGAGGCGGAGTTTGATATTATGTTCGGAGAGGGAATCTCCTGTGAAGGAGACCTGGTGGATCTGGCAGTCAAGGTGGACGTAATCAGGAAGAGTGGTGCCTGGTATTCCTATCTTGGTGAGAAGATCGGTCAGGGCAGGGAGAACGCGAAAAAGTATCTCCGGGAACATCCTGATGTCATGGCAGAAGTAGAGATGAAGGTCCGGGAGATCTTTAATCTCCCCGTAGATGAGACGGCAAGAAAGGATATGGAAGCCGCATCGGCAGACCGGTTCTCAGCGGACTATCCTGCTGCCGGCGATGATACAGGGCAGCGTACATGAATTATCGGATCACATTGGATAAGACAAGCGGAAAAAAAATCTACGTGAATCCCGGAGAGAGGGAAGGAATATATCTGTACCCTTCGGAGATCCGGAGGTGCAGGCTGGAAGAGGGCGCATCGGTGACACAGGAAGAACTGGAGCAGATGCGCCTTCAGTTCGCCCTGCCCAGGGCAAAGAGGCGGGCCATAGCCATTCTGGCCAGGAGAGACCAGACGGAGTATGAACTCCGTCAGAAGCTGGAGAAGTCCTTTACTGACTCCTTTTCCCTGGAGGAAACCATGGAGTTCGTCAGAGCCTGCGGCTATGTGGACGACCTGCAGTACAGCCGGGATTACATGGCGTCGAAACGGCACAGAAAGAGTTTTAGAATGATGAGGATGGAGCTGAAGAGGAAGGGGATCTCTGATGCTGTTCTGGCCCTGGCATTTGAGGAAGCGGGGCAGGACAGAGATTCGGACCTGGCTCCCCTGGTGGAGAAGTATCTGCGCAGGTTCCCGGTGATTGATGAGACAGCCCTTCAGAAGACAGAGGCTCACTTTTACAGGAAAGGTTATCAGGCCGGTTTGGTGAGAAGGGTTGTCAGACACAGGCATGAAGAATAGGATTTGTTTTTTCTTGACTTTTGAACAGATTACGTTTAATATTATTATGTTGTACTTTGGTACAATGAAAATTTCATAAGGAGGTGCTCCTGTAGATATGACTCCAATCACTGTGATTGTTGTTCTGCTTGCGATTGTTCTGACCGCTGCAATCACTTTTCTTGCGACATCATCTTATCACAAGAATGTGTCTGAGAAAAAAGTGGGAAGCGCAGAGGAGAAGGCCCGTAAGATTATCGATGATGCTGTGACAGAAGCAGAAGCGATGAAGCGGGAAGCTTTGTTGGAAGCAAAAGAAGAGTCTTTGAAGGCCAAGAACGAGTTCGAGAAGGAGAGCAGAGAGCGCAGGACCGAGCTGCAGAGATATGAGAAGAGAGTTCTCAACAAAGAGGAGGCGATCGATCGTAAAGCTGATTCTCTGGAAAAGAAAGAGCAGGCTCTGTCCCGCAAGGAAAGTTCTCTTGATAAGCAGAGAGCAAAAGTAGAAGAGTTGCATGCAAAACGTCTGCAGGAACTGGAAAGAATTTCAGGATTAACCTCTGAACAGGCAAAAGAGTATCTTCTTAAAACTGTAGAAGATGACGTTAAGCGGGAAATGGCGGTTATGGTCAAAGAACTTGAGACCAGAGCCAAGGAGGATGCATCGAAGAAGGCCAAAGAATATGTGGTTACCGCAATTCAGAAATGTGCGGCTGACCATGTAGCCGAGACCACAATCTCTTTAGTGCAGCTTCCCAATGACGAGATGAAAGGTCGTATCATCGGTCGAGAGGGCCGTAATATACGTACGATCGAGACACTGACCGGCGTGGATCTGATTATTGATGACACACCGGAAGCAGTCATACTCTCCAGCTTTGATCCGATTCGCAGAGAAGTTGCAAGAATTGCTCTTGAGAAGCTGATTGTCGATGGAAGAATCCATCCGGCAAGAATTGAAGAGATGGTTGAGAAGGCAAAGAACGAAGTAGAACAGACGATCCGTGAAGAGGGAGAGGCTGCTGTCCTTGAAGTTGGTATTCACGGTATCCGTCCGGAACTTGTCCGTCTCCTGGGTAAGATGAAATATCGTACCAGTTACGGACAGAATGCTTTGAAGCATTCTATCGAGGTTGCACAGCTCTGCGGTTTGCTGGCCGGAGAGATTGGCGAAGATGTACGTTTGGCAAAAAGAGCCGGCCTGCTTCATGATATCGGCAAGTCCGTCGATCATGAGATGGAGGGCTCTCATATTACAATAGGTGTGGATTTATGTAAGAAATATAAAGAATCTCCAGTCGTAATAAATGCTGTTGCATCACATCACGGAGATGTGGAACCTACTAGTTTGATTGCTTGCCTTGTTCAGGCCGCCGACACAATTTCAGCTGCAAGACCAGGAGCAAGACGCGAGACGCTTGAGACGTACACGACGAGATTAAAACAGTTAGAAGACATTGCCGATTCCTTCAAGGGAGTTGAGAAGACTTTTGCCATTCAGGCAGGACGAGAAATTCGAGTAATGGTAGTTCCTGATCAGGTTAATGATTCAGAGATGGTACTTCTTGCCCGGGATATTTCCAAACAGATCGAGAACGAACTCGATTATCCGGGACAGATTAAGGTCAATGTTATTCGTGAATCAAGAGCTGTTGATTATGCAAAATAGAAGGGTAACTATTTTGCAGTTGCCAGGATGCTCACGGAATACTGTCTATAAACAGATTTCGGGAAGCATATTTACCCCATATTATTAAAGGATTTTTATGAGAAGGCTGCGTGCTCCTCTGTCCAGACAGAGAGCCGCAGCCTTTTGCGTTGAAGAATCAGCATGAAGTCATAGTAGAAATTAACTGTCAATTCATGTATAATCGAAACAAGGCACAAAAAGACGGAACTGTGTCACGAAATAATAGAGTACCTTCAGGAGAGAGGGGGAGATTGATGGATCTGCATGAATTTTATATTGGAAAAGCTTTTGATGCCTACGAATATTTCGGTGCCCATCCGACCAAGGATGGCGTTTTGTTTCGAGTCTATGCGCCCAATGCTTTGAAGATAGAACTGATCGGAGAATTTAACCAATGGGATGGCAGTGATTTTGAGATGGTCCAGGACGGTCTTTCCGGTATTTTTGAGTTAACAGCAGCTGATGCCAGACCTGGAATGATGTACAAGTATCGCATTTACCAGCAGGATGGCAATATTCTTGATCGTTTTGATCCTTATAGTTTCGGGTCAGAGCTGCGGCCCGGGACTGCTTCCATTATTGTTGATCTGGATGAATACCAGTTCAATGATCAGGAGTGGATGAAGAACCGCAGCAAGAATTATGATAAGCCTGTGAACATCTATGAGGTACATGCCGGCTCCTGGAAATATAATCCTGAAGATGAGAACAATGGCTGGTACACCTATGACGAACTGGGAAGACAGCTGGCAGACTATGCAAAAGAGATGGGTTACACCCACATAGAGCTTCTGCCGGTCTCCGAGCATCCCTCTGACCAGTCCTGGGGCTACCAGCAGAGTGGTTATTTCTGCCCTACTTCCCGCTACGGCAATGCAGCTCAGCTCATGGAGATGGTGGATATTCTTCACAATAACGGTATCGGCGTGATTATGGACTTTGTGCCGGTACATTTTATCACAGATAACTATGCCCTGAGCCGTTTTGATGGTACGGCCATCTACGAGTATGCTGATCCCTCCAAAGGATACAGTGAGTGGGGTACCTGTAATTTTAACTACTACAGGGGAGAAGTGAGGAGTTTTCTCCAGTCCTCTGCCGCCTTCTGGATGGACCGCTTTCATTTTGACGGGATCCGTATGGATGCCATCAGCAATGCCATCTACTGGGGAGGGGATTCTTCAAGAGGAATCAATGAAGGGGCCCTGGATTTTATAAAAATGATGAATACCGGTCTCCAGAAACTGTTTCCCACTGCGATGCTGATTGCAGAAGACTCCACCAGTTTTCCTAAAGTGACAGCGCCGGTGAAGTATGACGGTCTGGGCTTTGACTACAAATGGGATATGGGCTGGATGAATGACACTCTGGACTTTTTCCGCATTCACCCCAATGACAGAAGATTCCATTATCACGATCTGTCTTTCTCCATGATGTATTTTTATCAGGAGAATTACCTGCTTCCCTTCTCCCATGATGAAGTGGTCCATGGGAAGGCCACAATTCTGCAGAAAATGTGGGGGGACTACGACTACAAATTCCAGCAGGCTAAGACGCTCTATACCTATATGTTTACTCACCCGGGCAAAAAACTGAATTTTATGGGAAATGAGATCGGTCAGTTCCGGGAGTGGGACGAGAGGCAGGAATGCGACTGGATGCTGCTGCAGTATCCCAAGCATGATGCTTTTCATAAGTTCCTGCAAAAATTGAACAAGCTGTATCTCAGTGAACCTGCCTTTTACTGTGAAGAGTACAATCAGGAGACCTTCCGCTGGCTCGAGGTGGAGGCAGTGGAGCAGACAGTTTATATTTATGAGAGATCCTACGGGGATGACAGGTTTATTGTAGTGATCAATGCCAGCGAGAACCAGTATGATGATTTCGAATTTGGCTATGACCATAACGCGGTTCTGCATGAAGTCCTCTCCGGGGAACGCCAGGAATTCGGCGGCTATTTTGCGGGTTCGGATGCCCCGGTCAAGGCAGAGCTTAAGGGCTACAAATGGTGGAAGAGAAAGTTCCATATAACTATCCCTGCCCTGGCGGCTATCATTTACCGGGTGGAGATTCTTCCGGAGCCGAAAACAGTTCCCATCCCAATGCTGGATGAAGCTTCCCGCAAGATTGACAGCAGGTATTCTGCCTCTGTGAGAAAAACCAAATAAGAGGAATTACCGGCAGAAGGACATTGATTGAAACTATGAAAATAGGTGTAAAACTTGATGCATTTGAAGGTCCTCTGGATCTTCTTTTGCATTTAATCGAAAAAAATAAAGTAAGTATATATGACATTCCCATCGTGGAGATCACAGATCAATATCTTGAGTATCTTCATGCCATGGAGGCTGAAGAATCCATGGAATCCCTCAGTGAGTTCCTTGTCATGGCGGCAACGCTCCTGCAGATTAAGTCCAGGATGCTCCTGCCCAGAGAGGAGAAGGAGGAAGAGGAGGACCCAAGAGAAGAGCTGGTACGGCGTCTTATGGAGTATAAAATGTTCAAATATGCGGCCATGGAGCTCAAAGATCTGAGTGTGGATGCCCAGAAAGTATTTTATCGGGGGGAGAGTGTGCCCAGAGAGATACGGGAATACCAGGATCCGGTGGTGCCGGAAGAAATCGTGGGAGACATCTCTCTGACCAGGCTGAATGAAGTCTTTCAGATGGTGATCCGGAGAAAGAAGGATATGGAAGATCCTGTCCGGAGTAAATTTGGCAAGATCCGCAAGGAGAAATACCGGGTGGAAGACCGGATAACGGATATCCGAAAGATGGTGAAGGGCATGAGAAGGATCAATTTCAGGACGCTTTTGGATATCCAGCCTTCCAGGGAAAAGGTGATTGTGACTTTCCTGGCGGTCCTGGAACTCATGAAGATGGGTGAGATTGCAGTTACTCAGGAGGAAAACTTTGCCGAAATCTACTTAGACAGTGTAGAGTGACACCCGGTATTTGGGAGCGATACAAAAGGTGACTGGAAGAGTTTTTAGAGATTTTTAAAACAGAGTTTGTTGAAGAGAGTTTTTTATGGAAGAGATAAGACAAAATACAGAGACAGAAGAGGAAACCCGGCTGGAAGGCGAAGTTCTTGACCGGCTGGCTTCGGATCCTTCGGGCCAGCAATATTTTGCTGTGGAGGGAATGGGAACCCTGGATTTATCTGAGGAAGAGAAGGATACGGTAAAGGG
>Ga0256407_10010780_pt1 | contig 12770 bp, 10 predicted proteins | sample RumenRJG_04DNA_FD_193489 | JGI IMG/M metagenome (GOLD analysis project Ga0256407, IMG submission 193489) | Bovine rumen microbial communities from Lethbridge, Alberta, Canada - RJG_04 | ecosystem: Host-associated > Mammals > Digestive system > Stomach > Rumen | place: Canada: Alberta... | reverse complement strand
CGTTTTCATCCCTGGGTGTTCTCTGGTGCCATTCAGCATGCAGACCAGGGTATCGAAGAAGGTGAGATCGTCCGTGTGATGAAGAATAACGGCGATTTTATCGCGATAGGGCACTATCAGGCGGGTTCCATCGCCGTGAGAGTGCTGTCATTCCGTGATGTGCCCATCGACGATCAGTTCTGGGCCTCACGTCTGGCTTCGGCCTTGAAGATGAGACAGGCCATCGGTATTGCTGATAATCCCGATAACAACACCTATCGTTTGGTTCATGGTGAGGGTGATATGCTGCCCGGACTCGTGATCGACGTCTATGGTAAGACCGCCGTGATGCAGGCTCACAGCATTGGTATGCACCTGTGTCGTAAGGCCATTGCCGCCCAACTGGTACAGGTGATGGGAGGCAGACTGGAGAACATATACTATAAGAGTGAGACCACGTTGCCGTTTATGGACGACATGGAGAACGGTTTCCTCTATGGCGGTTCTGAAGATAATGTGGCTGTAGAGAATGGTCTGAAATTCTATGTGGATTGGTTGCGCGGTCAGAAGACGGGTTTCTTCGTGGATCAGCGTGAGAACCGTTCGATGCTGGAGCGTTTTGCCAAAGGAAAGAAGGTGCTGAATATGTTCTGTTATACCGGTGGATTCTCGTTTTATGCGATGAGAGGTGGGGCAGAGTTGGTACATTCTGTTGATAGCAGTGCCAAGGCCATCGAACTGACGAACCGCAATGTGGAATTGAATTTCCCAGGCGATCAGCGTCATCAGGCCTTCTGTGAGGATGCGTTCAAGTATCTGGAACAGGCTGGTGACCAGTACGACCTGATCATTCTCGATCCGCCCGCCTTTGCCAAGCACCGTGGTGCGCTCCATAACGCACTGAAGGGTTATACCCGTCTGAATAATAAGGCGTTCCAGAAGATCCAGCCTGGTGGTATCCTCTTTACCTTCAGTTGTTCACAGGTGGTGACGAAGGATCATTTCCGTAATGCGGTGTTTACGGCTGCCGCCCAGGCAGGGCGTAAGGTGAGGATCCTGCACCAGTTGCATCAGCCTGCCGATCATCCTATCAATATCTATCACCCTGAGGGTGAGTATCTGAAAGGACTCGTGCTATATGTTGAATAAAGTTGCTGATTTCATCGCGAAGCACGGACTTCTGAGTCGTGAGGGACTGCATCTTGTGGCTCTGAGTGGTGGGGCAGACAGTGTGGCGCTGTTGCTGATCCTGAAGGATCTCGGCTATCGTATTGAGGCAGCACATTGCAATTTTCATCTGAGAGGTGAGGAGAGCAATCGGGATGAGGAATTTGTGAAGAAACTCTGTGAAGAGAAAGCGATTCCGATTCATTTAATTCACTTTGACACAAAGGAATATGCAGCCTTGCATCAAGTAAGTATTGAAATGGCTGCGAGAGAACTGAGATATGGTTATTTCCGACAACTCAGACAAGATATAGGGGCAGAGAAGGTGTGTGTGGCCCATCATCGTGATGATGCTGTAGAGACCTTACTGATGAACCTGATGAGAGGAAGTGGTGTTCACGGACTGACGGGTATCAGAGCCCATCATGATGAGATCGTGAGACCATTGCTGGCGTTGAGTCGTCAGGAGATTGAGGATTATCTCCATTCCATCGGACAGTCTTATGTGACAGACTCTACGAATCTGGTGGATGACGTTTTGAGGAATAAAATCCGATTAAATGTGCTGCCTTTGTTGGAACAGATCAATCCGAACGTGGCAGAGAACATCGGTAAAACCGCCCGTTTCATGCAGGAGACGGAGAAAGTGGTGGAGGATGTCATCAGACAACAGCAGGAAACACTCATCGAGTGTGATGCGAAGAATAAAACGGAGACAGTTGCCATCGAGGCACTGGAACAATTACCTTCTCCTGAACTGTTCCTCTATGAATGGTTGTCTAAGAAAGGATTCAACACCACTCAGATTGAACAGTTGACTGAGCATCTGGAGGGTGTATCGGGTAGGGCGTTTGAGACGCCAGACTACACCTTATTGATAGACAGGGAGCATCTGATTCTGGCGCCAAGGAAAGCGCCGATGAAGTCGCTCAGGATTCCTGAGGAAGGACGTTATCGTCTGGATGAGGAATATTGTTTTGATGTTAAGACGATTGAAAATATATCTATTTCAAAGACAGAAGATTGTATCACAATTGATAAAGCAAAGGTAAAATTCCCGCTAACTGTCAGACCAGTAGAGAACGGGGATGCGTTTATACCCTTTGGGATGACAGGCAGAAAGCTGGTGAGTGATTACCTGACAGACAGGAAATGCTCATTATATGAGAAACAGCGTCAGTTGGTGGTGACAGACAGTGAAGGACAGATCATCTGGCTTGTCGGGAAAAGGACTGATAACAGAGTCAGTGTGACGGAGCAGACAACTGAGGTTTTGCAAATAGCTCTGATCAGATCATAAATGATCATAATATAGTAATTAAAATATAAAAGGTATGAAACAGACGATTTTGGTGACTGGTGGTACTGGCTTTATCGGAAGCCATACAACAGTAGAACTGCAGGAAGCAGGTTATGAGGTGGTGATTATCGATAACCTCTCGAACTCTAATGAGAATGTGATTGACGGTATTGAGAAGATCACAGGCATCCGTCCTGCGTTCGAGAAGGTGGACTGCTGTGATTATGATGCACTGGAGGGTATCTTCAAGAAGTATCCGAAGATTGAGGGTATCATTCACTTTGCTGCCTCAAAGGCTGTCGGTGAAAGCGTGGAGAAGCCGTTGATGTACTATCGCAACAACCTCATGAGTTTGATTAATCTGCTGGAACTGATGCCCAAGTATGATGTCAAGGGTATCATCTTCTCATCAAGTTGTACCGTCTATGGTCAACCCTCAAAGGAGAATCTGCCTGTGACGGAGAATGCGCCTATCCAGAAGGCCATGAGTCCTTATGGTAACACCAAACAGATTAACGAGGAGATCATTCAGGACTATATCCACTCAGGGGCACCCATCAAGAGTATCATCCTGCGTTACTTCAATCCGATTGGTGCACATCCCACAGCACTGATTGGTGAGTTGCCCAATGGTGTGCCCATGAACCTGATTCCGTTTGTGACACAGACAGCGATGGGTATTCGCAAGCAGTTGAAGATCTTCGGAAACGACTATAACACACCTGACAAGACTTGTATCCGCGACTATATCTATGTGGTAGATCTGGCCAAGGCTCACGTCAAGGCAATGGAGCGAGTACTCGACAAGCCTGAGACGGATGCCGTAGAGATCTTCAACATTGGTACAGGTAAGGGTCTCTCAACCTTAGAGGTTGTTCAAGGCTTCGAGAAAGCTACAGGCGTGAAGGTGAACTGGGAGTACGCACCACGTCGTGAGGGTGATATCGAACAGGTATGGGGTAATGTTGACAAAGCCAACAAGGTGTTGGGCTGGAAGGCTGAGACACCTACGGAAGAGGTACTGAAGAGTGCCTGGAAGTGGCAAGAGAAACTCCGTAAGGACGGTATCCAATAAAAAAAATACGGCTCGAAAGAACCGTAATTTGTGTTTGTGTTGTGAATGGACTTCGATGTGAATCGAGGTCCATTTCTTTCACGTCACAAAGCCAGGCAGGTCTTGAAAGTGCCTTCCTCGTTGAAGTCACTAAGATCTACCGGTGAACGGAACAACCCAAACAAACTACTGCCGGAGCCAGACATCGCCGCATAGACGGCACCCATATCGTAGAGACGATCCTTGATGGCACCGATCTCCGGATGAATGGCAAAGACACTCTTCTCAAAGTCGTTGGTAAGCAGACCACGCCATGTCTCCACAGGCTGCATCACGACATCACGACAGTTGTGTGCCGGATGACAAGGGGTGATGAGTGAGAATGCCTCTTTTGTAGAGACGGGGATAGCAGGGCGCACGATAGCCAGGTACCAGCCTTTCAGATCCAGATCTACAGGCTGCATCTTCTCACCGATACCCTCAGCATAGACGGGACGATTGACGATGAAGAAAGCACAGTCGGCTCCCAACTTGGCGGCATAATCGATCATCTGCTGCTCAGAGAGGCCGAGGTTGAACTGACGGTTCAGCAGTGTAATCATAAAACCACAATCGCTGGAACCTCCGCCCATGCCTGCCTGTGTAGGAATACCTTTATAAAGATGTGTGTGAATACGTGGCAGCGTAGGGAAGTCCTGTTTCAGAAGATGATAGGCCTTCACCACCAGATTTTTCTGTTCATCGCCCTCGATTTGGAGGTTAGTGACTTTCAGATCGCAATCAACATCTGAAGGAAACTGCGGATCCATCGGGAATACCTCCAGTGCATCACAGATGGGTACTGGATAAAACACGGTCTCAAGGTTGTGATAACCATCGGAACGTTTCTCTACGACATTCAGTCCAAGATTAATCTTGCAGATTGGAGCTGTCAACATATCACTTATTATTATTTTTCTTAGTTTTCTTCTGATTATTCCGTCCGTTACCCTTACTGTGCCAACGTCCGTGACGTCGGGTATTGGAGCGTTTCTTCTCACGTTTGGTATATTCGGGTCCCTCACCAATGCCTTCCGGTAAGGCAACCTTCTCTACTTCCTTGCCCAGGAAATGTTCTATTTGCTGAAAGCGGTAGATGTCTGCCTCGCTGACAAAGGTTATGGCCACACCGTCACGATCAGCACGGGCCGTACGACCAATACGATGCACATAATCCTCTGCATCATGGGGCACATCATAGTTGATGACAGTACGGATATCATCGATATCAATACCACGTGCCACGATATCGGTAGCAACGAGTACATCCGTCTGTCCTGCCTTGAAGCGATACATCACCTCGTCGCGTTCCTGCTGGGAGAGATCACTATGCATCTGGTCGCAGTTGATATGCATGGACTTCAGACTGCGGTTGATCTCTTTCACACGTTCTTTCTTTCCAGAGAAGATAATCACACGTTTCAGGTCACCCTGTTTGAAGATGTGGTTGATGATCTTCAGTTTCTGTGGGTCATAGCAGACATATGCACTCTGTTGGATTTTCTCCGCAGGCTTAGAAACGGCAATCTTCACTTCTACAGGATCGTGTAGCAACTGGACAGCTAACTCACGGATCTTCTTTGGCATGGTGGCGGAGAACATGATGCGCTGACAACTCTCAGGCAGTTCCTGTACCAGTTTCATGATATCATCGATGAATCCCATGTCCAGCATACGGTCAGCCTCATCGAGCACAAAGAAAGAGCAACGGCTGAGGTCGAGATTGCCTACCTTCAGATGACTTAACAGACGACCTGGTGTGGCGATGAGCACATCGGCCCCCAGGCGCATACCCCGCAACTCCTGATCATAGCGTCCTGCATCGTTTCCGCCATAGACGGCTACACTGCTGACACCATCGAGATAATAGCCGAAGCCTTGCATAGCCTGGTCTATCTGCTGGGCCAGTTCTCGTGTAGGTGACATGATGATACAGTTGATGGCATCCTTGGGATAGCCGCCGTCATCAAGTTGGGAGAGGATCGGCAAGAGATAGGCAGCCGTCTTTCCCGTACCCGTCTGAGCCACACCCAGCACATCATAACCATCGAGAATCTCTGGAATGCAACGTTCCTGTATAGGAGTCATCTCCTCAAAATGCATATCATAGAGGGCATCGAGGATATTATCGTTCAGATATGTTTCTTCAAATTTCATTAATTAGGCGCTTGTCGATAACAGAAATATGCAATAATAGTATAAAGAATATTGGGAATCCACGCAGCCAGTACCGGCGGGGTATCCGCATTGATGGCAAAGGTGGCACTAACCGTCTGCAGTAGGATATAGGAGAAGGAGAGTGCCAGACCGATACCCAGATAGAGACCCATACCTCCTTTTCGTTTGCGGCTCGAGAGACTCACACCAATAATGGTCAGGATAAAGGAAGCAAATGAGGTAGCGATACGCTTATGGTATTCCACTTCATATTGTACCACATTGCCAGAGCCGCGTTCTGTCTGTTTGGAGATATATTGTCGCAGTTCTGAAGAGGTAAGTGTCTCCTGCTGACCCTTGGAGAATACCAGATCCATGGGTTCCATGTGGATGACGGTATCCAGCATGACACCCGTTGTTATCTCTTCACGCAAACCTTTCAGTTTTCTGATCTTGTAGTTGTTGGCTTTCCAATGGAAACGTGTATCACTGATCGAGTCATAACGGATCGTTGAAGCCGTCATGTGACTCACCAGTTTCTTGTTCTCAAACTTATCCAGAGAGAAACCATAACCTGTCTTGGTGCGGTTGTCGTAATTCTGTATGTAGGCAATGATACCTGGTCCCACCATCAACTGCACATTACTGGCCGAAGTGGTACGCTTGGAGTTCTTATATTTAGCCTCAAAGTCCTGACGGATCACCGTACCATGAGGAATCACATTGGAGATGAGATAGAAATTCACGACAGCGATGAGTGCTGCCGAGAGCATATAAGGCTTCATGAGCCGTTTGAAACTCACACCTGCTGCCAGCATCGCGATGATCTCACTATTACCAGCCAGTTTAGAGGTGAAGAAGATAACGGCAATGAAGACGAACAGAGGTGAGAACAGATTTGAGAAGTAAGGTACGAAGTTCGCATAGTAATCGAAAACGATGGCTTTTAGCGGTGCACCGTTCGTAGCAAACTTGGAGAGGTTCTCATTCACGTCGAAGACGATGGCAATAGAGATGATCAGAATGATCGAGTAGATGTAGGTTCCGATAAATTTCGCCATGATATAACGGTCGAGACGTGAAAGGAACTGTAAAGGATTGATCTTCCTCCACACTTTCCCCACACCTTTGCGTAACAACCGCCAATATTTTGCGATCAGAACAAGATACCGTTTCACATCTTCTTTATTCATCGTCGTTGTCCTAATTTGTCGATGACACTACGTTTCCACTGTACAAAGTCGCCTGCAATGATGTGCTGACGAGCATCGGTCACCAGTCGCAGGTAGAATGCCAGGTTATGGATAGAGGCTATTTGCATAGCCAGCAACTCCTGGGCCTTGAAGAGATGATGCAAGTATGCCTTTGTATGCAACTGATCGATGTAACACCCATCAGGATCAATGGGAGAGAAATCGTCTTCCCACTTCTTGTTACGCATATTCATCGTTCCTTCATAAGTGAAGAGCATCGCATTACGACCGTTACGGGTAGGCATCACACAGTCGAACATATCAACACCTCGTTCGATGGCTTCGAGGATATTCTGCGGTGTACCGACACCCATCAGATAACGGGGACGGTCCTTCGGCAGAATCTCGTTCACCACTTCAATCATCTCATACATCACCTCTGTGGGCTCTCCGACAGCCAGTCCGCCGATAGAGGCTCCACCGCCATCATTGAGTTGTCCCAATATATCACATACATGCTTGGCTGCATCCTGGCGCAGATCCTTGTAGGTACACCCCTGAACGATGGGGAACAATGTCTGATGATAGCCATACAGCGGTTCCGTCTCATTAAAACGCTTCACACAGCGTTCCAGCCAACGTTGGGTCAGGCCCAATGACTTCTTGGCATACTGATAATCGCTCTGTCCGGGAGGACATTCGTCGAGTGCCATCATGATATCTGCACCGATGACACGTTCCGTATCCATCACGTTCTCTGGTGTGAAGATATGTCTGGATCCGTCGATATGACTCTGGAACTCACAACCTTCCTCACGCAGTTTACGGATACCAGTCAGAGAGAATACCTGAAAACCGCCACTGTCAGTGAGGATAGGACGATCCCAAGTGTTGAACTTATGCAGTCCTCCTGCTTTTCGGAGAATATCGAGTCCTGGTCTGAGATACAGATGATAGGTGTTACCCAGGATGATCTGTGCCTTTACCTGATCACGCAGTTCAGAGAAATGTACACCCTTCACAGTACCAGCCGTTCCGACAGGCATAAAGATAGGCGTCAGGATCTGACCGTGATCGGTGGTAATGATACCAGCACGTGCATCACTGGCAGAATCGGTATGTTGCAGTTCAAACGTCATTTCTTCTCGTCTTTCTTTTCATCTTCCTGGATAGTGAAGTCCAGTGGATTCTTAACAATCTCATCTGTCAAGGCGAAGTTCCACACATCCTGTACATTCTCCACATAATGGAAGGTGACACCTTTCAGATACATATCGGGAATCTCAAGGATATCCTTCTCATTCTCACGACACATGACGATGTCAGTGATACCAGCACGCTTCGCTGCAAGGATCTTCTCTTTGATACCGCCTACGGGCAACACCTTACCACGAAGGGTAATCTCACCAGTCATAGCAGTGTTCTTGCGAACCTTTCGCTGGGTGAGGGCAGAGGCGATACTCGTAGCGATGGTGATACCGGCAGAGGGTCCATCCTTGGGTGTAGCCCCCTCGGGCACATGGATGTGAATATTCCAGTTGTCGAAGATACGGTAGTCAATGTTCAAAGTCTCTGCATGCGCCTTCACATATTCCAAAGCCAGAATAGCCGACTCTTTCATCACATCACCGAGGTTACCTGTCAGCGTGAGTTTGTTTCCCTTACCTTTTGACAGAGAAGTCTCGATAAAAAGAATCTCTCCACCAACGCTGGTCCAAGCCAGTCCGGTCACCACACCAGCATAGTCGTTACCCTGATAGATATCACGATAGAAAGGTGGTTTACCCAACAGGTCCTCAATCTCTGCAGGTGTGATCTTCTTATAGTCGGCATTGTCCTCCAACTGACGTTTATAGGCAATCTTACGGAGGGCCTTGTTGATCTGCTTCTCCAACTGACGGACACCACTCTCACGTGTATAACGCTCGATGATCATCTCAATGGCAGCCTTGTTGAATGTAGGCTTCAGCCCTTTGACATTCTGTCCGGTGTTATCCAACTCACGAGGAATCAGGTGGCGCTTGGCGATCTCGATTTTCTCTTCTGTGATATAGCCGCTCACCTCGATAATCTCCATACGGTCGAGTAGGGGACGAGGGATGGTACTCAGGTTGTTGGCTGTAGCAATAAACAACACCTTTGAGAGATCATAATCCACATCGAGATAGTTATCGTGGAAAGCGTTATTCTGCTCAGGATCGAGCACCTCTAACATCGCTGATGCGGGATCGCCATTGTGGGTCATCTGTGTCACCTTGTCAATTTCATCAAGGATAAATACAGGGTTGCTGGAACCTGCTTTCTGGATAGACTTGATGATACGTCCAGGCATCGCACCGATATAGGTACGACGATGTCCACGGATCTCTGCTTCATCGTGCAGACCACCCAGAGAAACACGTACATACTTACGTTTCATGGCAGCAGCAATCGATTTGCCAAGTGAGGTCTTACCAACACCTGGAGGGCCATAGAGACAGAGGATAGGACTCTTCAGGTCACCACGAAGAGCAAGCACAGCCATATATTCGAGAATGCGCTCTTTCACCTTCTCCATACCATAGTGATCCTGATCCAGAATCTTCTGGGCACGTTTCAGATCCAGATCGTCTGTAGTATATTCACCCCAAGGCAGACTTACGAGGGTCTGGAGATAGTTCAACAGCACGTTGAACTCTGGACTCTGAGGATTCAGGTTGTCGAGTTTATCTGCTTCCTTATAGAATGTCTTGCTGATCTCTGCAGGCCATTTCTTTCCTTCTGCCTTCTTCAGTAATTCATATTTCTCAGGCGAAGACTCGTTACCCATCTCTGCCTGCATGTTCTTAATCTGCTGCTGCAGAAAGTAGTTACGTTGCTGCTCGTCAATATCCTCACGGGTCTTGTTGCGGATATCGGCTTTCAGATTCTGAAGGTTGATCTCACGGTTGATGATCTTCATCACATTGAAGAGACGTTCCTTCACAGACTCCATCTCCAACAATCTGACCTTTTCCTTTACGGGGAAAGGCATGTTAGAGCATACGAAGTTCAGTGCCATGATATTATTGGTGATATTCTTGATGGCAAAGGTGGCCTCGTCGGGGATATCCTCACTCACATTGATATACTCGTTGACAAGATTGCGCAGGTCGTCCATGGCTGTCTTGAACTCACGGTCCCGTTTCTCAGGATCCAAATCAGACAATGCTTCAACGTCACCCTCAAGATAAGGAGATGTCTGAGTGAGCCTATTGAGTTGTAATCTACTATGACACTGAACAATGGCTGTAATATTACCATTGGGCAATGTCAGCAGTTTCATCACTTTTGCAAATACACCAGTCTTATAGAGGTCTTCCTGCAATGGAACGTCCACCTCAGGGTCACGCTGACAAATAATTCCTATAAGTTCACCTTTCTTCTCGGCTTTCTGTATCACTATCTTACTGGAATCCCTGCCAATGAGGATAGGGGAGACCACTCCTGGAAACAATACAAGGTTTCGCACAGGCAGGATAGGCACATTATCGGGGGTGTTGACATTTATTATATCCCTGATGTCCCCTTCAATGTCGGCTATCATCTGAAATGCTGAATTCTTATTCTGATTACTCATACTTCTAAATTAGTTCTCTCTTAAAAAACGGGTGCAAAGTTACTAATAATAAATAAGAAAGACGAATGTAGGATTAAAGAATTAACAAATAATTTGCTTTTTCACACGAATAATCGATTTTTTATGCTACCTTTGTGGCGAAATTATGGCAAACGATTACTTTCAATTCAAACAGTTTACCATTCATCAGCAACGCTGTGCGATGAAGGTAGGAACAGACGGCACCTTATTAGGTGCTTGGGCTCAGGTGCCAACAAACTCGGCCCGTATCCTCGATATTGGCACAGGCACAGGACTCATCGCTCTGATGATGGCTCAACGTTTTCCGGAAGCGACAGTCCTAGGCATTGACATCGATGGTGAGGCCGTAAGTCAAGCACAAGAAAATGTAGCAGCATCACCATTTGCGTCAAGGGTTGAGATACGAGCACAAAATGTCTTGGATTTTGAATACAAAGAAGGATTTGATGCCATTGTGAGTAATCCGCCGTATTTTGTAGATGCATTGACTTGTCCGGATCAACAGCGTACGATTGCAAGACATACCATCAGTCTTACCTATGAAGGATTGATGAAATCGGCTTTTAGATTACTGAAGCCCGTTGGTATGTTTTCTTTGGTGATTCCATCGGAGTGTCGTTCTACATTAGAGTCCGAAGCCTGTTTGGCTGGTTTCTTTCTTTCACGTGTTACACTGATTCGAACCACACCGAAGAAACAACCAAAGCGTCAGTTGATTGAATTAATAAAACATCCTGTAAATGAATTATATATAGAAGATGGAATTATTGAAGAATCTCCGAATGTCAGGAGTTCTTGGTACCAACAATTAACCCAAGATTTTTATATTCGATGAAAGTTACGATCTTACAACTGAATAGTGTATGGGGAAACCCCGACGAGAACATAAAAAAGGCTGAACTCCTGATAAATCAGGCTCCAGACAGCGACCTTTATGTATTACCAGAAATGTGGAGTACGGGTTTTGCGACAGAGCCTTTCGGAATTGCAGAAGATGCAAACGAATGTAAATCTTTATCGTGGATGATAAAGATGGCAGATGAGCATCATTGCGCTATCAGTGGAAGTCTTGCAATTTCTCAGGACGGCACATTCAAAAATCGACATTATTTCGTAAATGGCAGGACAGGAGTCGTTTCATATTATGATAAACACCATCTGTTCCGTTATGGTCATGAAGACCGTTATTTCGAGCCGGGAGAGAGCCATACCATTGTAGAATATATGGGTTTCCGTATTTTGTTGCTGACATGTTATGATTTGCGCTTTCCTGTATGGAGTCGTTATGCAGAAGCTTTACAATATGATATTATAATATGTGTAGCCAACTGGCCTGAGTCTCGTCAAAATGCATGGCAGATTCTAACAAGAGCACGAGCCATTGAGAATCAGGCGTTTGTTATTGCATGTAATCGTGTTGGTGATGACAAATATTGCCATTATCGTGGACAAAGTGCAATCATTAGTCCAATTGGTAAAACGCTTGCCAGTTGTCCAGCCAATGAAGAAACAACCGTTTCATTTTTCTTAAATTTGGAATCACTCGTACAACAGCGCACAAAATTTAAAGTTTTGGAGGATCGTGACCAATGGTAAATAAAGGCTTATATTATAATCAAAGTAACAACAAGTCCATTATTAGCTGAATCAGCATTATGATAAATAAAGAATAAAGGGGGCCTCTCCCTTTTCATTTTGTAGAAACAAAAAATGCCGTTCTCTATTTCACAGGGAACGGCATCCATTTTTATATACTATTTCTTTTAATTTACAAATTTAGAATGGCAGATCATCGGCTGATCCTTCAGATGCAGGTTCCTGTGCAGGCGGGAATGGTGCTGTAGCACCTCCAGCTGGCGGGAACGGTGTTGCACCAGGTGCTGGTGTTGGCTGTACCTGACCACGAGTCACGTTATATGCACGAATTTCATTAAACCAACGTCCGTTATACTCATGGGCATCAATATCAAACTGTACAGTGATATCTTCTCCTTGCTGGATATTGAACTGTTTGATTCTGTCTTCACCAAAGATACGGAAGACACATTTGCGGGGATACTGCCCCGGCACTTCAATTACATACTCCTGAGACATCCAGGGATTTCCTGTACGATTAGACACACCACTGTTTGCCGGAAGAACGGCAATAATTTTACCTGTTAATTCCATAATTAAATGTTTTATTTTGTTGAATTTTTCGTTTTCACGTGGCGAAATTACTAAAAATAGTTTGAAAAGCATCATTTTCTGCTGAAAATTTTG
>Ga0256407_10010779_pt1 | contig 12771 bp, 7 predicted proteins | sample RumenRJG_04DNA_FD_193489 | JGI IMG/M metagenome (GOLD analysis project Ga0256407, IMG submission 193489) | Bovine rumen microbial communities from Lethbridge, Alberta, Canada - RJG_04 | ecosystem: Host-associated > Mammals > Digestive system > Stomach > Rumen | place: Canada: Alberta | collected... | reverse complement strand
CCCGAACTGGATGGTGAGCCTGCCTACGGACAGATGCTGAAGAAGAATGCCAACGGTCTCTACCAGATTGCCTGGGAGCCGGAGGACATCGCCAACGACACCATCCACTTCTATGTCAACACCGGTGAGTACGACCGCTACATCCCCTACGAGGAGCGCGACACCTACCAGTCGACGCTGGTCAAGCAGCTCTACAACATGGAGCCCCTTATCATCCCCTGGAACATGCGTATACGTATCTACATCAAGGGTATCTACTACCTCAACAAGGTCGAGGCTTCGATTGCAGGCCTGGCCAACGGTTACAAGCTCGTTGACTGCGTCACCACAGACACGCCATGTCTGCTGAAGCTCGATGACTGGGAAGTATACTACGATCCCAATACCCGCGACTATGATGCTCAGGGCGGCCTCGGCTACATCGCCAAGACCTTCAAGACCTGGGGACCGATGAACTTCACCAACCGCAATTGGGATGTCCACACCCCGCAGCGTGCCCTCTCTAACCGTGAGTACAGCACACAGGCCGATATCGACGGTTACAGCTACGAGGAACTTTCTGACCGTCCAACCGATCAGATCCGCATCAACCTGAGATGCCTGCTCCGCGACCGTCGCACCGTCTGCTACTACCACTTCAACGTAGGTAACCTCATCAACGTCTTCCGCAACGAGTACGCACTGCGTATCGACCTGCTGAACGGCTTCCTCGGACAGCCCGAGCTGCCATACGTAGAAGCAGCCAACGGTCTGGAATTCGACGGCGTCGTTGTTCCATGGCAGGATGAGGATCCAGTGGATGTCAACTTCTAATTTGACAAATAAGGAATGTAACACTCAATATTTATTAACTTAATCAAAATCATCAAAAGTATGAAAAAGATTTTCTTATTCGCAGCAGCCGCTGCATTGTTGACCGCTTGCTCAAGCGAGGAGCTGTCAAACTCTGAGGTTGCTCAGCAGGACAATGCTGAGACCCCGGTGGCATTCAGCATCTACACGCCGCGTAACGTGACACGTGCCGGTGAGGCAGGAATGCAAACAACTATTACCGTAGGCGACGCTGCCAAGAGCGGCTTTGGCGTTTTCGGTTATTACACTAACAACGGTAACTACGTTGAGACCAGCACGCCCAACTTCATGTACAACCAGCAGGTGAAGGGTGATGGCGACGGCACTGTTGCTCCCACAAAATGGCAGTACGAGCCCGTTAAGTACTGGCCGAACGAGTATGGCCAGTCAGCTATTGCTGATGAGATTGACCGCGTCACCTTCTTCGCTTACGCTCCTTGGACACAGGTCGTTCCATCTACTGGTATCCCCGCTAAGGGTGTTGGTGAGGACGAAAAGGGCATCACCGCTATGACCAAGAACACTGGTGCTGGTGACCCCATCATCAAGTACGTTGTTGACACCGACCCCGCCACATCTGTCGATCTCCTTTGGGGTGTGTATGCTGGTAATGAACCGTATAAGACTACTTGGGGTCCTGCAACCGCAACAGTTCAACCCGGTATGCCTTTCATCGACCTGCTGAAGCCGAACAACCCTGCTACCACCGATTATACAGATTATACAGGTGGCTATTCTGTTAACACAGACAACAAGGTTCGCTTCAACCTGCGTCACGCTCTGTCTAAGTTGTTCGTGACTATCGACTACTTCGATGACACAAAAACTTACGGCAACACAGGCAAGCTCGAAGCTTCTGAGGAGACCAAGATCTGGGTTCGTGAGGTGAAGATTGGCGGCTTTATGATGAAGGGTGCCCTGAACTTGAACAATACTACTATTGGCGCTAACAAACCCAACTGGAAGGCATACGACGGCACAAGCGACCTGGAGTATGAGGAGACCATCTTCAAGGACGGTCGTAAGGACGGCAGCGAAGGAACTCCTGACGGTGAGGCTACCAACGAGAAGTATGCTTTCTTGAACCCGGATCTCATCCAGAGCACTGAATATCAGCTGAATGATCCTGATGACGGCAAGTTTAAGACTGCTTGGTCGACCGACAACAAGGGTGTCACTGTTGAATCGAAGAACCTGTTCCGCACTTGGGATAAAACAAATAGCAAGTGGATTGGAGCAAGCACAACAGCTGGCAAGGGCGACATCTTTGTCATTCCTATGAACAAGCCCATCGACGTTTCTATCGTCTATGATGTTGAGACCTACAACAAGAAACTGGCCGAGAAGCTTTCTGACAAGCTCACTCCGGGTAAGAGCATCGAGAACAAGATCTTCAAGTCAAGCAAGGAAATCTTCAAATCTACTGATGCTGTTAATATGGAGGCTGGTAAGTACTACGTGTTGCATCTCCATATCGGTATGACCAGCGTCAAGGTTGAGGCTGAGGTTATGCCTTGGGATGATCAGGATCCCGGCACCGCTACCCTGCCCGCAAACAACTAATAGTTCACACATTTAGCAAGTAAGAACTTCAGTTTTAACAAAAAGAAAAAATAATAACAATTATGAAAAAGATATTTTTATTCGCAGCAGCCGCTGCATTGCTGACAGCTTGCTCAAGTGAGGAGCTGGCAGGCGTGGAAACCGCTCAGCAGAATGCTGGCGAGGCTCCCATCAACTTCAGCGTCTATACGCCACGCACCATCACACGTGCTGGTGATCCTGGTGTCATGAAAACCGCTACGGTTGGAACTAGTGGTTTTGGCGTTTTGGCATATTATACCGACGACGAGAAGTACGACAAGGAGAACTCTAAGCCTGACTTCATGTACAACACGCAGGTTACATACACCGGCAGCGAGTGGAAGTACAACCCCGTGATGTACTGGCCCAACGAGTTTGGTAAAGCAGAAGGAACAGAGCAGGGTGCAAACTCTGAGAACATTGACTATGTATCATTCTTCGCATACGCTCCTTATATCGATGTCGTTAACGAGACTGGTATCCCTGAAGTTAAGACTTTGACTGATACTGAGTTAGTCAAATTCCTGAAGACGCTGGGTATCAAGTACAACACCTATACGTCGACAGCTGTGGTAGACAAAGCTACGTATGCAGAAGCTAAAGGTGTAACATTCGCTGACGATGCAGAATACATTGCTGCCTTCAATGCAGAATTTGGTACTACTTATTCTGATGTAGCTGATGTAAATACAGATCTTGTTGGTAGAGGTCTGGAATATTTCAAGGCAACGATTAATAATGTTGAATCAATTCACGATTATGCACTTTATCTGACAGATCAGACTGGTAATACCGTATCTGATGATGCTGCTAAGGAAGAACTCATTGAGCTCAACAAGGATCAGATTCAGGGTAAGAACATCACTTCTATTTCAAAGAACACCGCTTCTGGCGATCCTATCGTGAAGTATGTGGTTGATGCCAACCCTGCTACGTCAGTTGACCTTCTCTGGGGTGTTGCTTCCAAGGATGCTGCAACCAAATACGCTCCCATCGTGACTGGCAGAGCAACTGTCAACGAAGCTAAGCCTTTCGTAAACCTGATCAAACCAGCAGATCCTACTAATGCAAGCAAACTGAGCTGGAACCTGCTCCACGCTCTGGCTAAGCTGAACGTCACCATCAAGTACATTGCTGACGCACAGACTCCGAGTGGTACGACTCAGCCTATTAACCCTGATGAGACCCGCATCTATGTCCGCTGGATTAAGATTGGTGGCTTCGTGATGAAGGGTGCTCTGAACCTGAACAGCACTGAGACTGAGGACAGAACTGTAGGTACTGAGACCATCAAGTATGGTGTACCCAACTGGAAGGGCTACGACGGCAACACCGCTCTGGCTTTCACCACCACTACCTTCAACGACGGTCGTAAGGAAGGTAAGGAAGGCACATACAATGGCCAGGATAAGAACGAGGAGAATGTTAATCTGAACCCCGAAATCATTGAGAACTACAGTAAGGCTGTATGGCCTGGTGGTAAGAATGCTGGTGTCACGGGTACAGCTGTGAACCTCTTCGGTGGCGATCCCGCCCTGCCTATCTTCGTCATTCCTACCAAGGAGGACATCGACATTGAGATTTGCTACGACGTGGAGACTAAGGATGCTGCTTTGGCAGGCATTCTCTCTGATGGCGTAACTGCAGGTTCAGTTATCCCTAACACTATCCGCAAGACCAGTAAGGACATCTTCGGCACCACTGATCCTGTGAAGATGGAACCGGGTAAGGGCTATGCCATCAACATTATCCTCGGTATGACCAGCGCCAAGTTCGAAGCTTCTGTTCAGCCTTGGGATGACACCCCAGGTGAGAAGCCCGTTGATCTGCCTTACAACGGTGTTACTCCGTAATATTATTCAATCCTCTATACAAGAGAAGCCGCCGCAAAAGGGCGGCGGCCTCTCTTTTTCAAAAAAGAAAAAACAAAGCTGAAAAGCGCTCTCTGACAATTGTGAATTACCAATTGTCTATCATGAATTAAAAGGGTTCTGTCCCCTGCCCTACCGCAAGGCGAAAATGAGGGAGAAGAAAACGACGGCCCTGACTGTCGCCCCCGCTGCCCAACGAACGCAGCCCCAAAAGATGAAATAAAAAATAACAAAATATATAAACGTATGAAGAAATACTTAACATTACTTGCTGGCGCCATGTTCCTCACGGCATGCTCTAACGATGCAGAAGACATCGCCGGCAACAACGGCTACCAGCCGTCGACAGACGCCATCGCCTTCGAATTCAACGGAGACGAAGTGGAGAACGCAACACGTGCCAGCGGTGCCATCTACAATGGTGATGCCCTGCAGGCAGAAAAAATCGGCGTCTTTGCCTCCTACACAGGCAAGCTGAAGTACGAAAATGTCACGGTAAGTCCTGACTTCATGTGGAATCAGAGTCTGACCTACACTGGTACAGCCTGGGGATACGCCCCATTGAAGTACTGGCCCAATGCTTTGGCAGAGGTGCCCGAATACCTCAGTTTCTTTGCTTACGCTCCCTACGAAGCAGCACCGGCCAGCGACAAGTGCATCACTGACATCAGCGACAACGATGTGACGGGCGATCCTTGGATTAACTACCGCTTGGCTTCGAAGCCCTGGGACGTGTGGAATTACACTGACCCCGATCCCAACAACTGGGCTAAGACGGAAGATGCCAACCAGATTGACCTGCTCTTCGGCACACGCCAGAATGGCACATCTTACGAGCCTTGGACGGACGTAACAAACTGGGATAATGAGGCCACCCCGACAGCCAAGCTGATTAACCACAAGGTGCAGTTCACGATGAAACATGCCCTTGCCAGCATCGGCAACCGCATTACCATCGGCACGAACGCTGAGCTGAACGGTCTCATCTTAAACTATTCAGAGATTAAGATTTACGGTATCAAGATTGAGTACAAGAACTTGACGAACAAGGCTCGCCTCATTCTGAACAGCGCTGACGGAACGGCCAACTGGAAAGAGATTATCAGCGGCGAGCTGACAACCACACGTACCTATCTGAATATGTTCCAAACACCGATGACCTTCGACGGCTCATCTTTGACAGCTGTTGACATCCCCTATTTAAACGGCCCCACAACAGGCGCACCCGATCCTTCAACATCAACACAGGGCGACGGTCTGTTCTACATTCCTCTCAAGATTGCTGGCACAGAGGACGCTACGGCTACTGTAACGCTCTACTACCGCGTTCACATCCTCGGCCCCAACATCTACAAGCCTCTCGAAACGGAACCCGCTGCAGAGGCCAGCAACACCTTTAAGTTAGACAACAACCTGGAAGGCAAGATGCAGGGTATCGCCCTCACTCTCGGCAAGGACTACGACCTGTTGCACGAGGTATGGACGCTCGGCGGCACCGCTACAGAACCCTCTTACAGTCGTTTAACAAAATAAAGAAAGAACACAACTATGAAGAAAAATATTCTTATATTCATTGCAATGCTCCTGATAGGAGTAAACACTTCGCAGGCAGCCGATGGAACAGGTAATACGGGTTGGCGCAATTTTGCTTTAGCAAGCCTAGATGGCAATATCCCTGGCGGAGATGTTGAACCTACTTCTAATCCACAAGTCTATATTGGAGCAGATGGGGCTATTTCTAATGCTTCTTTTACTGAAGCACTTTTTAGCGTGAAGTTATGGGGAAACTTCATTTATAAATCTGCTACTAACCCATATATAGGGTTTAAAGAAGATAACTCTAATGATTATAATTATATTAAAGTCACTTCTCTGAAATCAGGTTACTATATCAAAAAGATTGTTCTTTATGACAGTAACATGAGTGAAGGTGGAGGTGACGATAATAATCCTGTGATAACTGCTTCCAATGGAACATGGAGCATCGGTTATTACTCTGGTGGCCAATCAACAAGCCCATCAACTGCGACAATCCACAATAATAACAACGCTACTCATATCGTAGCAACATGTAGTAGCGCCACCAATGGAAATTCCGTGACGATTAAAGCGGACGACCATACACGTTTCAGCTATATCTATATCGAATATAACACGAAAGAACTCAATTCGATTGACACAAGCACACCATTTCAATATACATGCGCCTTTAGCACAACTGCACATCAGGTAAATTATACTGGCAGTACAATTACTCCTGTATCAAATGTCAAATCCATATCTTCCTATCTTAATCGAAATCTTACCAAAGATACCCATTATACAGTTACCGGAACAACGTCTGCTATGGCCCCTGGCAAATATTCAACAACGATAGCTGCCAAAACAGGTGTAGGCGCTTTGGCCAATGGTTCGGTATCCTTTAACTGGTGGATTACAAAATCCATCACCCATAGCGATATCACTGTAGAGGTAGATCCTGTGGTTTTTAATGGCACCGAGTATGACTTAGCCGCTGTCAAGAGCAAGGTCAAGGTATACGACATGATAGGTGGCACAAAAACGCTGTTGACCGAAGGTACTCATTATACGCTGAGCTGGATTTCTGGCCATAGCCAGTTCCTTAATGCCAAGACCTATGTGGATGAGCTCGTGATTACTGGTGTGGCGGATAATGGATACACTGGTGAACGCAGGACTAGTTTCACCATCAGCCAGCGCGATATCAGTGAAGTAGCACTTGAAACAGCAAAGGAGTATGCTTCTGATTGGTCAGTAGACCAAGCCGGACTGAAGACTTGGATTCAGGCTGATGCACAGGGTAATATTAAATATGATACGTACAAGTTGATTGAAAATACCGACTACACGATTAGCATAAAAACCGACACTTACCACGATGCCAAGGTGTACACGGGTGCCATTACCCTGACGGCTAAAGATAACGGTAATTTCACAGGAACGGCCACTTGGGACTTCGAGATTAGCAACGGCACCAACATTGCCGAGAACTACATCGTGGTCTATGTAGACAACATCTACACGGGTCAGAACCTGCCCCCAACGAAAGCCAATACCAAAGTGTATAAGGGAGGAACGTTGCTAACAGCTGATACCGACTACACGTGGGCAATGGCAGGTGGAGAAGCTGACTATAAGGACGCCAAGACCTACGCCAACGCGGTCATCATCAAAGGTAAAAATCAGTACTTCGGAACGATTTACGCCAACTACGTCATCGCAAGGCGTGACCTGCAGGATGTGACCTTCACAGAAGCATCGAAGATGGCTTGGACGGGTAGCAGCATCACTCCGAACATCAATGCCGCTTCCGATAATAACATCACGGCACAGTACGCTGCAACACCGTATAACTTGGTGGCTGCCGACTATACCTATACCTCAGAACCCACTTCTATCAAGGATCCGGGCGAATACACCCTGACCTTCGAGGGCCGTGGCAACTTCATGGGTACCAAGCAGATGACGGTTCACGTGCTGAAGAGCTTCTCGTCGCAGGGTGGCGATGTCACGTTGGACCTGACGAATGGCAGTATCATCCTGCCAAAAGACGGAACGCTGACTACGGCTGACATCACCGTGAAGGACGGAACGACCGAACTTGTCGAGGGCACAGACTACACGGCTGTCATCTACACGAAGTCGGACAAGAGCGCATCCGTCGCCAGTATTACCGACAGTAAGGATGGTATTTACTGGATAGAGCTGACCGGTAACGATTATTCCTGGACGGACTCAAAATTGATTGAGTTCTGTGTCCTGAACGAATACTATGTTAAGGGAAACACTCAGTTGGACGATGACAGCCGCGTCTGCAGCTTGCACCTGACAGAAGCCAACAAGGCTGCTTTAGGAACTGCTAACACAGATCCCGTCATTGCTACGGATGCTACCGAGCTGACGATTCCTGCTACAGCAACGATTACGTTGAAGGACGGACAGGGTACTGGTAGTACTTCAACGACCAAGGTTGTTGACATCGTGGATATTGAGGATGGCGCTTTCAATGGTTGCAGCACGCTTCGCTTCATCGATGCCCGACTGATTGCAAACTACACACCGTCAAGCCTCAACCGTACCGCTACTAACACGCCGTTCACAGGTCTGCCCAAGCAGACACTGGTATACCTGACGGGAACAACCGTTGAGGGTGAGAACTACATCTATAACACCGGAGCAGGACTGAACTGTGAGACATTCAAGATCTACGATGATATCAGCGGTACACAGACTGGATTCACCACTGCAACAGATGCAAAGTGGGATATGGAGATTCCCGTTGCATTCACTGCAAACAACATCGTGAACACACGTAAGTTGACGGCTGTTGCCAACAACAAGCAGCAGGGCTACACCGTATGCCTGCCCTACGCTCTGCCTATCCCCGAGTCAGTCACAGCCTATCAGCTGTCGTACTCGAAGACAGATCAGTTAGGCTTCACAGAGGTTGCTGCCACTGAGCTCACAGCCATGAGGCCGTACGTCCTCATCCCCTCTGCCAGCGGTCAGTGCCTCAGCACCACCAATGCTACCGTCAGCCAGACTGTCAAGTACGAATCAGGAGAATGGAAATACGAAGCCTGCACTTCAGATCCCGCTTCTTCATCTGCTGTAAGCGGACAGAGTCTTTACAAGCTTACAGGCTCGATGCAGTATAAGGAAGGTGACGCTGCAAAGGATAAGTATATTATGCAGGGCAACAACGTATGGGGTAAGATTCTTGCTGGTGCAGGCTATTCGGAAACAGATCGCTCCTGCATCCTGCCGATGCGTGCTTACATCGAGGCTAACGGTACTGCTACCGCCCGTCTGTTCTCTACCTTCAACAATGCTGACGGTTCAACGACAGTCGTCAAGGGTCTGCAGATCGACGCTGACGCCGCCAGTGAGATCTACGACCTCCAGGGCCGCAAGGTTGCAGCTCCGCAGCGTAACGGTCTCTACATCGTTAACGGTAAGAAGACTATTGTGAAGTAAATCACGATGACCACTATAAAAAAGCTCGCCTATCGGCGAGCTTTTTTCATTTCCACCAGTCGTCTCTCGTACGACAGAGGGCCTGAGCCACGCAGTTCATCGTCTTACACTCCGCAACGCTGATTCCTTCATCGGCCCGGCGATAGTGATAAAGCCAAGGTGTTACCATCAGCAGAAGGCCTTCTGAACAGAGAAGGATCCGACGCTCTGAGGGGTGATAAAGCTCAGGAAAGCCGTTGTCGGCAATGATGATGACAGGAAAACCACGGCTAAGAGCCGTGTCGATGATATCTTGCTCGCCTTTGGCAATGCGGCCAGAGACAAGGACGGCGTCCGCTGCCGCCGCTTCTAAGCAGCGCTGCTTCTGCAGCTCGAAGAGCCCGGCATCCTTACGATGACAGACAACGGGCAAGAGGCGGCGCTGGAGGAGCTGGCGGTCGCCATAGCTATCGCAGATAATGAAGGGCTTTTCGTGGGTTGTTGTCAGAAGGCGGCTGCTGAGGAGGCGCCACGTATCGTCGGTGATCTGGGAGGGGTGGCACTCGCGCTGCAGGTAGCCCCGAAGAGCAGGGAGCGTGACGGCGGTATCGATGCCGCCGCGCTGCGTCTGCAGGCGCTGGCGGTCTGAGGAGCGGAGGAGGCGGCTGCGCGGGTTATTGTGGATATAGCGGCGCTGCTGCTCGAGCTGCCCTTCGCGGAGCGGCTGCACGTCGACGTAGCCCTCGCTGAAGAGCGAGGGGCGGCCGGTAGAGGCGCGGGAGGGCGGGCGCTGGCCTTGCGGGAGCTGTTCTTGCGGGAGCTGTTCTTGCGGGGGAACCGCAAGAGGCGGGCTGCCCGCTGAAGAGGGAAGAGGCGGGCCGCTTGGGGAGGAAGGGAGCGGGCCACTTGGGGAGGAAGGGAGCGGGCCGCTTGGGGAGGAAGGGAGCGGGCCACTTGGGGAGGAAGGGAGCGGGCTGCCTGCTGGGCCCGCTGAGGCGGGTTCGCCCCGCCGGTCAATGGGGGCGGTGAGGCCGCGGAGCTGCCAGAAGCGGCGGTTGCAGCCCTTCTTGAAGCCGGCGATGACCTGGCCCAGATGGGTGGCGCGGCCATTGCTGCTGATGATATTTCTACGAACGACAACGATGGCATGCAGATGGTCAGGCATGACGATATGATCCTGAATCTCTACCATAGGATAATGAGCGGTGATGCTCGTGGTCAGCTCTTGCTCTACCATCATGCCGATATCGGTCAGCGATACCCTCGGCGCTTGCGGATCGCCGTCGGGCTTGGAGGCATCGCCGATGACAGTGCCGAGCAACTGGCCTAAGGCCTCATTCACCTTGATGGATATATGATAGGTACCGGCCCAGGAATAGTTCTTCGCCTGACCACGCCACCCCATGTGATGGCTGCCATTATCCTTGCTATCCATCAGCGTTACGGTTAAGTGTTATGCTTATTTCATCCGCCAACTGCCGTTGTGCACCACCATGGGCACAACGATCTCCTCCTGCGTGGAGTCGCCATAGCAGAGGAGGAGGAAGACGGAGGTGTAGTGGTCGAGGCTGTCGGTACGGACATTGGAGACGCTGACGGCGGTGATGCCGTCGTGCTTCTCCTGCTGCTGGGCCATAAACTGGCGGTAGCCCGTGAGCAACTGCTCACGGTAGCTGTCGGGCAGAGAGTCAGCCCCTGCCCTACCCTCTAAGAACTGGTCGTACTCACCGGCCAACAGGTGGCGGTAGTAGCCCTCGGCGGCCAAGGCCGCCTGCTGCTCGGGGGAAAGGGGGGAGGAGCAGCTGAGGAGAGCGAAGAGGGCGATAAGACTGATAAGACTGATAGGACTGATGGGACGAATAGGACGAATAGGACCTATGGGACTTATAAGACCTATAGGACTTATAGGACCTATAGGACCTATAGGACCTATACGACCTATAAGTCCTATAAGCCTTATAAGCCTTATGGAGCGGGGCCACTTCATTTCTGCCTAATAAAGACGTTGATGGGGGAGCCGGTGAGGGTCCAGTTCTCGCGAATCTTGTTTTCGAGGAAGCGGCGGTAGGGCTCCTTGACGTACTGCGGCAGGTTGGCGTAGAACACGAAGGTGGGAATCTGCGTGTCGGGCACCTGCGAGACATACTTGATCTTGATATACTTTCCCTTGACCGACGGGGGCGGCGTCTGCTCGATGAGCGGCAGCATCACCTCGTTGAGCTTCGTGGTGCCGATACGCACCTTCCGGTTGAGGTAGACGTCCTTGGCGGTCTCCAGAACCTTGAAAATGCGCTGTTTCGTCAACGCTGACGCGAAGATGATGGGGAAGTCAACGAATGGTGCCATACGCTGGCGAATGGCCGTCTCAAAGGTTTTGATGACCTCCTGCGACTTATCCTCTACGAGGTCCCACTTGTTGACGACGACGACGAGGCTCTTGTTATTCTTCTGTATCAGCTGGAAGATGTTCATATCCTGGGCCTCGATGCCGCGCGTGGCGTCGATCATGAGGATGCAGACGTCGCTGTTCTCGATAGAGCGTATGCTGCGCATGACGCTGTAGAACTCCAGGTCCTCATTGACCTTGTTCTTACGGCGTATGCCGGCGGTGTCGACGAGGTAGAAGTCGAAGCCGAACTTATCGTAGCGCGTATAGATGCTGTCGCGGGTGGTGCCGGCGATATCGGTGACGATATGGCGGTCCTCGCCGATGAAGGCGTTGATGAGCGACGACTTGCCGGCATTAGGCCTTCCTACGACGGCAAAGCGGGGAATGCCGTCCTCGGTATCGTCCTTCGACTTCTCGGGCAGCATCTCGAGCACCTTGTCAAGCAGGTCGCCAGTACCGCTGCCGGTGGCGGCGCTGATGCAGTAAGGGTCGCCCAGTCCGAGCTTGAAGAAGTCGTACTGGTAGTAGAGGTCCTTACCGTCGTCGGCCTTGTTGGCGACGAGCAGCACAGGCAGCTTGGCGCGGCGCAGGATCTGTGCCACGTCCATATCCCAGTCGGTGACACCGTTCTTGATGTCGCAGAGGAAGAGTACGAGGTCGGCCTCCTCGGTGGCAACGAGTACCTGCTTACGTATCTCCTCCTCGAAGATATCATCGCTGTTGACGACCCAGCCGCCGGTGTCGACGACAGAGAACTCACGTCCGCACCACTCGCACTTGCCATACTGGCGGTCGCGTGTTGTGCCGGCCTCGTCGCTGACGATAGCCTGGCGGGAGTTGGTCAGACGGTTAAATAAGGTGGACTTGCCTACGTTCGGGCGTCCTACTATGGCTACTAGATTTCCCATATTTCAATTATTTCTTTTTTCGGGATTACGGGATTACGGGATTACGGGATTTCGACATTACGGTATTCCGGGATAACGAAATCTCGGGATAACGACATTTACTCCGGGTTATAGCCGAAATTGTCGAGTTCCTTCTTTGACGAGCGCCAGTCCTTATCGACCTTGACGAAGATCTCGAGGTAGATGTGCT
>Ga0256407_10010771_pt1 | contig 12780 bp, 7 predicted proteins | sample RumenRJG_04DNA_FD_193489 | JGI IMG/M metagenome (GOLD analysis project Ga0256407, IMG submission 193489) | Bovine rumen microbial communities from Lethbridge, Alberta, Canada - RJG_04 | ecosystem: Host-associated > Mammals > Digestive system > Stomach > Rumen | place: Canada: Alberta | collected... | reverse complement strand
GGCGATATAGCCAACCACCGGTTTTGCCCGATGACAATAACCGTTGTTCTTGAATGCCTGGTTGCAAATGGCAGAACACAACTGGGCATAGCCCACACAGTTAGCTTTGCCGTACTCGATGTCGTTCTTTTCGGCAAATTTCAGACTCTTAGCCGTCAAGTCCAGACTATAATCCATGATTTGCATTTCGGTCATTCCTCTTGTCTGACGGTTCACCTGCTCAACCATCTGTTTGGGCAACCGATGGGTCAGGCCACGATCATGGGTTTTGACCAGCGAGAACGAGGTGAGCGCAACTATTATAGCGATTGCGACTATAACCTTTGCTAGTGTCTTAAATCGGATTGGCATTTTCATTCTTCTCTCATTACCACGTTTTTTATCTGTATATATCATTCAGCTCGTCAGGTAACCTGCAAGTTCCAGCCCGACACAGGAACCCTCGTGATAGACGAGCCTGACAAGGTTGACTATCACTTCCATTTTGAGCAGATTTCATGCTTAAAAATCAGCGAAATTCAAAAAAAATTCTCGTTTTCGCTGATTTTTAAACAAAAGATTGCCTTGATGCTGGAAAGAAAGGCAGACAGGACTGACTACCTCTGCGAAATGAAGTTCACCGGTGGCAAATATGCCATAACGAAAAATGATGAAGAAGAATTCCTGAAAAGATAGGGATATTCGTCTCACTGTCTACAAATACCTTTAGTTCATAAGTTCTAAAAGGTGAAGATCTTTGTCCTCTTTCGGATTAAAGGATTTTATTACCTCGAAACATTTGTCTATAAGTTTGTTGAGATACGGGATCGTCCAATTCTCACCATATATCTCTCTGTAATAACGAGTTTTCTTAATTTTTTCAAGGTATGTCAAAGCTTGTTTATGACCAGTAAAAGGATTCCCCAAGCCTTTATCATTTTGAGCTTCTTCAAATATATCGACAAGTTCCTGAGTGAACTTGCCATATTCATTTAGTAAATACTTCAATCTTCCAAATTTGCTTTTCAATTCTGGAGAATACATCTTTTCAAAGTTTTCCACTGCCTGATTTACTCGATTCTGGTCATACTTCTTTCGTAAACAATCATTTGATAATCGAGCAACAATTGAGTCAGCGAAAACAAGATAACTATTTAACTTTTCAATCTCTTTCTCCTGAACATTAATTGTTTGCTCATAATCATAAAGCTTGCCATTTAATGAGGTTTCTGTCTGCTTGTACTGTTCAATTAGACCTTTTAAACGACCAATTTCTTGTTGAGGAGAGTCAACGTTAATAACCTCAATTGGAGTCTCTGTAATGACTTCAACTGCTGTTTTTAGAGTATCTTGTTCCTGAGCATTTACACATAAAGGAAAAAATACCACAGAAAATAGTAAGAGAACAAATTTCTTCATAATTATCGATCATTGCATTTGAATAATAACTTCCAGCCTGCCTTGGCTACAAACCGCCGAGCGGTCGATTATCGAATGTTGCATTTGAATAATAACTTCCCGCACGACTTTCGAGTGAACTTATATCTGACACTCTTCCATACGTACTTTTTGCATTTTTCTTATACTCATCTAATTTTTCAGAAATGCTTAACGCAATATTATCATATTCTGTTTGACTATAATTGTAGTAAGGGCGAAGTCTTTCTACTTGCCCTACCAAATAAGAATAATGAGCCTGCTCCAGACGAGTAGGAACTGAATTTAAGCGTGAAACGAGATCTGTGCAATTGTTAATTGGTGACATTGAAGCATATCTCTTTGCTGTCGCAATTTTCTGCTTCGCTGCCTGAATACCATTATAGCCACCTGCTGAAGCAGCCCTCTTTGCTTCATAATAGGCTACAATCACATTGTGAACTTCATTTAGAGAAGAATTCGCTTCACCCTGAATAACAATTTTATTATCTGTAGTTACAAGTCTTTGTAATTCAGAAATGCGAGAATTAATTTTTTGTAATTCTCCTTCATTCCAAACTGATTTACTAAATTTAGAGTTACATGCAGCAACATAAGTGGGAACGTACCGCGTTGTGAACAACTCTAATAATTCGTTTCTTTCCTGATTGGTTAAGAAAGAATTGGCCAATTGCAAATCAAGTTCATGAGTAATAGCAACATAGACTGAGTCTATGGCAAAGTCTGTATTTGCAGACTTAACCTGAGAGATATCTTTCTTATCGGAATTAACATATTGATTTTTAAAAACCAACTTCCCAGGAGGCGATACTATGGTCTTATAATATGCCATTACGCCACCAATAGCAAGTAGTAAAGCAACTACGAGCAATATAATTTTTATTGATCTATTCATAATTATAGTCCTTCATTTGTTTCTTCTACTATTCCCTTTTTTTGTTTTATAGATTTCTCTTTTTTCTTGTCATTATCACGAGTTCCACCACTGCCAGGATCCAGTTTGGGTGTCTGGTCTTGATCCAGCCAATTGTTATAATTTGTAAGATTTATCACTTCATCATTAGGCTTATTATATGTTGGATTGTGTGAACCTTGTTTAGGATTCCATCCATTACGATTTGTTTTTTTTGCTGATTCACATACATTCTTAAACTTTGTAGATGAAGACAATTTGTTAGCCCACACATTAAGAATATTATCCAAATTAAAATTGTTCATATCATCAAACAGTCCTTTTAGGTCTGGATATTTCTCCATTTCAGACTTCGACCAATTAGAATTGTTATCAAGATATTTTATTGCAACATCAAGAGTAAAATCTTCAGAAACTGGAGGTTCTGGATCTTCTTCACCTATAGTCCCATCTTCAGGTGGAGCACTAACAGGACGAATTTCCTCCCAAGGCGGTAGACCCCACTTAAAGTGATGAGTGTCAAGCCATGCATCAAATGCTACATAAGCATTGATAAGCATAACAGCAGCCAGTGCAGCAAAAAATCCCCATAATCTCTGTTTCCAAACGAACCAAGAACTCATTCTTAGCACCTTATCACCATGATACCCTACCTCCTCAAAATCATAGCCCTTAAGAGGTGATTCATATTCATCAGAAGGAAGATCTTTTGACTCCAATGTCAACTCCGCACGTTTGCCATTCGTCAGTTCAACAGTAGCCTGATAAGATTTCACTTTACGACTTAATGTAAAATTATAATCCTCAGCAAGTAGGTTTGTTTTTTGCTCATAAGTTTCATAATCCGGGGCGATTATTCTAACTTTAGCTTGACGACAGTCCTCTTCAGATATAAGTACATCTTTATTTGTTATATCTGTTCCATTTATGAAAATCTGTACTCCTTTTTCAAGTTTTTCATGTTTACTGTTATAGACCAAAAACATTGAATGAGAAATACGCTTCTTCCATTTGACTAGATTAGGATTTATTGAATATGTCTGCCCATCCTCTTGTATTGTCACAATGGGCAACTTGACAGGTTCAAAACCCTCACGATGAGCGAATAATTGAATCTCATCACCTTTTTTTGCTAAAACTGGAGATTTGAATTCTTGATTTGTAGAGAAAACTATTTTAGCCCCACGCCCAAGCAGACGAACTTCTTCTGCTGATGGTGCTTTAAATGTACAAGTCTTTTCAATAGGTCGCTTTGTTAAATCTTTGAATCTGGCCACTTGTTCCTTTGCTATTTTAACATCGCTATTCTTATCAAGAAGGAAGATTGCCTTGAACTTTGAATAGTATGGCTGATAACGATCGGCATCAAGGATTTCCTTCATGCTGTAATACATGCCAATAAATCGCACACCGAACTCCTCACCAGATGAAGGAACATATTGAGTATCAAACTCTTTCTTGGTATATTCCTTTGAGAAGAATTCTTCAATACCCTCAATGCTGTCAGTTAAGTCTGACTGAAAAAGTATATTACGAACATAGTTATATGCATTCATAATATCATCTCCAGTGGCTTCAATTGTATTGGGAATATAAATCCAACCGCTAAGGAAGTCACCCATGCGTCCTGAGATGGCTCTAAGCTGTGTTAGAAAACAGCCACCTTCGTCAAATGACATAAATGTCACTATGTTATCAGTACCTTGAAGTCCATTAAATAGTTTAAGATACTCTCTTATATCTACGACCTTACTTGTCCATTGACCTTTATTACATTCAATGGCATTGCCCGCTCCTTGACTTGCGAGCTTTATTGCGAAACCTAACTTGTTCATTATCTCTTAAATAAATTTAATCCTTTTTGAAGTTTTCCATTTTTAAAGCCCTTTGAGCGCTCTAATAGTTTACGTACCACATTACTCGCAGGTTTTTCATCGAATAGGCAAAAGTCTTGGAAACAAACTTGACCTAGAGAAAATGGTACAATTTCCACATTTCCGCTGTTTATTTCACAGTCTTTACAAATCTTTACAAGACCATTATAGAAACCACCGTAGTATTCCGAAATGTACTCACGTAAAACAGTTGATAGCTGTCCCTTAGCGGCTTTTGCTTTATCAACCTTTGTAATCATAAGATAGATTGCATCCGTATCATCCTTAAAGATTCCTGTACGCTCAATATAGCGAAGTGCTCCGTCAAGATATACATTCTGAGTTAAGCCTTCATACATTCTGTCATCAGCACCAAATTCAAGAACAAAGAAATGAATTTTTCTATTCTTTGTACGATTGTCAATGAGTACATTAGTAAGGGTATCAAGAGCCCCCATTTCATCATCACTCATATCTTCATTTGCATCAGACTTGTACATACAACGGACAAGTTCACCTGCCAAATCAACACATGTGAGGGGGTGGACTGCGCCTTTCTCATCTTCAAGATCAAATCCCATCTCATAAGTTGAATAAATTGAAGTTCCTTCCGGAAGGGTTCCGACTTTACCATTGGATTTGAACAAGGCAGACAAACGAGTCATATAGCCATATCCTTGACAGTCATTATCTTGTCTCATGCTTTTGGCAACATGACCATTCCCAGCAACACTAAGGATTGCACCTAAAGCACAACTCTTTCCAGAAGAAGGAATTCCCCAGAAGTAGATTTCTGTGGAAAGCTTGTTTATCTTATCAAGTTTTCTTGGTATAGCAAACCTCTGAGTAGTCTCACCATTTGCGAGATGACGAATGAATGACCTATTGATACCAATGGTGTCGAAATCATTATAGTCAAGATATCCACTATCAAGAAGCATGTTGACTACTGACGCACGTAAAATGTTGTGATCTTCTTTAAGCATTTCCAACAAATCGGAATGCTTAATTTTACCACGACCGAGGTAATCAACTATGGTTTTATAAATCGCATCATCAGTATTGATAACAGCTTTATCTGCTTGGATATTCTTAACACGATTAATCAATGATTCAATGTCGAAACCAATAAACTCTTCACGACGTAGCTTGTTTATGAGCTTTTTCGCTTCTGCGCAATGAACGTCTTCAGGATTCTCTACACAGAAACTACGCAATGCCGGAATACTATTTTTATCAACAGATTCCCATGCATCAGCAGACACCTTGCGTTCTTCTGCTTCTTGAAGGCTTCTAATCAGAGTGCGTGCTTCCTCTCTGTGAGAACCTTCCGGATAAGTTGATAGATACTTTTCCAATGCGCCTATGTTTCTAGAGGTCTTCGCAGATGTCCAATCTCCCTCTTCAGAACCAGCGATTTTTCGTTCTACTTCCTTCCTCACAGATGCAGGGAAACAGCCATCTGTATCATTACAAAGTTCATCGAATGTTACAATGCCCCCCTTGATGTACCTAACAAGTTCATCAGCGGTATACATATCCACATTCTCAAGTATAGCTAATTTACTAGGCATATTATATAGTTTTTTTTATTTTTTAGGATTATCACCATATTCATTTTCTCCCTCTTCACCATCTCCAAACAGAAGAACAAAGAAATAAAATGGAATCAGCTGATACCAGCCCGAATTACCTCTATCATGGCAACGTTTTGCATTCTGTGCCCATAAAAACCATATCATAGGAATAAATGAAATTAGGATGAAAACAGATGCTGCAGGGGAAGGGTCTGAAGACTTCGACATTACGTCTATAGCCACATACCATATAAAATAAATTATATAGGAAATGCCATACTCCAATCTTCTAATTCTGCCATTAAAAGAGAATGGGCGCTTAAACATTCCTTTGTTGGAAACAACATCTTCTGTATTAACAGTCTTCGACTCCTTCTTTCCAGCCTCCAAAGTTGGAGAAGCTGTTGCTGTTATAATTGGAGCTTGTTGTATAGATATTGCCGATGGAATATCCATTTCTGAAGCCTCAGGTATTACAACATCTTCTTCATAATCGGTCTCTGAAGTATCTACTGAAGGGATAACTTCATCTATAGTTGGTGTAACATCTTTAGTTACCGGGGCTACATCTGACGTAGTTTGAGCAATCTCGGAAGCTTTTGTAGCCAGTTTTTCTTCGATTCTACGACGCATAAGAGGAGTGAGATTGCCACTCTTACTAAGTTCGTATATTGTTACAATACCGGCATCAACAGCCTCTGCGATTTGTTCAGAGGTGTATTCACGCAAATTGTTTAGAATATCTGATTTTGAAGCCATATTTTAATGATTTACATAGTAAATGAAGCATAGTCATCATCTTCATCCGAGCTTGAATACTGAGGAGTTGATGATTTCTCTTCTTCATATGATTCAATTATAATATCTTGCTTCTGTTTATGAGGCTTCTTTGTAGGACGAGTCGTATCAAATGTCATGCTTGACGTACGAGAGGCTCCTTTTTCCATTCCCAATAATCTAAATTGACTCTTTGTATGTCGATCTTGAAGGAAATAAGGAAACAACAACGCAAAATAAAGGACAACAGCACCAAGCATTGAGCCAAATGATGGAAATGCAGATTTTGTGAACATTGCCGTCAACCCATCAAGACCACTATCTACAGAGTTTAGACTACCACTCACTTCCTCAAAAGATTTTACCACATTATAACCATTGAACTCTTCATTGTTCATCTTATGAGCAGCAAACTCTCGTAACTGAACATTCCAATCATGTATGGCAGTCTTTATTTCCTTGGTGTTTCCCAACAGGAATACATTCCACGTAGTTGCACCATTACTTGAAGACTCAATCCATTTTGTCGCTTCAGTTTTAAGAGAGTCGTAATTATCTGAGATTAACTGCAGACGCAGAGCTTTTACCATGTTACCCCTCTGTATTTCCTCTTTTCCATTCGAGAAACCACATGATGCAAATTCGTCAGGGTGTATACTCTTATTTGTAATCACACGACCAAGCATGTGGTCATAATTGGAAATACGCTCCATGGAATAATTGTCATAGTCAGCAAACATTTGTTTTGAGGCTGATATGGCATCTGTAAAATGCTTAACGATTTCTTCATCGTGGCTTTGAACTGTACCGAAATGGAAATAAGGCATCAAGCATAATAAGAATACTACTGGAGACCCTAACACAAAAATGCGTTCTACCCAGATTCGCTTTGCAAACTTACGTGTTGTTGCTTTCAGCATCTGCGCTCCAAGAAAGAACACGAAAAGAACAACATCAATAACAACCATTGCTATACCTGCCTTAGTAAAGTCACCATCTGTCTTGTATGTGACACCTACAAAAGTGATATAACTTATAATAATGAGAGCCAAAAATGCTATTATATGACCCCAGGAAAATTTTAACTGTTCGTTCATGTCTTATTTATTATTCGGTAAAAGTTTCTCTAATTCACTTATTTTTTGCTTGTATTCAGCTATTTTTCGTCGTATAGCATCATAGTCTGTTTCGTCACCCGGTTGGACTGGTTCCGGCTGGACAGGTGTTTCTTCTATCGTAACTACCCGTCTTGCAGAAGAATCATCACCTGAGCCATCTGGGACAGATTTCATCCGTCGTTCTGACGGAGCACTGAAGTCACCTCGCTTTACAGCTTCCAATGCTTTGTCAACAAGAACCATTGGAGGAATATATCCATATACATCAGCACCAGTCTTATACAGGACATTCCTTACTTGGGCAACAGTCAAATCTTTTTTTAAAGATTTCATCAATGCAATCGTACCCGTAACGACAGGAGCAGCCATACTGGTTCCGTCAAATGATTGGAACCCACCTCGTGGAAAAGAACTATAAATATCCTTGCCAGGAGCTGAAATGTCAGAACAAGGGCCATAATTTGTAAATTCTGTTGGATATAGGTTCTGGTCAACAGCTGTCACAACAATTGAAGATTCATTTCTGTTCTCAGGTGGAACGCTAGAAAGAATATCATCGTTACCTGCCGCAAATACAAGTATACACATCTTCTTGGCAGCCAATAAGCAAACACGTTTCCAAAGTCTCTCTACATTCTTGAACTGAGACCGAGCAATCTGATCCTGCTGTTCAGGAGGAAGCATATTTAGCCCTCTGAAAGATGGACAAACGGAGAGATTTACCACATCTGCATCATGGTGAATGGCGTACATAACACCAGCAATAAGAGCGGATAACGGACATTGCTTGTTGTCAAAAACTTGAATTGGCATTAACATACAATTAGGTGCGACACCAGCAGCACCTTTGCTAACATAATCAGCACTTCCTGCTGCAATTCCAGCAGTATGTGTCCCATGTCCTTCCCCAAGACTAAGACGGTTGTCTTGGGTAAATACATTATAAGCATCTACTATTCGTCCCCTGAACATAGGATGTCCTGATTCTATGCCATCGTCAACAACAGCAATCTTAATGGTGTTAGAACCTCTAGTAATCGCCCAACCAGCTTGTAGATGTATGGCTTTTATGTGCCACCCTGGATTAACAGATTGCGTGCTAACATGTCCATTCAACTCATAGATTTCTTCGTCAAAGACAATAAACTTATGATTCGGTATTTTGTTATTTATTGTTTGACGAATCTGTTCACGCTCGTTTTCCGGAATCTGAATAACAAGCAGTTTTACCTCCTTGTCATAGCCGATTATAGAATACTGGTTGCCTGGATATGCTTTCTTGAAGTCCTTAGCCAATGCTTCGATATCGCCATTTTCATTCTCCATAAAGAGGAAAAAACGATTCGCAATAGTGTTCGGTACTCCAGGTTGTTCAATAATTGGTATATCAGAACCGTCTTCTCCAAGTAAAGGAGCAACATATGAGTCACCATCTGGCAAAGCGCCATCATCTCCTGTTAATGGATGAGAATAACCATTATCATCAATAACTCTGCCATCTGGACGAGTAATTGTATCCATGGGGACAACGCCATTAACAAGTGCATGATGACCAACGCAACCGACACAACCTCTTAATAACCATGATAGCAACCAGCAAAGGAGTATTGCAAGAAGCAACCATAAAAGCCACTTAAGACACCCTTTACCAGCAAACAAGCCAGTAAACCAAAGCCACCAACGGCGATACCAAGGAATACTCTCCTCATATTGAGCTACAAATACTTTATCACCATCAACAAGCATGTTGTAAGGAGAAATATTCCACCCCTTGAATTTGTATCCCATATTTGGCGTTACACTTGGAACCTCACCATAAGCAAGAGTCGAATTAGCTTCCTTGCGAACATTAGAGGCCCCTTCTATCTTGCCATGCTCACCAGCATCAAATCTACAATTAAAATATTCAACTTTTGGTGGTTCTGGTGTTTCTGGAGTATCTATAGGAGGAATAGGGGGTTCTGATGGAACTGACGCTTCTGTTTTTGAATATTGAGCAGTAAAGGTCATGTCAGAAGACACAATGGTTCCTATTGGATTAGGAGACCACCCGACAAATTTCCAGCCTTCATCGACATTGATAATTGGAAGGTCATTGTTTGTCAAGGTCGTTCCTTCTGCTCGATTCATGCTCTTATCTATCTTTGACAAAGAACCATGTTCACCAGAATCGAATGAAATCTTATACTTCTTTACATATTCAAAGTCATGTATCACTGATCCGACAACTTTATGTTGATTTTTGTCAAGCGTCATGCCCCATGCGACAAGATAAACTTTATCATCTCCACAATAAACTCTATCGTCATCTATATACTTAATGGCTCCTGCCATAATCTGCAAATCTTCGCCATTAAGTTCCATAATAGCGGATTTGTATTTCCTGACAGTATCATCAAGTATGCCTTTATACTTGTCACGTTCTATGCCTGTTAGCTCTGTCAAACGGCTTGGGCGCTCATTCCAATTGTCAATATGCCAACAAATTTGATCCTCATCATTCAAGTACTCTGGAGTTGCGAGGAAATGTTGCAGATTGGTAGGAATAGCTCTTTTGACAACGCTGAAGACGCTATCATATCTCTTATACATTGGATCATGACCGATACCTTGATAATCGGTAAAGTCAGAAACCTCTGTATAGCAGAGCCTTTGTTTTCCAAAAAAAGTATGTCCTGCCATTTACTTATTTATATAATGTGTCACAACTTTCGATTAATTCTTTTACTTTGGCATTCGCAACAGGATCGACATGAGAAATATCGCTCGCATATAGCAAACCAATAGTTACAAGATTTTCCCATCTCTGGAAATTATCCCAAAGAGGCAGTTTCATAAGTGAAGTTTTGTCAACGACATCTATATCAGAAGCCGCATCGAATGCACTAAGAGTCTGCAACAGAGGCTGCGGTTTTCTCACAACATTCCATGCAGAAGGACTTAAATCAACTTTAATATGGCATTTTTCAGCCTTTACACGAATGTTCTCAGTTTCCTCGTCACTGATATAATTTCTACCAACGGAACTTACGAAATTATTTAAGGTAAGCGAAGCGAAATCTGCGATAGCATTAGGCTGTTCGTTCAGACTAAACACCTTACAGTAACGATCAATCCTTTCAGAAAGCAATTTCTTCACCCCCAACTTTTTCATGAGAGCAGAAAGCATGAACACAACCTCTTCCGAATGAGGCAACATGGGTTCGAGAACTTTCACCTTGTTGTTAATATAGGCATTCCAATAATCAACGATATGCTTGGTGACAACATCGGCAACCGTGGTGAGGGTTTCTGTCCCACTTGAAACCACTTCTGCAATAGTACAACCACGACTTTTTAATGCTTCTTCCAACTTAGCCGTTTCACAACCAAAGAAATCGCTAAGTTTCTGTATATTAACCTGCTTGTTATCAGAGGGATTAATGTCTGCTTGTTTTCTAATGAAATTTATTATTGAGAAGTCCTTCGGAGTGTCTGTATGACAAATAATAATATCATAAGCGATATCACGTAGGCTTCCTACAGGTACCATTAAGTTGTCGATGATACGGCCGAAGATTTCTGGTTTCTCTCCAACACTGAGAATAAGAGACATTCTAATATCACTTGCAATTTGCTTCACCTTTCTGTTCTTTGCTTCCTTGTCTTCTGGTTCAAAGTAAACAGAGAGTGTGTTATACATCTCGGCTTTGATGTTCATGAGTTGTACAAGGTACTTTTTTCTTCTTGCTTCTTCAAGAACACCTGCAATTGAGTTGAGATTTCGGATAATGGCTTTAGAGCCATCATTATTAACGGTAGCAACATCATTCCAAGTCGCCTCGGGGTTTGCAAAGTGACGCTTTACAAATTCGTTCTTAAGAAAACTCGCTTTAAGATTATCAAAATAATCCGGATAATCTAGATATATATGAACACTTTTCTCTTCGGATTTAATTTCACCATCGCTATAACCATCAAAAACGCCATTCTTTCCAGACCAATAAAAGTCACGGAGCGGATAAATGTTTTGGAACGCAGCTGAACGGAAAAGTCCACCTGGTTTCACCCAATCATCTAACCATCTATTAGGCTTTATAATTTCTGGAAATACAGTATCGAATCTGTTCCAGTGTTCATTGAGCTTATCAACATTAGAAGGATTATCAGTCTTTGTTCTTTCAAGATCAATATTAAATTTTGTAGCAACGAAGAACAATGGAGCAATGCCATTAGTATCATTGAGCATACTTGCTCGTTCTTCTGGAGTTGTTCCAATATTATCCTCCAACCAACTATTTATGGTTTCTCCAATCGTAGCTTCTGCTTTCTGATCATTATGGTGACAGAATAGAACGCTGCTTATGCGGAGCGAGCGCGAATATTTGTTAAACAAGTAGGCGACCTTACCTCGACGAAGAATCTTCGGTAACACTGTTCTTATTTCATGTTCTTTATACTTTTCGCGTGAACGAGCACCGGGGAAGTCTAGAAGATCTAACTTATGTAGGAATTTCCTATCTTCAGCAACAGAAGCAGGTAATTCGAATGTTAATTCGGCAATAAGAGCAGAGAGATTACCCTTATGGAAGTCTCTGGCCAGAATATTTCCGTGAGCGTCATATACATCTGTATATATTTCATCTCTACCTGTATCAATCTCAACACCACATACGGTATCTAACCACTCTATTTTCAACAAAGTGCCCTTATCACGTAGCACCGCAGCAAATGGAACATAAATATCCGTTTGAAAGTTTAGTTTCTTATATTCATTAATAAGGACACTGAAAAGATGACTCAATTCCTTGTTCTTATTCCATAACAAACTAAAAATATCAACCCATTTGTCATATGAAACATACTGAATAACAGGAGCAACAATCTTGCGAAAGTTTGACTGATTAACACCGGCTGCAGCATTGCCTATCACATCATGAATATAATCTGCAATATCTTTGATGTCATCCTCGTCTATTTCTGTTTGAGCCACATTTTTGGAGGCCCAAAGACTATTCATCCCTTCAAGCGCCTTGTTGATATCATCATATTTCAGAACGCTATCTTGGTTTATCTTTATATCGTTATAGTACGAATCAGCTAACAGAAGAATTATATCCACAACA
>Ga0256407_10010770_pt1 | contig 12780 bp, 5 predicted proteins | sample RumenRJG_04DNA_FD_193489 | JGI IMG/M metagenome (GOLD analysis project Ga0256407, IMG submission 193489) | Bovine rumen microbial communities from Lethbridge, Alberta, Canada - RJG_04 | ecosystem: Host-associated > Mammals > Digestive system > Stomach > Rumen | place: Canada: Alberta | collected... | reverse complement strand
CATTCCCCCCATTCCCTTTCCCCTTTCCCCCTTCCCCATTCCCCAATCCCCATTTTTGTTTTTTTTTTTTTTATCTTTTTTTTTTTTTTTTGGTTTAATAAGTTACTTTTTTTTATATAAAAATTTTTTTTAATTATTTATATTTATTTAAATTAATGTCAACATATAATCAAAATTTAAATGGGGATATTCAATATTGTGTTATTTTAGATAGAGATGTAATATATTAAAAAAATAATATATAATAAACATTTAAATAGTTTATTCCAATAATTTTTTTTAATTTTGATAATCCTGAAAAAGAATTAGAATATCAATATCATATATATTCTTGTTTAGAAATATTAAAAGAAAAAATCTCTCAAAATAAAAGTTTATATCTTGGTTTGTTAATTCCTTTATTTGATATTGAAAAAGATTTAGGTGCTTATGGTTATTATGGATATAATAAAACCAAAGTTATTATTATTAAAACTCTTGAAGTTGATATAAATTTAGAAAAAAAATTGTCTGATATTTATTTTAAATATAAAGATATGATTATGAATCCTTTTTTTAATAAAAAATTATTAGAAGATGGAAATGATAATAATTTAAAAAATAAATTTATTAATGATGTTGTTAATATTATTAAAAATTAAATTTTGAAAAAATTTTTTTTTTTAAATTAAAATATGAAATATGATAAATTATTATCAAAAATTAACAATTCAAAAAGTTATAATTATGAAAAAACAGAAGTAATACGTCAATTAATTAATTCAAATAAAAAAATATTACAAATAGAAAAATATGAAAATGAATTTATGAATATATATAATAATTATTCAACATTTCTTTTAATTGGTGATATTAATTCAGGAAAAACAACAAAAATTCCTCAGATTTTATATAAATATAATCAAAATAATTTAAAATTAATTCATGTTTTACCAAGAAATTTAAGTATTCCTATTATTGTTGATAAAGTATCAAAAGAAATGAATTTAGAATTAGGAAAAGAAATTGGATATTCTATTTTATTTGATTATAATTATAATCAAAATGAAACTTTTATAAAATATATTTCTGATTATATGTTTATTAGAGAAATTATAAATGATAATTTATTAAAAAGTTATAATACAATTATAATTGATGATTTAAATGAACATTCATTATATATTGATTTAATTGTATCATTATTGGTTTATATTAAAAAAAAAAGAAATGATTTAAAAATTATTTTTTGTAGTTGTACTAATGAATATGATATATTAAGTAAAAATTTTAATAATTGTGGATTATTAATTATTAATGATAATCTATCTACAACAGATGTTTATTATTTAAAATCTCCATGTAAAAATTATATTAAAACAACTTTTGAAACTATACAAATTATACAGAAAGAAAATAATTTATTAAAAGGAGATATATTAGTTATTTTACCAGATGAAAAAAAGATAAAAGAATTAAATACAATATTTGAAAATTCTTCATTTCAAAAAGAATTTATAATTTATAGATTAACTTCTTCTTTAACTTATCAAAATTGTTTAAATATATTTCAACCAATTCCTCCAAATAAAAGAAGAATATTTTTATCAACTAAAAATTATATTAATATAATAAATCATATATCATTTGTTATTGATTGTTGTATTGAAAATATTGAATATTTTGATTGTAATATAAATTCAGAAATTGAAATTTTAATTAAATCAAATATTGAAACTTTAAATTCAAATTCATTAAAAGCTAAAAAAGGAAAATGTTATAGATTAATAACAGAAAATGAAATTGAAAATTTTAATGAAAGAAATATTAAAGAAATAGAAAGATGTGATTTAACAAATTTAATAATATTAATGAAAGTTTTAGGAATTAAAAAAATAGGTGAATTTAATTTTATTTTTGGAATTAATAAGAAAATATTATGTAAATGTTATAATAATTTATTAAAATTTGATTTAATAAATGAAAATAATTTATTAAATAATTATTTTACAAAAAAAATTTTTCAATTACCAATTAATTATAAATATTCAATTTCAATAATATATAGTTCACTTAATCAAAAATTTAATTGTATTTTAGAATTAATTGCAATTATTTCAATGTTATCAATTAAAAATATTTTTTATTTTAATATTTCAAATGAAAAAATAATGATTTCAAAACAAAGTAAAGGAGTTAAAGAAGGTGATCATTTAAGTTTATTAAGTATTTTTAAAATATTTAAATCAATACCAAATAAAAAAGAAAAACAAAATTTTTGTTCTGAAATACATTTAAATTATTTTGCAATGAAAGAAGTAATTAAATTAAGTGAAGAAATAAAAGAAATTTTAATAAAAATGAATATTAATATTAAAAGAAGTGTTGAAAATGATGGTGAAGATATTTTAAAATGTTTTTTAAAAGGTTATCAAATGAATATTGCAAAAAGACAAATAGATTCATCTTATTTAAATATAAATTCTCCAAATCAAAAACTTTTTATTCATCCATCAAGTGTTTTATATACTATTTTACCTGAATATATTATATATGATGAAATAATATTTTCTGATAAATTATATATGAAAAATATTAGTGTTATAAAGAAAGAATGGATTAATGAAGTATGTGAAATTAAATTAAAAGATGATTTAAATGAAAATAAAAATGATGATTTGAATAATAATAAAAAAATAGATAATATTAAAAATGAAAATATTAATATTGTGAAATTTATAGAAAAAAATAAAATTGATGAAAAAAATATTATTCATGAAAATAAATTAGATAATAATTACTTAATTAATATTGAAAAAAAAAATAATGATGATGATAATGAAATGGAAAATATTGCAAAAAATAGAAGGAAAAAAAAAATAAAAAAATAAAAAATATTATATATAATTCAAAAAAAATTATATAATTTAATTTTAAAAAATTAAATATCTTAATGTCAAATAATGAAGAAAATAAAACAAAATTAAATTTAAATGCAAAAGAATTCGTTCCAAAAAATTCTCAAAAAACATATTTAGGAAATCCATCTTATAATTATAATAATAATTATAACATAGATAAAAACATAAAAAATAATACTAATAACCCACAATCAACAAAACATACTCCTCTTTCATTAAATTCAATAGTAAATTTTGATTATACAAAATTACTTTCAAAAAATAAACCTTTTTTTCCAAAAAATTATAATAAATTAGATGGTTTAAAAGAAAAACCAATAATAGAAAGAGAATATTTTATAAAATACCCAAATGAAAAAATAACAAATTTAAAATTTGATTTAAATTATATATTATCATTTGAAAATTGGAAAATTTCAAAAGAAACAAAATTACTTACAAAAGAATTATTAGATCATATAGAAAACTTTAAAATATTTATAATAGAATCAAAAAAAAATAAAAAATATAATAATCAAGAAAAAGTAGAAAAAGATTTTAAAAGAAATGATAATAATGAAGATAATATGAAACAATGGGGTAGAAAAGATATATCAAAAGAAATAGCATTAGCAGAAAAATTTAAAGAAGATTTAGAAGAAGAAAGAAAAAAAGATCCAATTCGTTTTGATTTAACTGCATTATTAAATACATTAACAGTAGATAATTATAATGATATTTCAAATTCAATTTATGATATAATAAAAGATAATGTAGAATATCAAGTTAAATTTTTAGATGTATTATTTATAAAAGCTGTAAATGAACATTCTTTTGTTTTTTTATATGCAAAATTATGTAAAGAATTTGATAAAAAATTACCACAAAGAACAAATAATAATAAAAATTCAAAAAAACAAACTAGTCAAATGAGATCTAAATTATTAGAAAAATGTAAAGAAATATTTAAAATTGATCATAATAAAGAATTTGATAAATATATTACTGTTTCAGATCCTAATGAAAGAGAATTTAAAATGAAAAAATTTATTTTAGGAAATGTTAATTTTATTGCTGAATTAATTAATAATTATGTTTTATCTAAAAAAATTGTTTTTCAATGTATTGAAGATTTATTTAAAAGATTTGAAAATATAAAAAATGATGAAAAATTAAGAGTAATAAATTTAGAAGCAATTGTTGTTTTAATGGATAAATTTGGTACTTTATTAAAAAATAGTGAATCAAAAATGAAAAAAGAAGATTTAGATGATTTTAATAAAAAAATAAATGATTATATTAAAAAATTAGATATTGTACAAAAAGAAAGTCTAATTCCAGGATATGTAAAATATAAAATAATAAATTTAATTGAAAGAAAAAAAAATAATTGGATTGAAAGTAAATATCAAAAAAGTATTATTGCAAAAAGTTTAGAACAAGTTAGAAAAGAACATTTAGAAAATCAAAAAAGAAATAATGAAAAAAATGAAGATGATGATTATTATAAATATGATCAAGATGATTTAAATGATAAAATTAGAATTGATTTAAATCATTGGAAAGAATTTATTGATGATGGAAATGATCAAAAAGATTATAATTGGGAAATTATTGAAGATATTTATACAATTCATAAAAATTCAATTGCTGAAATTTTATCTTCTTTTCTTGAAAATTCAATTGATTTTGTTCAAAATAAAAATACTCTTCAATTAGCAAATAATTATTTTAAAGATTTTATTCATTATTATAAAGAAATGTCAATTGATGAAAAAAATGAAATAAATAATAAAACATTACATTTAATAAGAGTTGCTTATGATTATTCTTTAGATAATAATTTAATTGTTGATGTTTGGAGTAATGTTTTATTTTATTTAATTAATTTTGATATTATACAATATAATAATTTAAATCATTTAAAAGATTGTAATGAAGATGGATTAAAATGTATTTTTCATATTTTTAATAAAATTATTCAAATGGATAATAATACTAAATCTAATTTTGAAAATTTAGAATTGGTTAAAGATAATATTAATTTATATAATTCAATTTCTTAATACAATTTTATTTTTTTGATAACTATTGGAAAATTTTATTATATTATTATTTTTATTTATTATTTTTATATATTAAAATATTTTTTAAATAAATGAAAAATTTAATAAATGATAATAAGAAAAATAAAATATATATTTTTCCAAAAATTTTTCCTCCTTTAAATCCAGAAGAATCTAAAAAATATTTATATATATTTAAACAAGATTCTTTAACAAAGGAATTATCTTTATTAAATGATTCATCAAATGGTGATTCAATAAATAAAAATAATATAAACAATGATACTAGATTTGAATTAATTGAAAGTATTATTGAATTACAAAAAGGAAAAAATAAAAGAACTTCTAAATTAAAGAATATAATATATGAATTTATATCAAAAACGGATATTTATGAAAAAATAAGAGAATTTGAAGTTAATTCATATGAAAAATTTATAGAAAATTCAATCTCATTTAAACAATCTAATAATGAAGAAATTATATTTTCTAAAATTCAAGAAAAAATAAATTTATTAATTGAAAATATTAATTTTAATATAATAAAAAAAGGTGATTTTTTAGTTAAAATAAATGATAAAATGAATTATGTTTATTGTTTAGTTATTGGGAGATTAGCTTTGTTAAAACCAATTCAGTTAGATAATTATAAAATAACATATACTGAGTATATTCAATATTTATTAGATTTAAAAATAAAAAAAGAAAATTATTTACTTGAACAAACTTTAAAATTAAATAGTTCGATTTTAAAAATTGAATCATTAAATCAATTTAAACAATTTATAAAAATATATTTTCAAATTCGAATAAATGACAAATTAAAAAATGATATAATTACATTTCCACAAATTGAAGATTATTTAAATCAATATCAAATGAAATTTGAAGAAATAGATTTAAATAAAGAAGAAATGGAAAAAATTTATATTAAATCATTAAAAACTCAAAATAAAAATCAATGGATTGATTATATTAAAAAATCATTTAAAATAAGTACAAGTAATTTAAATTTTTTTTCACCTTTTCAAAAAATTTTTCAAATAAATGATAAATTAAATTTTACAATATTTAGATATGATTTAAATTCTTATTTAAATCCAGGAAATTATTATGGAGATATTATAGAAAATAATTCTATAAGAGCAGAAGAAGATTCATTTTTTGCATTTATACAAAAAGAAATATTTCTAAATATTACATCAGAAAATAAAAAAAAAGAAAAGTTAAAAGAATTATTATTTTTATGGGAAAATTTTATATTTAAAAATATATCTCCTTTGATTTTTGAAAAATATTATTTTCCTCTTTTTAAACTTATTGAATTTAAAAGAAATGATATTTTATATGAACAAGGTTCAGAAATTTTAAATTTATATTTAATTAAAGAAGGACAAGTTACTATTTATTTTTATGGAAATATGATTGATATTTTTAATAAAATTAAATTTTCTATTGATAAAATTATTGAAAAAAATCCAATGAATTTATCAATGTCAGAATTAAATCAATTAAAAATTTTATATTTAAATGATGTTGATTTATTAAAATTAAATAGAAAAGATTCTTTATTTAAAAATGAAATTTTAAAAAAACAAAAATTTGAAATTTGTATTATTGAAGGGAATGTTTTTTTTGTATTAGATGAATTTTTTCTTTCTAATTACCATTTCACTACTTGTAAAGTTTCAACTGAAAAAGCAAAAATATATCAATTAAATGAAAGTGATTTTAATAAAATTATAAAAGAAGAAAAAAATATTAAAACTGAATATTTAAGTTTAGTTTATAATCAAATTATATCAATGATGAAAAGATTATATAATTTAAAAAAAAGTATTATTTCAATGATACATTATAAAATACAACTTGCAAATAATGATATAAAAAGTATTGTAGAAGAAAATAAAAAAATTAATTTAAATCAACATAAATTTTCTATTTATCAAAATGAAGAAATTTATAAAAATACAAATTGGAGTCCTTTATTATTTAAAAATGAAAAAAAAAAATTAAAATATAATCAAAAGAGTCAAGATAATTTAATTATTCCAAAAATTCAACCAAATAATAAAAAAGATAAAGATAATAATAATAATATAAATAATTTCAATTCTAGAAAAAGTGATATAACTAATAATGATATAAAATTTACAAATTTGAGATTAAAAAAAATTAAAAAAGAATTCATCAATAATAAAAATGTTAAAACAATGGTTAAAATAAATAATAGTTATATAGATATTAATTCTTTTCAAAATGAATTTTCAAAAGAAAAATATGTATATCAAAAAGAAGAAAATAAAAAAATAATTGGAGTTAATATATTTGATTTAAATAAAAATAATAAAAAATCAAATATTTTAAATAATATAGGTTTTATGGGAAATAAAATTATAAATAAAAAAAAGAAAATAAGACATAGAAGAACAATGGATGGAATTTTAAAAAATATATCACAAACTTTTGATAAAAATTTAATTAAAAATTCCTCAAAAAAAATATTAGTAAATACAGTTAAAAAATATTATCAAAATTTCCAAAATTATTCTTATATTTTAAAATTAGATAATAATAAATTTAATAGAAGTAATTCACTATTAAATATGATTCCAAAAATTAAAATAAATCAAAATTAAAAGAAATAATAATAAATAATAAATAAATATTACAAAAAAAAACTATAAATAAATACAAATATATTTAAAAATAAAAAAAATACATTTTTTTTTAATAATAATATTTTAAATGTTAAAAAAAATAAAAGACTTAACAAGTATATTTTCAAAAGAAAATGAAAAGGAAACAAAATCAATATCAAAAGAAGAATTAGATAAATATTTCCAATTTAAAAATTGGTTAGATGAAAATGGGGCAAAATACAAAAATACAATAACATTTCCAATATCATATGGTCCATTTGGGATAAGAGGATGTAAGGCAATAAGAAATATAAATGAAAATGAATCAATAATTTTTATTCCTAGACATCTTATGATAATATCAAAAGATTATCCAGAAATAAGTAAAATTATTGATGAAATTGATTTTGAAGAATGTGATTATTCAACTTTAATTTTAACTATATTTTTATATTTAGAAAATAAAAAAGGAAATAATAGTTTTTTTTATCCTTATCTTCAATTATTTCCTAAAAATAATTGTTTTGATTATTGGGATGAAAATAAATTAAATGATTTAGATGATTTAGAAGTTAAAATTTCTATTCAAGATATTTTATATGAATTAGATGATTATTATTCTTATTTAATATTAAATGATAAATTAAAAGATATGAAAAGAAATGAATTTTCTTATTTTTATTTTCAAGTTATTTCAAGACAATTTTATATTGATGATGAATCAAGTGCATTAATTCCTTTAGCAGATTTATTAAATCATAATAATGTAAATATAAAATATGAAATTTATGATAGTGAAAATTTTATTTTTAAATATACTAATCATTTTGGAAATAATAAAATTATTGAACTTTTACCAACAAAAATTTTTGATCCTCCTTTAAATAAAGTTTCTTATAATAGATTAATGCCAATTATTATTAAAAATGATAATAAAAATAATGATAAAGAAAAAAATGATGATAATGATGATAATAATAATAGTAATTCTATTATAGAAATGAATAAAAATGATTATTTTACTATTTCAACTTGTTCAAATCAATCATTTAAAATTGGAGAAGAAGTTTATAATAATTATTGTGATATGAGTAATGAAGAAATGCTTAAATTTTATGGATTTAATCAAATTGATAATATCAATGATTTTTCTATTATTTATATTAAATTTATTAGAGGTGATAAAAAATTTGATGATGTTATGTCAATTTTATTTAAACAAAAATATAAATATACTGCTGACCCTTTATATAATATTTTGAAATTAAAAATTAAATTTAAATCAATTTGTATTGATTTAATAAGATATTTTAGAATGGAATTTTATAAAAAAAAAGGGAATCTTAATGAATATTTTTTATATAAATTTGATTTTAAAATTGAATATGAAATTATTGAACAATGTATTTACTTTTTAGAAAGTAAATTGAAAATTTATATAGATCAACATTCAATTGAAAGTGATATTGCTTATTTAGAAAAAAATTTATATTATGGAAGTGAATTAGATTATATGAAAATTAATGCAGTTATTTTTAGATTAAGACAAAAAATCAATTTTAAAACACAAATTGAACTTTTAAATTCAATTAAAAAAATTATGGATAAACATAAAATTAATAAATATTTAGAAATTTCTGAATATCTAAATGAATTAGAAATTTCTGATGAATTTGATACAAAGGAAAATAATAAAAAGAAAATAATTAAATTTCTAACAAAAGAAAAAAAAATAATGTTATAATGATTTTATAAAATTATATCTTTATATTTATATTTTCTGAAAAATTATTTTGGAAAATTTCTTTTAATTTTATATATATTTTATTATAATTTGTAATATAGTTGCCTTTTAGATACATTTCTAGTATTTTTATATTAAAATGATATTGAATTAAATAATTTGTTTTATCTTCAATTTCTTGATTTAATTGAATTTTATCTTTACTTTGAGATAATTTATTTAAAAATTCTTTATTTAAGAATAAATATATATTTCCTAATTCTAAATAATGTTTACTTTTTAAATAAAATTTTATTTGTTTTTTTATATAATTACAATCTTCAATTCCTATAATATCTTTTAATAATAAATCATTAAAATTATATAATATATAATTTATTTTTTGTTTTTCATTTCCAAATATTTGAAAAAGTTCTAAAATATTGTTTTTAAAATTTCTTTTGTTTGAATTATATAAATCAATTATTTGATTAGATAATTTTTTTAATTCTTTAAAAGAAGTATCTTTATTATAATAATAATAACTAATAAAAATTTTATCAAAATTAAATTGAATATTATTTTGTTTTATTAATTCTTTAGATAAGTTTTTTGGTTTATCAAAATAATCATAAAATTTAAAACAATTTTCATTATTGTCCATTAAAAGTTTTGTTAAAATTTTATCACAATCAATAAATTCATTTAAATAATTGATTAATATTTTAACAATATCTGAATTTTCAATTTCTTTAAAATTAATTAAATTTAGAAATATTGATTCAATATTATCTTCAAATAAATTAAATTCTTCTTGAGTTAAATTCAATAAATTTGAAAATAAAATTTTTACAAAATTAAATCTAATTAATTTTGTTAATTGAGGAAATTTTAAAAATTTTATAATTATATTTAACAATTGATTTTCAATAGTAATTTGATAATCAGAAAATTCAATTTCATCAATTAAAGAATCATTATTTTTTAATTTTTCATAAACCCTAATTAATTCAGTTAAAGGAATAACTTTTAAATTATTATAATTATCCTTTATAAAATCTAAATATATATTATAATTTAGAATTTTATTAAAGTTTATATTATAATTAGAACAAATTGAAGAAGAAATATTATTATCTGAAAAGTGAATTAAAGTGACACATGCTTTTTCAATATTAGAAAATGTTTCTTCTGATTTAATTAAATTAAATAAAATTGGTTTTTCTTCTTCATTAAAAGAACTTTTTAATTTAATATAATTTAATTCAGTATAATAATTATTTGATGATAATAAATTTTTTTTTATTAAATCATCATTACAATGACTAAATATTAATATAAAAATTCTATTTCTTAAATTTATAAAAATATTTCCAATTGTTTCTGAATTTAAATTTTTATCTTTTATAAAATCTAATTTTTTTAAATTATCTAATGAATTTTCAAAAATATTTTTTGATAATTTTTGATTATTACATTCTTCAAAACTTTTATAAGTTTTAATTGTTAATATTAATTGTTCTAAAATATAAAAATTACTTTCTTTTTTATTTAAATAATACCATAAAACAAAACTTTTAGAAACAATATGACAATTATTTAAAATTTCTTCAATTTGATTCCAAAATTCAATTCTTTCTTCAACTCTTAAAATATCAAAATGATTATCAAATGAATTAATTAAACTTTTAATTTTACTCATATCTATATAATCTATATTATTATATTCATATGATGAAACATAATCATATATTATATCATATCTATTTTGTTTTATTAATTCTTCTAAAATATCATTCATATCTGATTTAAAATTTAAATTACCAATATTTTCAATTTGAGATAATACATTAATATTTTTAAAGTAATTTGAATATTCATCTTTCCAATTTACGAGATATAAGATTTCTAATAGTTTAAATAATTTATATTTTTCTTTTTCTTTTTTAAATTCATCTATAAATAATTCTATTAAATTATTACTTACTGATATGAAAAATTTAAATATCATTATTTCATTATTTTTTAGAATATTTTCTTTTTGTAAATCAATTAATGATTTAAATGAATATAAATGAACAAATGCTTCTTCAAAATCATAATTTTTTAAAAATTGAATAAAAAAACAGAATTCATCAAAACTAAAAGGTATATCAAAAATTTCAAAAGCATCAATAATAATATTATAATAATCATTTAATATTAAGAAATTGATTAATTTTTCCAAATCACTTAACTTAATAATTGTTTTTTTTGGTTCAAATATTTCAATTATTTCATTAATATTTTTTAAAGATTGATTTTTATAATCAATAGATAATAAAATTTCTTTTATTGACATATATAAAAAAAAAGTAAATGAGGAAATAAAATTATATTGTGTATCATTATAAATCAATGATACAAATATAAAATCTTTCCAATTATATTCAATTCCTTCTTCTAATATATAATTATATTTATTTAAATTATTTGGAATATTTTCTTTATTTAAAGACATAAAATAAAGAGGATCAAATATTTCAAATTTTATATCATTTCTATTTTGTAAAAATGAATAAATTTCATAATTTCCTATTGTATAATTATCTTCTTTTAATTTTATTATATTTTCATTTAAATCAATGATATTATTTTTTATTATAATTGGATTCATATAATATTTAATTGTAATTCCTAAATGTTCTTTTAAAGCATTATCATTAAAATATGAATTTAATATATTTGAAATTATATTAAATGAACAATTTTGTTCTTGTGCTTTTTGAAGAAAAAATATCCAATTATTATGATTTCCAAAATGATATAAATTTTTTAAACTCATTTTATTATTATTCACATAAGTAAATAAACTTATTAAATGCCATAATGAATTTATTTTATTTTGTTCATTTTCTTTACATGAATTAATTGAAGTTTCTAATTTTTGTAATAATTCATTGAATAACTTTTGATGTTTTTCAGAATTTTTTTGAATATTTAATAACTTAATAAATTTAAGAATTAGTTTTTGATATTTTTGTATTAATAATATGTAAATATCTTCTAGAATATATATTTTTAAATCATCTTTATTTTTATATTTAATTATTTTTGAATAATTCTTTTTTTTAATAAAATTTATAAGTTTATTTCTCAATTCTAAATCTTCAGTTAAATTATTAATTTCATTAATTAAAATTTGATTAGCAGCTTCAATATAAACAATTAATTCAATAATTTTTTTTTCTTCAAATTTTGTTAAATAAAGAAAAACAACAACAGTAGTAAAAATATTATAGTTCAACAAATTAAAAATACAAATATTATATAATGAAGGATATAATAAATTTTTTGAATTTGACTTAGAAATATTTTCTTTAAAATAAATAAACGCTTCTAATATTTTACCATTTTCTATTAATATATTAAATTCATTTATAAATAAATTATAATTTTTATCTCTTTCTCTCCAATTTTTTAAATTATCT
>Ga0256407_10010768_pt1 | contig 12783 bp, 12 predicted proteins | sample RumenRJG_04DNA_FD_193489 | JGI IMG/M metagenome (GOLD analysis project Ga0256407, IMG submission 193489) | Bovine rumen microbial communities from Lethbridge, Alberta, Canada - RJG_04 | ecosystem: Host-associated > Mammals > Digestive system > Stomach > Rumen | place: Canada: Alberta... | reverse complement strand
TTCTGTGCCTGTGTTATTGTGGTCATCAGGCAAACCATTGAAAATAGAATCAGTCTTTTCATTTTAATATGATGTTTTACTCATTATTGTATACACACAACAACGCAAATCGTTCAGCTTTTAACATTAGCGAGTGCAAAGGTACTGTCATTTATGTCTGACAAACGAATTTTCTTCCTGACATTTGTCTGACATTTGCCTATTTCACATCTGGTACACGCGGCTCATGCCGTCGGGTTCCATCGGGGCTATCTGCTGACGGAGCAGGACGAGGTAGAAGCGGGGGAAGGTTTCTACGGGTGGATGGTCGGCCATGTAGCGGTCTATCTTCTGTCGGGCATAGTTGCGTAGCGCGTCGTCGTGGCAGGGCACGAGGCGGCTCTCGTCGACAAAGGCGATGTGCCAGAAGGCCATGTAGCCGATGACGTAATGCTCTATGGCTGCGGCCTCGTCCTTGTCGATGCCTGGGATATGAAACAAGAGGGGCTGGTGGGGATTCTCACAAATGCCCACCACAGCCCAAGAGAGATTTATGTATTTAAAGTTATTCTGCATAGTTGTGATGGTTTAGAGCCTGTTCTTTTCCGCATTACCAGCACCCGTACCTTTGTACTTACTTCGGGTAGCGTTGAAGTTGTAGCGAATGGTTATTTCTGCATAGCGAGTGTCAAGGCTGTTGTCTTGCACTAATTGCATCTGCTGGTTATACAGCTTTATCTTCTGTCTGGCATGGAACAGGTCGTAGCCGGCAAGTCTTATGGAGAGGCGCTGTTCAAAGAATGTTTTGGTCAGACTTATATTGGTCTGAAACATATTCCGCATCAGCGAGATGTTCTTGTCATCCCCCTTGCTGGTAAACTTCATGGTAAGGTCGCCGATGAGGGTGCTGGTAAACTGGAATGTGTTTGCCATCTGACCGAGGAATATAGGAGCGTTCATCCGTATGCTGCCGCTGGCTGTCTGTAGGGTGAGCCATTGCTTGCTCAGTCCTGCAACGAACTGCGGATGCCAGAATCCTGCCTTGGGAGCGGCAACAAGATAAGCTGAAACGTTTTTCAGACTCTTGATGTTCTTTTTGCCCAGGATAGAGACTGCCGTATTTCCTTCTTGCTGTTCTGTCCAGTCTATGATGTCGTTTCGCGTATCGGTGTAGTCAGCGCTGAGGCTCCAAATCTTCCACATGGCCTGTAGTGATATGTTGTGAATGATGGATGGTTTGAGGAATGGATTGCCGACTTGCAGAGTGAAGCGGTTGGCATAGGACATATTGCCATTGAGTTCGCTGTAATTTGGGCGGCGGATTTTGGCTGTATAACTGACAAGACCTTGCACCTTGCCTATCTGTGCAGTCATTGAGAGACTTGGGAAAATGTTGTCGAACGTACGGCTTTGCTCTTTCATATAGCAGCCGTTTGCATAGTAGTCGAAAGAGGCGTGTTCATAGCGAAGTCCCGCCATCACCGTGCCTATAGGTATCTTGTGGGTGTAGTCGGCAAAGATGGCCATGTTTTGGTCTTTCAGCTCTATAAAGTTTGAAGACAGATAACCTTCGGGATTGACGTAATCATCGTTTCTATTGGTGTTCGTATATTCGCCTCCTATGTCGAGGTTTCCACCGAGCAGCTGATGCCCGACTACAAGTTTTGCGGCATAAAGACGGTTTTTGATATGGCTTGAAGTGTTGAGCAAACGATTGCCGAAATCCTCGCTTGTTTCTGTATAGGCACTATTGTAAGTTTTGTCTGTCTGCTTCCAGTCGGCATTGAAGTCGATCGTCGTTTTCCCTAATACTCCATTGTAATAGACGTTTGCCGAGTGCATGGGGGTTGCCCTGTTCTGGAAAGTTGATGAATTGTTTAACTTGTCGTAGGGCTTTCCGTTGGCTGTCAATATACTTGTAAACGTATCATATTCATCGGTATTCAATTGCTGATAAATGTTGTATCGGAAACCTATGGAATTCTCATCGTTAATGACGTAGTTTAGCCCCGCTTCCCCACCAAGCCACTTATGGCGGTAGTTGTAATCATTTGTGTTTGACTGATGCCAGATAGTGTCGGCTTGAATGTCTTGCTCTATATCTGCCCGATTAAACCCCTCGCTACTGGAGAAGTACAACATTCCAAAGGCATCAAGTCCGCGATGACGATAGTTTATGTTAAGTTGTTCTATCAAATCAGCATTTTCAGACTGACCATATACAAGGCGGTTGTCAAAACTGAAACCCTCTCCTTGTGGCAACTTGGTCTTTATCTTTACTACGGCACGGACTGACGCATCGTAACGTGGACCAGGAGAAGTGACGAGTACGATGCTCTTAATGTTCTCCGATTTTAGTTGGTCGAGTTCTCTCTGGTTGCGCACCAGCCTTCCGTTGATGTAGAAGATAGGAGTGCCTTTGCCAAACACGCTATAATCATCGCCGTTTTTCTGCAAGCCCGGTATATGGACAAGCACATCGTTAGCAGTGCCGAGCTTGCTCAAAACGGTGTTTTCCACGTTGGTCTGCAAGCCTTCGGCTGTCAGTTTATGAGTTGGAATGCTTCCTTTCACCGTCACCTCTCTCAACATCTGCGTGTCGGGCTGCATTACGATGTCGCCGACGTTGCCCTGCTTCGCATCGACATACCTTATTACATATCCTACGCTCGACACTTTCAGCAGTCCGTCTTGTTTATCGGTATTTATGATGAAAGTTCCGTCATCCTTCGTTACGGCTCCAGCAATGAAAGCGGAATCGGCACGGCTGACGAGCACAACGTTTGCAAATGGCATCGGCTGGGCTTGCTCGTCAATCACCCGTCCGCTGATGTCCTGTGCTGCCGAGACTATCGCCACGAGGCACATCATTGAAAATAGAATCAGTCTTTTCATATTCTTACGAGTTTTTGACTGCAAAATAAATGAAACAGCCAAATAAACCTACTACCCAAATGGGTAATTCTGCATCACGGGGATGAAAAATTACCCATTTGGGTAACAAAATATGTTAAAATCGTGAGGATGACGGCTTAGACGAGGCCGTAACTGGTGGCGAGGGAGAGGGCTTCGGTGATGTTCTGCACGTCGAGCTTCTCGAAAATTTGGCGGCGGTAGAACTTCACGGTGTCGAACGAGCGGAGCATCTTCTCGGCTATCTCCTTCATGGTGTAGCCCTGGGCTGAGAGCGTCAGAATCTGTTTCTCCTCAGGCTTCAGGATGATGGTCTCGCGGCTCTTCCAGCGGTGGGCCTCCAATGAGTACTCGCGCTTCTCGCCCGTATGGAATTGGAAGAACTCGATGTGTCCGGCCTCCTTGTGGGGCGAGAGCGAGACGGTGCAAAGTGCGAGCCAGACGCGGCCTTCCGGGGTCATGGCAAGGGGCGTAATCTTGTGGTTGACAAGCAGCAGACGGTCGCCGTGGGTGATGTGGAAGTCGTAGGACATCATGCACTGGCGGCGGTTCTCCACAGGTTCGTCGTAGAAGGCGCGGAAGCCGGAGCGATTCAGTTCGGTCAGCATCGGCACCTCGTCCTCAGGCACGTGGCTCAGGTAGAAACCATAGCCCATCTGGCGTACCTCGTCGGCAGTGTGTCCGCAGAGGAAGAGCGGATTGTCAGACACATAGAGGAAGTTCTTGCGGAAATAGTCAATGATGTAGATGCTCTGGTAGGTGGTCTGTGCGAATGCCTGCGCCGCCTCCACATAGGGCTGCACCCGCTGGTAATCGGCATCGGTGATGCCCTCCACGCGGTTCTCGTACATAAAGAAATCGTCTATCTGTGTCATATTGCTCTTTGTTTATTCGGTTATACTGCTGAACGTGACGGCATTGCGGATGCGTGACAACTGTTGGGGAGTGACGCAGAGGAACGAGGCGATGGCATTCAGGGGGAGATGGCGGGCGATGCCCGGGCAGCGGCGAAGCAGCAACTCGTAGCGTTCGAGGGGCGTGGCGCGGTGGAGGTCGGTGTAGCGGGCACGGGCCTGACTGAGCAGGTGTTCGGCAACGAGGCAGCGCAGATCCATCGACTTCTTATCCTGACTGAACCGCTTCACCAGCTGTTCGCCGCTCACACGGATGATGCGGGTGGGTACCATCGCCTCGATCGTGGTCAGTGCCGGGCCACCGTCGAGGCAGGCGGGATAGTCGCCCGCAAACTCGCCCTCGAACGAGAACCATGTGATATGCTCCCTGTCGTCGCTGATGCCGTAAGTCACGTACTTGAAGCACCCTTCGGTGACGAAGCCGAACCACCGTGCGGGGTCGCCCTCGCGCTCCAGCTGTTCGCCCTTGCGGTACTCCACCATCTTGCCCTCGCGCTCGCAAAACTCGCGCAGCGCCTTGATGTCAATGCTATTTTTCCCGAATTTCTGTTCCATCGTCTGAGAATTTGCTGGCAAAGGTAGTGAATTTGATTGAATATCCGTACAAACAGGTACGGTTTTAACTCTTTTCAAGGAGAATTAGCAGAGGAATGACAGGATTACGGGGAAAAATGTGTAACTTTGCACGCAAAAATGTGGGCTTATGCAAGACATGTCAAGAAAGAGCCATAAACGCGAACTGTTCCGCGTGGCATTTAAGATGTTCATCCTGAAATCGTTTGACGGGGTGAGCATCCCCGATATTGAAAAGGCGACGGGTTTTACGCGCGGCACCATCTTCCACTATGCCGACACGAAGCTGGATCTGTTCCGTCAAGTGGTGGAATACTATGTGCTGGAGCGACAGGACATCGATAGGAAGATTCAGGTGGCGGATGACTGTACGCTACGGCAGTTTATCGACACATACGTGAAGGGCGTGGAGCAGACGATGGAAACGCTGCACGAGATTATTGGCATGGACGTGCCGATGAGGGACTGTAGCCGTGCGTATCTGAATATGACGTCACAGGTGTCGGTGCTGCTGCCAGAGGTACACAAGGCATTTCTGAACGCGATGGCGAAGGAGGAAAGGCTGTGGATGGAAGTGATAGCCCGGGGCGTGGAGAATGGTGAACTGCGAAATGACGTCCAGCCCGCCATTCTGGCAAAAATCATGATGAGTCTTTTCTACGGTCGCGCCTTCCAGGACTCGCTCATCAACGGCATGGACCCGAAACTGCTGAAAGAGGAAATGCTCGCAGTGTATGAGAGGTTGAAGGGGTAGTAATTTTACGAATATCTATATGAATGAGTTCTATTTAATGACCGAAGAGCGTGAGAAAACGCTTTGGGATGAAGCATTAGTAGTGCTTGATACAAATTCTATTTGTGCAATGTATCGGATGACAAAGGATACACAAAAAACGATGCTTGAAATACTCGAGTATCTTAAAGACAAACTGTGGATTCCTGGGCATGTCCTCTATGAGTATCAAAAGAATAGAATAGAAGTTATTAAAGAGCCTATCAGCAAATGGTATGGTAATCCTGACTTTTTCAACAATAACTATATTCAACAATTAAGGAATTTTGTTGAGAAGTTAGAAGAGCAAAAATACTATCATCCCTATTTTGAGGATAAAGAATTGGATGCTTTTAAGAAGTCTATAGATGACGTTGCTGATTCAATTGACTATATTCGTCAAACTGTCCGTGATGAATTTGGAAAAAGGAAAGGTGAGATACTTGCCCTGCAGAACTCTGATGATATATTAAAAGAAATCTTAACCTTGCCATCTGGAAAAGAATTTTCCTATAGTGAGAAAATCAAAATTATGGAAGAAGGAGAATGGCGTTATAAGCAAGAACTTCCACCTGGCTATATGGACTCTTCAGATAAACATGGTATACAAAAATATGGTGATTTAATTATCTGGAAAGAAATATTGAACAAGGCAAAAACAGACAATTGTTCAGTAATTTTTGTCACCAACGATGTAAAACAAGATTGGTATGAAGAACATGAAAAGAAACAGAATCCGAATTGTCCTCGGCATGAACTTCTGTTAGAGTTTATGGAGACAACAGGAAAAGACATATGGCTTTATACTCTTGACCAGTTTGTCGCTAAGTTAGAGGTCAAATATAGAGACAATACATCTTTACCCTTTTATACAGGCTTAGAGGCTGTAAAACAAGTTCTTGCTTATACAAAAAGACTTAAAGAGCGTGAAGAAAAACTCAAAAAGGCCAAATTGGTAAGAGTGGTGTGTGATAATTGTGACCATCAATTTACTGTAGACAAAAATGATTTTGATTTTGAATGGAATCCTATAGGCGGTTCTGAGCGCGGAATGGGGCCAGAAACAGAATATGAGTGTACTGAAAATTTTGAATGCCCCAATTGCGGTAATGAATGTAGTGTTATTTTCCATGTCTGGGAGTATCCTGTTGGGGCCTATAATTATGATGAAATAGAAACCGAGGGATGTACTATTGAGGAAAAAGATATAAATCTTTATGACCATATATCCTTTGATGATAGGGAACAATGTGTTCATTGTGGAGCATGGGAAGTTCTTGATGAAAACGATTTGTGTCCTGAGTGCGCTGATGAATTAGAACGGAAGTTAGCAGAAGATGATTAACTATGACTAAAAATTGTCGCGGACTTTAAGAGCCTTCTGCCTAATATGCTAAGCCCCATTCATCGTAAGATGAGCGGGGCTTAGCATAGTTTTGTACAAAACTAATAATGTGAGCTTCTATGTGTTCAAAATCCAAGTAACCTTAGAAAACCTGTCTTCTTAGATTTCTTAATTTTATACTTACAGGGAATTGCCATATCGTTGGTGATGAAATAGTGGGAATGACAAGGAATGTCCCAGTTACCAATAGAAGGAAAAAGACTAATGCCTTTGCCATTATATGAGAATTTCCATTCGTCAGGATCGATAGGTGTGTCAATTCGATGACCACAGCCACAAGCACATAGATGAGAGACTATGTTATGCTTGAGGCATACATAAACGACTCCAACCTGCAGCGTGGCAGGAATGGAGTCGACAAAGAGATGTTTAAGTTTCTTTTTCCTCATAATGATCGATATCATTGCAGTTAATGGTATAAACAGAACAGACTTCATGGCTGATGTCAGCATAGAAGCCCAGCATCTTCTTCCATTGGATAACAGAAAGATTAGCGGCCAAAGCATTCAGTTCTGCGATTTGAATGTCTGTGGCATATTCATCTTTCTCTGCATTTTCACTACCCATGACCTGTGAGAAATGCTGATAGTGGTCTGGAGTTCCGATAGCAACATGCAACATCCCTGATAGTTTTCCATCAGGATTCTGATTAATACCCATGCCAGAGTCGATAAAAGGTATGTGCTTGTCTATCAGATAATCAGCAATCTGTTTTTTCGCAGAAACCACATCGAGCGAGAGGAACACATAGTCGAGAGTGTCAAAATCTGCAAAGTTGTCGGAAGTGACCATCACTGCTTGTGGCTTTATACCTTTGTGCATATTCGAATATATTTGGGCATAATAGTCCACCTTCTTAGGAGCTTTGGAAAGGTCGGTCTCTGACATAGCACCTGGAGCTCGAAATGCGTTGTGCGTATTGATTACATCAGCGTCGAAGAGATGAATTTCTGCTACAGGAGTCTTGGCTATAAGGTCGAGCAGATAGGAACCAGTACCTCCCAAGCCTATGATACCAATCTTCAGCCCTTTGAACTTATTGCTCAAACCTGTAATCTTGGCACGGCTTGAATTGGTATCCATATAGCGAAGTGGACTGTCTTCGGCAACAGTATGAAGAGGTTTGTTAATAAGATTCCATGCATCTGGATCCAGATAAAGGGCAGGGGCGGCAATAGTATCGAAATAGTGTTTCACCTTCTCGTAATAGTCAGGATAATCACCATTTGGAGGAAATTCCTCTTTCTCAGCATGGCATGAGAAAAAGAAATTGCTACGAACTCCCTTAACCGAAACTTGTTGACCAGAGGTATTAACTAAGGATGGGAGTGGCTTACCTTTAATATCACAGGGTTGTTCACCCACCCAGTTAGCCGTATGATTATTTGGACGAATCGTATGGTCTCCAGAAATACAGAGAGGCATCAAGAGAGTACCGTCCTTCATTTCCCGGGCTGTATTGACGTAAGGAATGTGATGGATGATAAGCCATCCATCACAAACCTCCATCACAAAGCCCTCTGCCTGCAGACGCTGCAGGTCAGAACTATGACTGATGAGTGCTGCGTACATTGAAATCCATTTTATTACAAACGTAAACTTCGGTTCCGGGCGACATCAATCCTGAAGGATTCTGGTGAGGGCCATTGCTATACTTCACAATATAGCCAGCAGCGGCCTGAGCAGGCACATGGGCAAGTTCTACAATCTTCTCGTATGACACTTTCTCCTTTTTGTAATCATGTGGAGTGCCATTGACAAAGATGACTATCTTTTTGCGAAGAGTGATGAACTTTTCAGTACCAGGCTTGCCTAAATCAACCTGGTCATCACAACTAACGAAGTGATCCTGCCAGCCATGCGGCACGTCAACATAGAGTTCTGTGTCAGCAGTAAGTTCTGCTAACTGACGGAGTTCCAGACCAGTAATAATCTGGTTCATACTTTCAAACTGGTGGCCATCGACTTTGAAACGATAGACCTTTGGTCCATGAGGACCGGGAGCTTTTAATACTTCCATAATATTTTTAAATAAAATTAAATTATTAAAATAAACTCCCGATTTAAGAACCTCAATTTGCTAATATGGAATTTTCGTCCTAACTTTGCAAAACCTTGCGGGTTCTTCCTGCGTTTCGGGGGTAACTCGGAATGCCAATCGGGAAGCAAACCTCTCCGTCCTGCGCTACTGCCAATAGTGCGGGACTTTTCGTTACCTTGCTCTGTTATATCTTCGTATGCATATGCATGCCCTCCTTATTTACAGACTACCTCGCCACTTCTTGATGAGAGCATCAAGTTGAGTCTTTGGAAGTCGTTGGTTATTATTTTTTAGTGTCTCAAGTATCTCTGCTCCTTGGAGCTCGGATAGTATGTGATGCTCTACCATTTGGGTGATGACATAAATAGAACCATGTACCTCAACTCCTTCTGACAATGCTACCTTACGAAGATTTCCATCGCCAGTGAGAAGGACGTAGCCATTATTTTTTGAATATGTCAGCACACTATAGTCGGCAGGACTGAGATTGTATCTACGGTGCTCTGCCTGAAAAAAGGGTAGCATTTCTTCCGATGTATGAGTCTTGACCTTCAAACAGCCTTTATCAATAAGATCCGTCATAATCTCGCTTTGCCCTTCCCTCTTTACTTCGAAGACAACCATGTCTGTGGTATGGACCTCCATGGGCAGAAGGAAGAACTGTTCTTGTAGACCTACTGAAATCAGATCTATGAAGACATTTGTATCGCTGACTACTATGATGTCCATTAGAGTGTGGTTGCGTTTTTACGGATATTATTAATACTAACTCCCAGGAGAGTGGCTGCCTTGGAAGTAGAAATGAGTTGCTGCGCCAAAGCACTATAGACCATAGCCTGGAAACGGGTCGTAGTCTCTTCTTTATATCGCGATTCTTCGATATACTTCTTGAAATCTGGTCTGGTACTCTTCTGAATACAGAACCCACGGTAACGCTTCTCACCTATTATCCCAAGATCTTTCAACTTATAAACTATAGCATCAACGGAGATGCCAAAGTTTATGCTCAGGGAGATAAGTTCTGCAATAGCTATTTTATTTTTCCCACTGAATAGACCAATAAGGGTTTCACCAGGAAGTAGCATCTCATTAGCAAACGAATTGCACAGATTTTCTTTCTCATGGGCAGTAAGATCTTCTGCGAAGAACTTATTATATAACAGATGACAAAGCTCATGGAATGCAGTAAGTCTGCGATGCTCAATATGAGGATCATTACTATTTAGTACGATGACAGGGGTCTTGTCGTTGACCATACCACTGACTCCCCAAAAATTGTCGGGGGCAGCAGTCAATAGCACTTTAATTCCGCGGGTTTCAAGTAACTCTTGAGCATTAGCTATGGGAGCTTTGCCGAGTCCCCATGCCTTGCGCACGTTTTTGGCACACTCTATCATGTCGTTTCGGGTAGCCAAAGGATGCGCAGGTACTAATTCCTCAGTAAGATTGTCGTCATGTTTAACGTCTAAGATTTCCTCAATCTCGAGATAACGCTCAACTTCGTCTTGGATTTGAACCTCGAGCGCCTTTTGATCACCAACAGTCGTGTCGGACTTCTTGCGAAAGGACACCTTGAACTGGTCGAGGTCGAAAGTGAATGGGCGGAAGAAATAATCGAGATCGACATTGAGTGCTTCGGCCATGGCAATAAGGATGGTGCTGTTTGGCATCATCTTTGCCTTCTCATACTTTGAGATGGACTGTTTGGTCACAATTCCGTTCATCTTCTCGCTTAGCTTCTCCATAGAGAACTTAGCCTTTAGGCGAGCCTGTTGAAGGCGCTTTGCGAAGGTGTGTAAGCTGTTGTCCATAACTATAATAATTATATAATCCGAATTTGTTGACAAAGGTACAAAAAAATCTGATACGTCAACAAAACGAATAGTTAAATAAACATAATTTCGCAAATATTTTGTCTTTCCCTGTATAGTATTGACTCTTCTGGAGCGGTTGTTTAACAGTCATAACGCAATAAACGTAAAATAACTCTTACGTGTTTGAAAAGATTCTTATGACTATAAACTATTATATTTAGTTAAAGTTTGCCCATACAACATACAACTCTGTACGGTTTGGGCGTCTAACGCTTGGGAATATTCCCAAAACCTACAAAATTGTATGAAATGAAGACAAAAACATTGTTTGCATCGGCCCTGGCAGTGCTGGGGCTGACGGCGTGTGAGAGAACGCTTGACGTTGGGGAGGATAAGACCTCGACGGGACTGGTGAAAAACTCGGTGCTTCAGGTGCGGACACGTGGAGCATCGGGCGATGGTGTAACGGTAGCATACCCTGTTGCGGTATATGTGTTCGAGGGGGACGAGTGCAAGGCATCACAGACTATCGGCGACGAGGGGCAGACGCTGAACATCGGACTGACGGAGGGGACGTATTCGGTGTATGCTGTAGGGGGAGTGTCGGCATCGGACTATGTGCTGCCTTCGGTGTCGAATGCTTTGACGACATCGGCGATTGCACTACAAGAGGGAAAGAAACTGACTGACCTGATGGCGGCTTCGGCTACGGTGACGCTGGTGGACGGCGGGACGAATACCGTCACGCTGGGCATGGCGAGGAAGACGATGATGATTCAGGACGTGACCATCAAGAAGGTGCCCTCGGCGGCTACGGCAGTCACGGTGACGATTGCCCCGCTATGGCAGAGTCTGACCATCGGCGGGACGTACAGCACGACGAACGGCAACAGCACCATTACGCTGACTCGCCAAGAGGACGGGAGGACGTGGAAGAACAACGGCAGTACCTATCTGCTGCCACCATGCAGTCAGCCCGCCAGCGTGAGTGTGAACATCACTATGGGCGGCACAACGAAGACCTATACCTACAACACCAGCGACGAAATGGAGGCGGGGTATAAAATCAATATTGACGGAACCTATACCGAGGCTGTGGGTGTCAACCTGACAGGAACCATCACAGGCGCAACGTGGCTTGGGGAAAGGACGATTAGCTTTACGTTCGACGAGGACGGCAGTAGTACGTCGGGGAATGACAATAACGGTGGGAATAATGGTAGTGATACGCAGGACTTTCCATCGGTCGGTGACACGTACCAAGGATGCTACGTGCTAGCCGTGACGGTGGAAGATGATGAGCAGTCGGCTGAGGTGGTGCTGCTTTCGCCCAACGAACAGGCGGTGACGAGTGCCAGTGATGCAGAGTCGGCTCTTGCCAGTCTGGGTGTGGACGGCATCAGCGATTGGACGGTGCCGACCAAGGCGCAGATGGATGCCTTTGCAGCAGCACGGAACGACGTGACTCCTGCACCTGCAGGCGGGAACTATCTCTATAAGAACAACAACGGAGTTTATTACCAGTACACTCTGGCCACGGGTGCTACTGGCTCTGCCAATTATATCACAGGCATCAACCTCCGTCCCGTCGCCATCGTTTCAATCACTAAAGACTAATCCGCTATGAAAAAGTATTTGTTTATCGCTCTCGCCCTGCTGGTGGCAGCGTGTGAGAAGCCAATCCTCGACAAAGAGAATGCTGTCACGAAGAATGAGGCGAATGTCATCCTCCACATGACACAGTATGAGCAGGAGGCGTTTGGCAATAGTGGAAACCGTGCAGCTACCCGTGCTGCTACTGACATCACGGAACTATGCTCACGTCTGAACATTGCCATCTTCGATGATGAGGGCACGAAGGTCAAGACCGTGGCGCAGAAAGAGGGCGACGCGTCGTTTGGCACTGTCGCCATGACACTTGCTGCCGGGACGTATCAGCTTGTGGTCATTGCCCACAACGGCGAAGGCTCGGCCACCATTTCCTCGACGGAAAAGGTCACGTTCCCCAACAACAAGGTGACCGATACCTTTTATTATTATGGTGACCTGGTTGTGACCTCCGAAGTGCAGTCCTACGACCTCACGCTGACCCGTGCCGTCGCCATGTTCCGCATGGTGCTGACCGACGACGAAATCCCGTCCACGGTGACAAAGTTCAAGTTCTACTACACGGGCGGTTCTTCGACATTCTCGCCATCGGCTGGCTATGGCTGCGTCAACTCGAAGCAGACGGAAATCCGCACGATTGCTGACGGTGTGACCACTTTCGACATCTTCACCCTGCCTCATACCGAGGAAGATGTATTGACGAAGCTCACCGTCACTGCCCTCGATGCCAACGACAACACTGTGAAGGAGCGCGTCTTCGAGAA
>Ga0256407_10010766_pt1 | contig 12784 bp, 10 predicted proteins | sample RumenRJG_04DNA_FD_193489 | JGI IMG/M metagenome (GOLD analysis project Ga0256407, IMG submission 193489) | Bovine rumen microbial communities from Lethbridge, Alberta, Canada - RJG_04 | ecosystem: Host-associated > Mammals > Digestive system > Stomach > Rumen | place: Canada: Alberta... | reverse complement strand
TAAGAAGGCTGCAAAGCAAATCTTCACCGACATGCAGATAGCACTAATAGAAGCTAAGGCTGCACAGAAAAAAGAGATAAAACAGTATGGTAAGTCACTCTATCAAAAGACGACGAAGGAGATTGCCGACATCGTTGAGCAGAACAAACAGCTGCAAAAGGCCAACAAGAAGCTGGAAGCCGAGAATTCAATGTTGAAGAAGAGAATGTCGACGATGGACGAGACGGCTATCAGCAATCTCCGCAAAGAGAAGGATACAGAAATCGGTAAACTCCAGAAGGAGTGCGAACTAGCCAATGCCCGAGCTGACAAGTCCGACGATATTGCCATCAAGATGACTCATCGGCTTACTAAGACAGAGGGGCAGATCAAAGAAATGATGGCAGTTCCTGAGATTGTAGGGATTTGGAACAGCATCCAGAAGAACAAGAAAGCCTTCGTGCAGCAATTGGAGCAGTGGGTAGCTGGTGCTGTTGCTGCCATTCTGGATTTTGCTGAGGGTCATAAGTCCCTCTTCTCAGACAAAGATGAAAGGGTGATAAGCCAGGGTATCATTGCCAAAGCCATCCAGAACAACCTCGACCCGTCCAACGACGAACAGCGTATGCTGGCCACTCATAACCTTTTGGATGATGTTTCTTGGAAAGGAACGACTGACTACATGTATGATTTCACCAAGAAGCGAACTGAGCAACTATGCGAAGAAATGAATGTCCCCCAAGATCTGGTGAAAGGACTCCTTATCGCAGCTGGAGGACGAGCCGGATTCTGTGCAGGTAGTGATGGCGGTTCTGATAATGCTCTCACCAACTGGGACGGAACAAAGAAAAGAAGCTTAGGTATATAGTACGGGCAAATACAAACCATATAGCATAGCAACTAGAAATGATAATGTTGCTATGCTATTTATATACCTACCATAATTAACGTTACAATGAAAATGGTGATGACAGCTTGTTCATTTCGATTTATTTGTTGCCAGGGAAAATCTCTTCGAGTTTCGCTCTCAGTTTGTCGGTGCTGTTGCTGCCGGAGCCACGGTAGATGATTTTCCCGTCGGGGTCGATGATGATGGTTGTCGGGAAAGAAGAGACGTCGAAGCTGCTGGCCACGCTGGCGGTGTCGCTGTGGAGTTGGCAGACGTGCGTCCAGTCCATGTTGAGCTCCTTGGTGAGCTTCTTCAGCTTCGGCAGGTCATCCATGCTGCCCTCGACGGCTACGCTGACGAGATTCAGCTTGGGGTAGCGTTGGTGAATATCCACGAGTTCGGGAATGATGGCGATGCACGGCTTGCACCATGTCCCCCAGAAGTCGAGCAGGGTGTAATTGCTGCCGAGTTTGACAGTTTTGCCCTTGATGTCCTTTGCGGAAATGGCTGGGGCGCGGAAACCTTCGTAGGGTGTGGTCGGCGTGGTCGTGTCGGTAAGCGGTGTGACGCTGATGCGGCACTGCTGACGGCTGAAATTGATGTCGATGAACTTGAAAATCAGGTTGTCGCGGATGATGGGGAATTGTACTTTGCGCAGCAGATTCTGTTGTATAAGCTTTCTTGCCAGTTCGTCGTTGTTCGCGGGTATGGAGTCTGTGACGGCGAACTCCGTCTTATCGTAGGCAGAGCAGATTTGATAGTTCTTGCCCTGATAGTCGAAATTGCCAATGAAGAAATCGTGGACTCTGAGCATGGGGACGAGTTCGTCGAACGCCAAAGGGCTGGTCACTGTTCCGCCGTGGCCTGCAACCCCGTTCAGACGGATTCTGGGTGCAAGCCAGATGTTGGCGTAACGTTGGGGAATGAAGTATCGTTCATCTTCTATCTGTTTTCGGGTAAAATAATAGTGATAATCGTTCGTAAAGTCTCGGTCGTTATTCATGTCAAACGCACAGAAATAAGAATCCTTCTGCACGTCGTCTCGGGCGAGGATGCAGACGATGTCTATCTGCTCGTAGAGGCGAAATGAAGCCGTGTCAGTAGGCAGGCCCTTGAGGTCAGTTATTGGAGTCTGGCATTTATACATAAACACGTCGGTACCTACAACGTTTTGAACTTTCAGCTCCATGCTGACGGTTAGGGTATCAGACTTCTGTGCCGTCGCATTGATAGTGGCGAGGGTGAGTAATAGACAAGTGATTATATTTCTACTCTTCATATTTCAATATGTTTGACATTTGGTTACGATGTTTATTCACACTGTTCGTGTATCACTCGAATGATAAATCTAGCGACAAAGGTACGAAAATATTAGAGAAATAAGATACAAATAAGGAGTTTTTTACGCTTTGCGAACAAAAATCGAGGATTTTGCGAACAAAATGCAGATGCCAGAGCCTTCAGGAGGTATGCACAATGTTCCATGAAATATCATTTTGTTCGCAAATTGTTCGCAAAAAGAGAAATCAGCAACCTTCGATTGCTCGTAAGTTGCTGATTTTCAGTGTGGACCAGCCAGGGCTTGAACCTGGGACCTCCAGATTATGAGTCTGTTGCTCTAACCAACTGAGCTACAAGTCCGGTGCTTTGCATAAAAGCGGTTGCAAAGGTAAGCAGTTTTTTGCAATTATCCAAATATTTTTTGGGAAAATAATAAAAAAGCACTACCTTTGCGTAGCAGAAAAGCCACGCGAAGGTAGGCTGCACCTCGGAAAAGCCAAATAAAATTTGGTTTTTCGCTCGGTTTGCACTACCTTTGCACCCAATGAAGACGATATTTTTCCCTGACCAGACACTCACTGATGGTACTTTCGCTGCTACCATCGGGTTCTTCGACGGTGTGCATCAGGGACATCGCTTCCTGCTTGAAAACTTAAGGAAAGAGGCAGCCGAACGCGGTTTGATGTCGATGGCCATCACCTTTGAACGCCATCCGCGCCAGGTGGTGCAAAAGGAATGGGAGCCGGAACTGCTGACAGAGCTGCACGAGAAGTTGCGCCTGCTGAAGTCTACGGGTATCGATACCGTGGCAGTCCTTCGGTTCAGCAAGCAGATGGCTGCTCTGTCGGCCCACGATTTCATGCAACTGATTTACGACCGCTTGGGTGTGAGGATGCTGCTCACTGGCTACGACAACCGCTTTGGCCACGACCGCACGGAGGGCTTTGAGGACTATCAGCGCTATGGACAGGAGATAGGCATCGAGGTAAAGGACCTCCCCCCTGCTCCCTCCAAAGGAAGGGAGAGAGCAGTCAGTTCCTCGTTCATCCGTCAGTTAATTACCAGCGGTAACTTAGCCGAAGCCAACTACTGTCTGGGGTATCCCTACACCGTCAGCGGCGAGGTGGTGCATGGCGAGCAGATAGGCCGCACCATCGGATTCCCCACCGCCAACGTACAGCCCGACGCACTGAAGTTGGTTCCCAAGGACGGTGTCTATGCGGTATTAGTTGATATCGAAGACCGTACGGGTCTGCACGGGGTGATGAACATCGGCCTCCGTCCTACCTTCAATGGTGAAAAGCGCACATTGGAAGTGAATATCATCGACGGAACAGGCGATCTCTACGGGAAAACGGTCACCGTAAGGTTCTGTGTCCGCCTACGCGACGAGCAGCAGTTCCCCTCTGCCGACGCCCTGGCCCGCCAGATAGAGAAAGACAAGGAAGAAGCAGAAGAACTCCTGGCGAATTATAAAATGTGAATTATGCATTAAGCATTAAGAATTATGAATTATGAATTAAAAAAGCCCCTCTGGGCCATAGGCTACGTTTTCTTTTTCCTCTGCATCCAGGCAATGGCCTCAACAGCCGTGTTGGGCTTCAATATGCTGATTCTGAAGAAGGAAGCCACAGAGCTCGACCCTATCAGCATGATTGTGGCGACAGGCCTCTTTACCATTGCCACCATCGCAGTGTTTGCGTGGCTGAAATGGTCGCCGCTATCAAAGTCGTTTTTGCTTTTGCGCCGCTGGGACATCCTGCTGTGGAGCATCGTGGCATCATTGGGTGCCATCATCCCCTCTGCCTTTCTGCAAGAACTGATGCCTGAATGGCCGGAGAGCATCCAGCAACAGATAGACCAGATGGCCCAGACGATGCTTCTGATGATGAACACCCCTGGGGGCTATGCCGTGATCTGCCTCTTTGCACCTATTGCCGAGGAGATGGTCTTTCGCGGCGCAGCCTTAAGAAAGCTGCTGCAGTGGAAGCCCGAGCACCGCTGGCTGATGATTTTTCTCTCTGCCCTGCTCTTTGCCCTGGCCCACATGAACCCCGCACAGTTCCTCCATCCGCTACTCATCGGTTTGCTGCTGGGCTGGATGTACGAGCGCACGGGCAGTATCATTCCCGGCATCGTGTATCACTGGGCCAACAATTCTGTGGCCTACCTCCTGTCGCGTACCTATCAGGATCCTGACATCACCGTGACTCAAATCTTTGGCGACAACCTCCATGTGCTCATGGCCATAGCCTTCTCCCTGCTCATCTTCATCCCCGCCCTCTACCAGCTGAACCTCAGGATGAAGAAGCACTGAATTCAACAACTGAGAATCATTAAAAAAAGCCATCCTTTACGGGTGGCTTTTTTCGTCTTTCGAAGTTTTCCCAACTTCCAGAAAGCAATGTTTTAATGTTTTAATCCTTAAAAATAAATGAATGTTTTTATAGAGAAAGCATAGAAATGTATCATTCCAGATAGCCCGTGGGCTTATAGAGCGAGTCGGCCTTCAGCGTATCAGCCGACATCTGGTCGTAGGCCATGGCTGGCTCATCGCCCGTAGAGGCGTTACGCAGGGCATAGTCCGACTGGTCTGTCCATACCTTGTCATCCTTGAACGACTGGTTCAGGGCAGTGGTCAGCGTGATGAGGATAGCCACCACGGCAGCGGCACGCATCAGCGGACGGAAGCGCTCTGCCAGCGAGATGGTGCGAGCCTTCACCTGAGGCTTCTCCTCTATCATCTTCAGCATACGCTCGTCGAAGTCATCGCCCAGCACCTCGTCCTGCTCGAAAGAAGCGAAGAGCTCGCGGTAGGGGCGCAGGCTCTCTGGCAACTCCTCCTCGCTCTGCTCGAAGAAAGCCTTCAGAATCTGCTCCTCTTTCAAGGTCGTCTCGGCCTCGAAATAGCGATCCATTAACTGTTCGATGTACTTATAGTCCATATTGCTCTTGTTTCAAATATTCCTGTTTTATCGTCTGTCGAGCCCTGAAGATATTTATTTTCACCTGCTGCTCAGTGATATTCATCACAGCGGCTATCTCCTTGTAGCTCTTCCCTTCCACGTCGCGCAGCTGCATACAGGCACGCTGTTTCTCGGGCAGTCGGTTCATCAAGCCTCTCACGCGTTCCACTCTGTCGCGCTGTACGGCCTTCTCTTCAGGAGAGGCGAGAGGTGAGAAGTGAGAGGTGAGGGTCTCTTCATCGTCGAGCGACACGTTCTGGTTCTCCATTCGCTTCTGATGGTCGAGCGCCACGTTTCGGCATATTGTCAGGCAGAAGGCCTCCATCGACTCTATCTGCTGCCACTGCTCTCTGCGGTTCCAGACTTTCATCATTGTTTCCTGCACCACGTCTTCGGCGTCCTCACGGTTAAGAGTGATACGAAGTGCCAGGCGGAAGAGTTCGTTCTTCAGCGGCAACACATCGGCGCGAAAACTGATTTCTTTCATCCTCTCTAAATAACAAGACGACTGACAAAATAAAAAGTTACGGCAAAATTACTATTTTTTTTCGAAATAATGCCGTAACTCTCATTTTTTTCATTTGTTTACACTAATCCACACTATCCCTCAGGGATGAATCCGTCGAATATGGGAAACATCATTTCTTAATCGTACTGCTGGGCAGTCAACAGCATCGTAGGGCTTACAGGGGCAACATCCGAACGGGTAAGATATACCTCATCATACACGAAATGGAATCCCTCTTCGTCTTCGGTAAGTTTACCTTATCCATTCTCAATGTCTGCTTACCTTGTTCAAGCTCTCTTACAAACCTGAGTCCTACCCCGGCCCTCTCTGCCAATTCAACTTGAGAAAGCCCGTTCTTCTTCCGTTTTTGCTTAATATATTCCTTTACTCCTCGTCGTCCCAATCGCAGCTGCGGCTACGGGCATCGCGTCCAACGTATTTCGCGTATCAGGCCATCACGACCACGCACGGTGAAACGGTACTCACGGCCAATGATGAAAGGCCAAGATACGAACTGGGTAAAGTCACTGACAATGGAATCGTCGATTTTCAGAATAACATCCCCCTGACGGAATCCTAACTGATAAGGTTCGCCCTGCTCCCATATCAAGCCCACACTGGGCATTCCCCGCTCAGGCACAAAGGCAATATCCAACTGCTTATTGGCAATGAGGACCTCCGTCTGTTGGTTATACGGATAGAAGCGCACGCGTTTCTTGCGGGGATTGAAAATCATAGCGCCATAGTTGAGCACGGCAGCTCCCAACGATGACTCTCCCTGTGTGGTCAACGTATGCACATCACAAAAGGCATAGTCGCAGACACGCAACTGCTGAAGACGCAGAAAGATGACCTCATGGAGCTTCTCAATACCGAAATGTCCGATAGCATGACGACCCATGGAACGCCCCTCGACCAAGGTCTCTACCTGCGAACCAAACTTTTCGGCACAGGCATCAAAACTACTGCGGTTCATGGTATAGAGTCCACTACTGCCCGTATCAAAAAGGGTGAGCTCATTAAACGGAGAGGCTGGACTCACCTCCAGATAAGGCACGTGGAACTTCAGCTTATAACGGGACTCAAAGCCTGGCTCACGAGTAAAGAAACCTTTGCGGTCGGTGAGGATAAGGAGGTTGTTCCTGACATCAATCTTAGCACACAGACCACCATTAATAAGGTTAAAACCGATGATTCCATCGATATTGCGCCCCCTGACAGGACGATGCTGGATGGTGGCTTGACAGCCCTCGATGGTCAGACTGCCTATCGTCACTGGAGGCAACATCACCATCTTCACCGTGTCAACAGCACCAACGGCATCATGGGAACGGATAAAGCCCGCCGGTGTGCAACCGTCGATGGGTGTATCGGCATAGACCACGGCCTGAGCGGAACCTGTATCAAAGAGAAAACGATAACGACGGCCATTGATGTCTACCGGCAGGAACACCTGGTTATGCTCCCATTCAATAGTGATGGAATCGACGAAATCCGTACGGTTCAGCGTGAAATCATGACGATAGCGAGCCAGCTGTGCATCGGCTTCGATGCACAGCAGGCTCAGTATAATGGTCAACCATTCCTTCACTTAACACTCATTTCTTTCATCAAGCGATCAGCATGGCCCCACTTATCCATCATAAAGAGAACATAACGGATATCGACACCGATACAACGGGCCAGCTGACTATCGAAGAAGATATCACTGGAGAGGCTGTCCCAGTTGCCGTCGAAGGCCAGACCGATGAGGCGGTTCTGAGCATCGAACATAGGAGAACCGGAGTTACCACCCGTGATGTCGTTTGTAGTAAGGAAGCAGAGCGGCATATTGCCAGCACCTTCCAACAGGTCAATCATCTCGGGTTCCACCTTGTAATCCTCGATAGTATCGCCCGTCTTCATCTTCTTTACCATGCTGGGGGCCTTGGTCTGCCAACCGGAAGGCTGTCCACCCAGGTTGTATTCCTTTACCTGACCGTATGAGAGACGCATGGTGAAGTTAGCATCGCTATAGTGGGGCAGGTCTTCTTCCATACGCAGTTTGGCAGCACAGAGATAACGCTCCTGTTCCTCGATGGAATCGTTGATTGACTGCATCTCCAGACGCAAGGCCTGCATCACCTCGGTAATGTCGAGTCCATAGCTGACACCGGGGTCTTTCATAAACGACTTCTTGTTGGGATAGAGGCGGGCCTTCTTCTTCATCAGCTTCGATTTGCTGTAGAGAAAGTTGGCGTATGCCTGACAGTCGCCGCCAAACTTCTGGTCAATAGTCTTGAAGCAATCGGGCAGATACTGCTGGTCCTTCAGCTTTGTGCGGTAGTTCTGCAGCAAGGCACCAAGAATCTCACTGTCGGTAGCCACGTCAAACGTCTCGCTGTTGTCCTCCATCGTGATATACTGACGCTTGCCGTGACCTTGAGGATTGGCACCGTTATGAGCCCGCATGGCACGTGTAGACAGCTCATCGGTGCGACGGAAGGTCTCAGCCCACAGCATAGAGGTCTCCATCACCTTCATGCGTTTCTCATAGTATCGCTGCATCTTGGTGAAGTCGAGCTTGCCCTCTAAGTAGCCACTCTCAAGGAGCCACTGACGGAGCTGGGTCTCAAACTGCTGTTTCTGCTGAATGAGTCCGATGCTGTCAATACATTTGTTCATGCCAAGAGAGTTCTTCCAATAGTTGGATGACTGCGCATACTTCGAGTCGTACTTGATACGTACGGCCTCGGAGACATCCATGTGACGCTTCATCACCTCCTGCTTCACGCCACGCACCTGAGCACGGACGGCATTCTGAACGTAACGCTCCTCGATACCATAGCTACTCAGATAACGGTTGGTAGAACCAGGATAGCCCATGGTCATTGAGAAAGAACCTTCCTGATAACCATTCTCGGCGATTCGTGCCCAGTGCTCGGGATGGTAAGGCACGTTGTCCTTGGAATATTTGGCAGGGCCGTTGGTCTTGGGGTCAGCATAGATACGGAACACGGAGAAGTCGCAGGTCTGACGGGGCCACATCCAGTTGTCGGTCTCACCACCGAACTTACCCATCGACTTGGGAATGGCGAAGACCAGACGAAGGTCGGTGAAGTCGCGATAGGTGGTGGCGAAATAGCGGTTGCCCTCGTAGAAAGGCTTGATCTCCAAGCGCAGGGTAGAGTCCTTTTCCTTCACGTCCTTTGACATCTTATTCTCTATGGAATCAAGGAATTCGCTCTTCTTCTCGTTCGTCATCTGCTCAAAACCGTGAGCTATGAGGGTATCGGTGATGTCCTTCTGCTCCACCATGAAGCTGACGAACATATCCTTGTTGGGCAACTCGTCCTCGAAGGTCTTGGCATAGAATCCGTTGAGCATATAGTCGTGCTCTACGGTAGAGTGTGATCGGATAGCCTCGAAACCGCAATGGTGGTTGGTGAAGACGAGTCCATCGGGACTTACAACCACGCCAGAGCAATAGCCCGAGAAGTTGACCACGGCCTTCATAATGGCATCATCGGCCTGATAAAGCTTTTCGTATGGCAGTTGGTAACCATAGCCCTTCATCTGTTCATAGACAGCATTGGGCAGGTTATAAAGCGTCCACATACCCTCATCAGCATGGAGGCTCATGGAACACAGACACATCAATGATAATAGAATCTTTTTCATATATTATTTGTTTTTCTTGAATTTATTTCCGATGACAGGAAGACTTGACAGGGGCAGGTCTTTCCTGATGATGATAGCCACGAAACAGATGATGCCCAGGGTATTGTAGAGCAGCGAAGCCCATTGCGGCAACTGGCGGGCAAAGTAATCCATGCTGAGCCATGACACCAATGCTATAAACAGGTAATAACCCATGTCGTGAAGGGGATATGGGATGGGGTTCTTGATCTGACCCACCACATAACTCAGCACCATTGCCGTACCATAACCGGCCACGCCACCCCAGGCGCAAGCCCAGTAGCCGTACTTGGGTATGAAGATGATATTGACGGCAAAGAGCACCAGACAGCCTGCCAGCGAGAACCAGGCACCATAGATGGTCTTATCGATGAGCTTATACCAGAACGAGAGGTTGAAATAGACCCCCATCATGATCTCAGCTACCATCACGATAGGCACTACACCGAGACCCTCACGATACTCCTCACCGATGATATTCTGCAGCAAGGGCATCCACCCCACCACGCAGAGGAAGGCCAGCAGCGTGAAGATCAAGAAGTACTTCATCGCGGCGGCATAGTATTCCGTCTTGTCGGCATCCTTACTCTTGGCAAACACGATAGGCTCGTAGGCATAGCGGAAGGCCTGGGTAATCATGGCCATGATCATCGCTATCTTCACACACGAGCCGTAGATGCCCAGTTGCACATTGGCCTGCGCCTCGTCGGGATAGACCAAGGGGAAGATAATCTTGTCGGCCACCTGATTCAGGATGCCGGCAATACCCAACACGAGGATAGGCCATGAATAGCTGAACATCTGCTTCAGCAGCCCACCATCGAAATGCCAGCGGATACGGAACAGATCGGGTACGAAGAAGAACGTGATGGCACCCGTACAAACCAGGTTGATGAAGAACACGTAATAGACGGAGGTCTTGCCCAACAACATGAAATAAACCATGTTCATTCCAATGTTCAGGAAAATAAAGAGCATCTTCAGCGAGGCAAAGCGGATGGGACGTTTCTGGAATCGCAAGTAACTGAACGGCAAGGCCTGGATAGCATCGAGCGCCACCACCACTGCCATCATCTGCAGATAGTCGGGATGGGCGGCATAGCCCAGGGCATTGCTGATGGGGTCGATAAAACCGAAGACCAGCAGCAGGAAGAGGGCCGATAGCGTGCCTACCACCGTCATGCTCGTTGAGAAGACGGTGTCGGGCTTGTATTTCTCGTCGTTGGCAAAGCGGAACAGCGAGGTCTCCATGCCAAAAGTGAGCAGCACCAGGATGAGTGCCGTATAGGCATATACATTGGTACTGATGCCGTAGTCGCCCGAGTCCTTGGGCATATAGCGGGTATAGAGCGGTACCAGTAGATAATTCAAGAACCTGCCTACGATGCTTGAGAGGCCATAGATCGCCGTGTCTTTTGCTAATGATTTAAGGTTTGCCATTTTTCAATATTTCGATATTTCGTTATAACGATATAACGGGATTACGCAAAGAATAAATAGGAAATAAAAATTGCTGCAATGATGCCTGCCAAGTCAGCCAACAGTCCGCAAGCCACCGCATGACGCGTATAGCGGATGCCCACAGAACCGAAATAGACGGCGAGGATATAGAACGTGGTGTCGGTACTTCCCTGGAAGATACACGACAGGCGACCCACGAAGGAGTCGGCACCGTAGGTGGTCATCGCATCAACCATCATGCCACGGGCTCCACTGCCACTTAGAGGTTTCATCATCGCCGTAGGCAGGGCTGCCACAAAGTCGCTGTCTATTCCGCAGGCATTGACCAGATTGCCGATGCCCTGAATCAGATAGTCCATAGCTCCCGAGGCACGGAACACGCCGATGCCCACGAGGATGGCCACTAAATAGGGGATGATGCGGACTGCCGTCGTAAAACCATCCTTCGCACCCTCGATAAAGGCGTCATACACGTTTACCTTCTTGAATACGCCTGCCAGGATAAAGACCATGATGATTGTCATCAGTAGGATGTTTGCCGCTGTGGTGCTCACTATGTTCATCGTCTCACCATCCAACTGACTGAAGCCCCAGATAACACCAGATACCAGCACGCAGGCACTGCCCAACGTCAGGATGATGGTGGCGTTAAAGAGGTTGATACGCTGGAAGACAGAAGTGATGAGCACACCCATGATGGTCGAGAAGAACGTAGCTATCAGGATCGGGATAAAGACATCCGTAGGCTGGGCGGCTCCCATCTGGGCGCGATAGACGAGAATACTGACGGGAATCAGCGTCAGTCCACTGGTGTTGAGTACCAGAAACATGATCATGGGGTTCGAAGCCGTATCCTTCTTCGGGTTAATCTCCTGCAGTTGCTCCATCGCCTTCAGTCCTAAAGGCGTGGCTGCATTGTCGAGTCCCAGCATATTGGCAGCGATATTCATGAAGATGCTGCCCGTCACGGGATGACCCTTGGGTACATCAGGAAACAGACGCACAAACACAGGCGACAACAGGCGCGACAGCACATTGACCACCCCACCCTTCTCGCCAATCTTCATCACACCGAGCCAGAGCGACAACACACCCGTCAGACCAAGCGAAATCTCGAACGCCGTCTTCGACGAAGAGAACGTAGAGTCCATCATCGCAGGGAACACATCGAAATCGCCGTAGAACACCAGACGCACCAGTGCTACGACGAACGCAATGACAAAAAACGCTATCCAGATATAATTCAATACCATAATTTGCGGGCAAAGTTACGAAGAATTCTTAGAAAACTCATCGTTGTGCAAACTTTTAACACATTATTAATTATTAGTAATTTTCCAGAATTTGCTTGAGTCGCTCCTTACGTTGCGCCTTCTTATAGCCTGGACGCCATCTCTTGGGCAGGAAGGAAACGACTGCCTTTCCGAGGTCAAACGATGCTGAACGACTGGGATCAGCACCAAGCAGCTGAGCCTCAATAGGGTCAAGCTTCAAACTTTTGTTCAGTTCACTGAAGTCTGGCTGTTTAGAAGATTTGTTGATGCCAAAGACCACAACCTCTTTCAGATTCAGGAGCTTGGAAATAAGGAATACGGTGTCGCGTAGCTCATCTAAGTTGATGATGCGAGCATCGTAGTTGACGTGGGAGAAGGTAAGGGTTCTACTGCTGTCTGCTACAGATACCAGCCCCAGTGAGTCAGTGATGTAGTTACCATACTTACCCACAACATTCGCCCCGGCAACAGGTACCAGCGTCTCCACATCGACTACCACAAGTCGTCGCTGAGCCAACAGCTCTGTGCCACAAAGTAGCAAAAACGCCATCAAAAGAGGTATAGGTTTACACATTTAGGCTGTCTTTTGCCTGCAAATGTAGCACTATAAATCTGAAAAACGGGAAAAAGATTATTAAGAATTCTTACAGATAAAAAAAATAAACCAAGATTAAATATTATAAGCAGAAAAGTCACAAAGCATATCACTGGCAATGCAAAATGGACTATTTCACATGGTTATATAGTC
>Ga0256407_10010765_pt1 | contig 12784 bp, 13 predicted proteins | sample RumenRJG_04DNA_FD_193489 | JGI IMG/M metagenome (GOLD analysis project Ga0256407, IMG submission 193489) | Bovine rumen microbial communities from Lethbridge, Alberta, Canada - RJG_04 | ecosystem: Host-associated > Mammals > Digestive system > Stomach > Rumen | place: Canada: Alberta... | reverse complement strand
TGGTGGATTTGATGATCACCACCATAGCCGCCACAAGCGACAGCTTGAACATCACATGGAAAATCTGACTGGCGGCACCCCTCCCGTCAGATACCTACCCTGTGTAGTCCCTTGTAAACTGTACTTTTCAAAACACAAGACAAAAAAGACAGCGTATCGGGCTTTTTCAGGAATAATATCATCAATTCCAGACGTTTCCGGTATATCATAAAATATATCAATCCTTCGGACGCATACCGCATCATTCAAAATGAACATGTCAGGAACTATGTTTTAGGCAGAATGAATGACGCAATTATAGACCGCTATGCCCATTCTGTCGGCATCGAAGACAAAGTACACGACAAAAGAAAAGTACTTTCAGATATCTTGTCAAAGGTAAAATTCGATAATTTCAAAGAACTGACATATATCAATCCAAAGGATAAAAATAAGGGCGAAAAGGCAAAGGAAAGAGAAAAGCCCAAAGCCATTCTCGGATTGTATCTGACAATCGTTTATCTTGTTGTCAAAAGCCTTGTGCGTATAAATTCACAGTATGTTATGGCGGTATATCATCTTGAAAGAGACAGCCGGCTGTGTCCCGGTGGCAGTTCAAATAATCCTTTATCCATGACGAACCATTACTGTAATAACCATCTGCTGAAAGAAAAGCATATTGTAAAGCTGAAAAGATACAAGCTGGAAAGATACAAAAAAACCCAAAAAACAATTTGTACAGCCTACCGCAACGCAATAGCACACCTTTCCGCAGTAAGAAAGGGCGTAAAATATATCGGAGATATACAAAAAGTATACTCTTATTTTGGAATTTATCACTACTGTATGCAAAAACTCCTTTATTCAGCTGATGAACAGCCGTTTGCAGAATTTGTGCGTTCCATATTCGGCGATGAAAAGGAGCTTGATAAGCTCAGAAACGGCAGTTATTCACAGGCAATACTCCGTGCATTGAATTATCCTTTCGGATATAATCCGGCAAGGTATAAGAACCTCAGCTATGAAAAAATATTCATGAGGGCATGGCAGGACGAGGACACCAATAAAAAAACGTGAAAAAACTGTTTTCCTGCCGGAAAATCATTGTTTTTTTCACGAAAATATTGTATAATAGAGCTGTCGAAAGACACACAATCTCCTGTTTTTTGGCACGGTATCTGCCATATAGGTTAAATACCACCTAAGAATGAGGGGGTTCTATAACAGATATAGCTGAGTTATAATTATACCCATCGTTAAATACCACCTAAGAATGAGGGGGTTCTATAACAGTCGCAAAATGCCTATCCTCCGATGCTTGTGTTAAATACCACCCAAGAATGAGGGGGTTCTATAACTGTACCTTTGTTGTTTCTTTGCAGTAACTCGTTAAATACCACCTAAGAATGAGGGGGTTCTATAACGTGCTCTCGTTAATTCCGCTTCTTGATAAGGTTAAATACCACCCAAGAATGAGGGGGTTCTATAACTGCCTATCTACGTAACCCCTTTGGGAATCAGTTAAATACCACCTAAGAATGAGGGTGGCTCTGCCTGAAAGGCACAAAAAATCCCCGACAAAATGAAAGCTCACTTTGCCGAGGTCCACTGTTTTTTTGTTTCCTCACGGAAACAACACAATCCCCTGTTCTTGAAAACAAAAAAAGCTGTGAAGAAAGATGCACTTGACATCTGTTCTTCACAGCTGATTTTTTATAACTGTTATTGTCGTTGTATTATCCAAAAATTATGCTATAATATTGACAGAATAACCATTCAGTTCGGAGGGGTGAATATGGGCATTTATGTCAATCCTGACAACAGAAGATTTTTACAGGCTGTTCATTCGGAAATTTATATCGACAAGTCAAGACTGATATCCGTTACCAACAAAAAACTGAATACGGAGCAAAAGTGTATTTGTGTGAGCCGTCCGAGACGCTTCGGCAAGTCTATCAACCTTGCTATGCTGGCAGCCTATTACAGCAAAGGATGCAGCAGTGCTGAAATATTCGACAAACTTGCCATATCAAGATATCAATCCTACGCTGAATACCTCAATCAATACAATGTCATTTATATCAATATGCAGGACTTCCTGAGCAGAAGCAGGGATATTGACAATATGCTGCAAAGACTGGAAAAAAGGCTGTTCAAGGAATTTCTTGAAGAGCATCCCGGCATTGATCTGGATCCGGATGACGGATTGACTTTCTGGATGGAGGATTTTTACAAGGCAACAGAAAAAAAGCCGTTTGTTATTCTGATCGACGAATGGGACTGCGTGATGCGTGAACATAGAAATAACAAAGAGGCTCTGGAAATATATCTTGATTTCTTAAGAAATTGGCTGAAAGACAAGGAATATATTGCATTAGCCTATATGACTGGTATTCTTCCTATAAAGAAATATGGAACACATTCGGCCTTGAATATGTTTGATGAATACTCTATGCTGTCTTCAAAGGGAATTGAAAAGTACATTGGTTTCACTGATAAGGAGGTTGCAAAACTTTGCAGAAAGTATCGCATCAATTTTGATGATATGAAATTATGGTACAACGGATATAAACTTAACGGTACGGACTTGTATTGTCCTCGTTCTGTTGTAAAAGCTGTCACCGAAAAGCATTTCGGCGGATACTGGACAGAAACGGAGACCTACGAAGCGTTAGCTAAATATATTGCCATGAATTTTGACGGCTTGCACGACACAATAGAGAAACTGCTTGCCGACCAGCCACAGCCGACAGATACCAGAACTTTCTCCAATGACATGATTACTTTCACCAATAAGGACGACATTCTGACATTGCTTGTTCATTTGGGCTATCTGGGATATATTCCTGACAAACAGACAGTTTATATCCCAAATAAAGAGATAGCAGACGAATTTGTTGTGAGTATGAAAGCAACAGGATTATGGCGAGAAACCATAGAGACTGTTATGAAGTCAAAGCAATTACTTGCCGATACTTTACAGGGCAATTCTGATATTGTTGCACAGGAAATTGAGAGGGTACATGACAGCAATTCCAGCACGCTGAATTACAATAACGAGCAGTCTTTGCGATTTATTATCCTGATAGCCTATTATTATGCCAAAGAGCAGTATGAGATTATCCAGGAACTGCCGACAGGAAAAGGATTTGCAGATATTGTCTTTATCCCCAAACACAATGTTGATGCGGCAGTGTATCCTCCAATGGTCATTGAACTTAAATGGGATGAAAATGCTCAGACAGCCATTCAGCAGATCAAAGACAGAAACTATCCCGAAAAACTGAAAAGCTTTGAAAAAGTACTTCTTGTAGGCATCAGTTACACAAGGGACATAAAAGATCATAACAAAAAACACCAATGTATGATTGAAGAATATCAGATGAAATAAATCATTGCTTGTATATGCCCATAAAATGCACAAGAAGGCCCCTCAAACATATTATGAGCATAAGTTTAACCCCCTCGCACTTAACCCTCTTAAAACGCCGTATTTTGAGCATATACAGGCAATCTGAAAAGTACTAAAATAATTGCTCGTTAATATTGATACTCAAAACCACCACTAAAACAATAAATTTCAGTGGTGGTTTTGATACTTTTATAAATAACGTTTATTTTGATATCATCTGTCAATTCAACAGGTATTCAAGTACAGAACTGTTTCGTTGTATTTTTTGTTATTGATAAAGAATATTTCGTTGCATTTCTTGTTACAATAAAGAAAATATTCGTTGTATTTTTTGTGTTTGGTGGTATAATAGATTCAGCCATACAAACACAAAGGAGAGGTTTCATGTACCGCACAGCGATAGAAAAAATGAAGCAGTGGAAGGAAAGCAAGTTCCGCAAGCCATTGATTATCGAAGGAGCCAGACAGGTCGGGAAAACATGGCTGATGAAAGAATTCGGAAAAGAGTTTTACCGAAAAACGGTCTATATCAATTTTGACGACAACAGAATCATTCGGGAATTGTTCACTGCCACACAGGACACGGAAAAAATCATTATGGGGCTGGAGATATACGCCGATACCACCATCTCTCCCGAAGATACCCTCATCATTTTTGACGAGATACAGGAAGTCCCCGAAGCTCTCAAAAGTCTGAAATATTTTTGCGAGAATGCACCGCAATATCATATTGTCTGTGCCGGCTCGTTGTTGGGGATTGCCCTGCATAACGGCACTTCCTTCCCGGTGGGAAAGGTGGATTTTCTCCGGCTGTATCCGCTTTCTTTTGAGGAATTTTTACTCGGAACGGGAAACGAGAGATTATATCATCTCCTGCAAAGCAGGAACTATGAGCTTATCGGTTCCTTCGCGGAACAGTTCATTTATCTGCTCCGGCAGTATTATTTTATCGGCGGTATGCCGGAAGTGGTACTGCGCTTTGCCGAAAGCAAGAATTTCGACGAAGTGAGAGAAGTACAGACAAGGATTCTGAAAGCCTATGAGCAGGACTTTTCCAAACACGCCCCTAAAGAGATCGTTCCCAAAATCAGAATGGTATGGAACAGCATCCCCTCACAGCTTGCCAAGGAAAACAAAAAATTTCTTTACGGCTTAGTGCGTGAAGGCGGACGAGCCAAGGATTTCGAAACGGCCATTATGTGGCTGTCCGACTGCGGTCTGGTGCATAAGGTCAGCCGCATTACCACCCCTAACCTTCCCCTAAAGGCGTATGAGGACTTGAAAGCCTTCAAGCTCTTTCTGCTGGACGTTGGCTTGCTGAACTGCATGACCGGACTCAGCAAGCGTATTTTGATAGACGGCAACGAGATATTCAAAGAATTCAAGGGAGCAATCACAGAGCAGTATGTATTTCAGCAATTAAGGACTACCACCGACTACGGCCTTTACTATTACACCAATGACCGGAACAACTGCGAAATTGATTTGCTGATAGACAACGGCGAACAGGTCATTCCCGTTGAAGTCAAAGCCGAAGAAAACCTGAAAGCAAAGAGCCTCAAAAACTACAGGGAAAAATATCATCCGGCTGTCAGCATCAGAACTTCCCTGTCAAATTACCGACAGGAGGATAACGGACTTATCAATCTGCCGTTGTACACCATCGCCGGCGGCTTGCCTCTCGGCTCATAAAACGTCAGAATGTCTCTCTCCCTCTATCCACATTGGCGGAAAAATTTGCTCCGCCCTTTTCTTTGTCATTCTCAAAAAAAATCGAGTTTGTCAAAAACTGTTTCCCACCATTTTTCAGAATTTTGTATTTTGGTGAGCGGAGCGATTTTCAATTTTTGCTCAATTTTTATAATTGGCAATAATTGGAGTAGGGTGTGGGGAGTTCACCACCAAGCGAATTGTACGGACATTGTACGTACAAATTCTTAGCTTGCGACCTCCTGCGGAGGTACGTTTTTTTCGTTCTCATCAAAACACCTTTAAAAACAAATTTTTAAAAAGATTGGAGAGGATTAAGAAGTGTCTAAAGATAAAACTGATAGAATCTTCATAAGGGTATCACCAAAAGAAAAGAAAAAGATTGAAGAAAAAGCAAAACAAGTAAACCAAACAGTATCAGGATACCTGTTATCTTTATCAGAAAGCAGAAGAATCATTGACGCAACAAAGATGGCTTCGCTTATTGTTGAGATAAGAAAGATAGGTGTAAATATAAATCAGATCGCTTCCGTTGCCAATACTCAGAAGTATGTCAATAAAGAAATGCAGACAAAGATTAACAAACACCAAGAAAAAATACTTGACCTCTTACAAAAAATTCTTGAGGAAGTTTATGACACAGAAGAACACTCTTTTAAGAAAATGGAACGCACTCTTGAAAGTCTTGAAAAGAAAATTGATAAGCAGACCAAAAAAATAGAAAGGCTTGAAAGAAATAGCAGTAGTTGAACCTGTTAGAAAATCGATCAAAGACCATGCGTATGTTACTGATTGAAATTCCTACATCCTCTCCCCGAAAACGTTACAAAAATAATCCTGCCATTGCCGGAAATATTTTATACAACCAAATCCGCTTGGCATTTTTACCGCAGAATAAAGATTTTATTCTGCACTTACTTTATCCTGACAAATACAAATCAAAATCGGATATTCCGTTCTCTGTCGGGAGAACCACAAGAATAAATAAACTGTTGAAAGCAGAAGACTTGCTTGACGGTCAGGAGATTCGTTATCATACTATGACTAAGGAACAGGTTGAACAACTCGACAAAGACACAAAAGGTCAAGAATTATTTGCAGTGTTTAGTAAAAAAGACACAGGATGAGAATTTGAATGAAATGTATAACATAGCTTTTAAGGAGAAAGATCAACCCAAAATAGATATTGCTTTAAGGAAAATTAGGAAAAGGAAACGATAATTCATACAGTATGAATTATCGAAGATAATTATCCGACAAAAAACTGTCTGCATTTTGATACAGACAGTTTTTTGATTTATCCATCAAAAAATATGATCCTTTGATAATTTGAAAAGTATTTTTGCGACATGATTGAAGAAGATATTTAATATATGATTTAATATATGATTTAAGATTGATTTCGGTATTCCACCCCCAAGTAAAAAACTCTGTATTTATGCGGTTTTTGAGGTTCAATTCCCTACTTTGGTAATGTCAATTCCCTACTTTGGTAATGTCAATTCCCTACTTTGGTAATGTCAATTCCCTACTTTGGTAATGTCAATTCCCTACTTTGGTAATGTCAATTCCCTACTTTGGTAATGTCAATTCCCTACTTTCATTGACATAGTAGGGCTAATTTGCTATACTATAATTGAGGTGATTTTATATGGCTAAAAACAATAAAAAACTTTTTGAAAAAGCTATTGTACAGAAACGAAACGTATTGAATGAGATCCGAAAAAATAATATGTCATTGTCTGAACTCAGACTTTTTAGCATATATCTGTCAAAAATAAATTCTCGTGATATTTCAACTCGTTTAGTCAGATTTCCATTGGAAGATTTTCAAAAAATTATCGGGATTTCTGTAGGTACTGACAATATTACCCACTTTCGCAACACAATCATAAAACTATTGCAGCAGGTAGTTGAGATTCCAAACGAACGAGGCGGATATACTGCCTTTCAGCTTTTCAAACAAGTCGAGGTTGCTAAAGACGAGTTTGAACAGTGGTATGTAGAAATTGATGCTCACGATAAAGCTCTTCCGTTAATGTTCGATTTCAAAAACAGATATTTCAGTTATGAACTCTGGAATGCTCTGCGTTTGAAATCATCTAATCAAATCAGAATGTATGAAATTCTGAAACAATATGAAAATATCGGTAAGAGAGAAATTACAGTTACTGAACTTAAAAATCTGCTTGGAATTGCCCCTACTGAATATCCTCGCTGGGACAATTTCAAAATAAAAGTCCTTGATAGTTGCAAACAGGCTCTTGCCGAAAATACAGATATTACATTTACATACGAAAAAGGGAAATCAGGACAGGGCGGTAAATGGTTGACTATCATATTTCATATTCAAAAAAATAAGAATCACGTGGATGACCTTAGCTTATCTGATTTTATTGCCCAAACACCATATATCGAATCTGAAGTTATGGAAGCAAATGATATTATTTCTCAGTTGAGTAAAGTATGTAACTATGATTTCACCCGTGAGGAAATACAGTCAGCTTACAACTTTGCGAAAACATTTGTACACGATAAGGCTATCAAGACATATTTCGAGCAAACATATCTAAAATTACTTGAAATTGAGAAAAATAAAAAGATTCGTAATCGCTTTAAATACTTTTACTCGATAATTTGTAACGATGCTGACAGACAAAGAAAAGAAGAACAAGATAGAGAACAAACTACAGGATATCCGGCTGCATACGACCTTGCCGAATACGAATCAACTTATATTCTTGATGAATTGGATGACAGGAATGATTAACACACCAAAAGCCACACAAATAGACTGAGTTATGGGAATGAAAAATATGGAAATGACAATCAAGCAGCTTGCAGATGAGTTAGGGGTAAGTAAGCCAACTATTAGAAATATCGTATCAAAACTCGGAATTCAAAGCAAACTCCGAAAAGTAGGTAATAGATATACGCTTTCCGATACACAAATTACACAAGTTAAATTACAAATATCGAAAAATGAAGTACTTTCCGAATCGGAAAAAACGAAAAAATCGGAAAGTCAGGCGCTTTCCGAATCAGAAAAATCGGAAAAATCGAAAAGTCAGATGCTTTCCGAATCGGAAAAAACGGAAAAATCGAAAAGTCAGATGCTTTCCGAATCGGAAAAAACGAAAAAATTGGAAAGTCAGATGCTTTCCGAATCAGAAAAATTGAAAAATAGCATAGTAAGAGAGCAGTTGTCAATATTAAGTAAACAGTTAACCGTCAAAGACACCCAAATACAAATGTTGCAGGATCAACTCATTACCAAGGACAGCCAAATTCAACTATTACAAGAGCAGATCGGACAGCTTACTGCTGCAATGGAGAGTATGGCAAACGCTTTGACCGGTGCACAGGCACTCCACGCAGGAACTATTCAAAAACAGCTTACCGGACATAATGACAGAGTTGAACAGTCTTCTGATCCGGAGCAGCCAAAACAGAAACAAGGATTTTTCTCAAAGTTTTTCAGAAAGAAAAATAACTGAAAGTTTATTATAGTATCAAAACCACCCCCGAACAGCAAAAATTTCGGGGGTGGTGTGTTTTTCAGTATCAATTTGGGCAATTATGTAAATTAAAATCAACGCAATATATAAAGTGATAAAAAATTCGGGATAAAAAAACAGACTTAGCCTTTATCTTATATACTTTCATGATGTTTCTCCTTGTCAGAATGAAGCTGAGAAGAACTCAGCCATTATTTATCAATATATAAAAAAGGCTGTGAGAATGCCAATACAGCGCTCCTCACAGTATTTTGATAGTCAGACAACTACTTTTCCGGTTTCTATATCATGGCAGTATCGCTCAAACAAAGAGCGTGTCAGACTGGTTTTATGATACAGCTCCAGAATTTTTTTCCGATGACTTACTCCGTTTATCAGAGCGTCACTTTTTTTGGTAAGAAGCCAGTTTCCAAAGCCGATGTCTTTGATATTCCATTCCTTGCCGTATTTCTTGTAAATGTCATTGGCTTTTCCCTGTACATTCATAGACTGGCTCTCGATGTAAATGGCACTTATTATCTTATCTCCAACTTTGATATTCATTATCCTTCAGCTCCTTTCCTTTATGTATCCTGTACGTCTTTCCTGCAAACCTTAATCATCGAAGAAATTCCGCCCAAAAGGCTTCCGACTGCCATAGCAGCAGCAATAATATTTTTTATCATCATAACACCGCTCCTTTCTTTCATGTTGTCGGGATATCTTTTTTAAGTTTCTTTATCATTGAGGCAATGCCGCCCAGGATAGAACCTATTGTTGCGATGATGCTGATGACACCTGTGGGGGAAACGATCTCTTCCGTTACATGATTTTTTGACATAATATCAGTCTCCTTTCTGTTTTGCCGTATCCTGTGTGCGTACCGTGAATTACTGCTGCTTGGTTTTGCTTATGCTGATGATGAGATCAATGAGACCGCCTATCAGCCTGCCGAAGGTTTCAAATGTGTTGTTGTCCATAATGCATTCTCCTTTCAGATAAAGCCGGTGGTTTACTTCATTTCGGTATCTTTATTATATCACCGCAAATCTGAAAGCACAATCCGAAGATTAAAGGCTGTGTTTTCTTACTTTTTATTATAAAAAATTCTTTAATTATAAGGAATTATAATTTTTATTGTTGCATTTTTATTAACTTTATAGTAATATAAAAAAGAGGTGATATGCATTATGAGTGAAAATACAGACAAAACTATCTATGTAAGTCTGAGCAGTAAAGACTATCAGTGTATTATGGATGATATCATGATATTCCGATGCAATCCAAAAGATAAGAATGGTCGCTACCGTTTTTCTTATCCGCAGTTTCTGAAAAGAATTTTTTGGAATATACATGATAAAACGGATTTCGTGGAGCAGAACAGGATTCACAGGAAAAAAGCTTCAAAAAATCAGAATGGCCGCAACCTTATCAAAATAAACAATACCATCACAACGAAGATATTTGAAAAGATCGAAAGACTTTATCAGGAAAAATCGCTTGACTCTGTTTTTGATGCGGCTGATATGAAATGTATCAAAAACAACGGTCTGACACCAAACATTTTGAGAGGTGCGAATTATGCACAGATATTTGTGTTATGTATCGAATATTACTGCAGTCTGAGTATGCCGGAAAGAGAAGCCATAATATACCGCCAACCTCTCGAAGAACTTCAAGAGCATATAAAAAACCATGAAATTATTACCATACTCAAAAATAAACCGGTTTTGGATACAAAATCCGATAACTATAAAGACGAGTCTAAAATAATGGTACTTCCCTATAAAATCGGCGTCACAAAAGAAAGCAACCGTCATTACCTTGCCTGTTTTCTTATGAAGCAGGAAGAAAAAGGGTGGTCTTACCTGAATTTAGAAAGCGTTCCGGTGAAAAATATCATTCCATATTATTACGATAATAATAAAGAATGGTTTCGGGTGCATCAGAAAATAAAGCCAGACAGAGACATTCATTTTCGAGAACCCAAAAAAGCGGGAAGAAAATTCTGTTCGTCCTATTCCGAAATGATCGGCTATATGGAAAGCCGGCTCGCTCTGGACGGTTACGAATATCTGCCGGATTCTGCAAAGCAAGTTAAGGTGAAACTGACACCGACAGGCTTTGAACGGCTGTATGACTGGGCTAATTTCCGCCCGAAATTTACAGCAGATGAAGATAAAGGTTTTATCACCTTTGAAGCCACGTTTATGCAGACCTTCCGTTATTTTTTCAAATTCGGCAAAGAAGCCAGGATCACATCTCCGCAGGAATACATCAAAGACTTCAAGAAGGCTCTGCGAAAGCTGAGTGATATTTACGAAAAAGATAACGGCAGCTCCCAAGATCAGAACGGTTGAAAAAACAGAGAATAGGTATTAAAATATACACAAGGCAGGTGAATTATTATGAAAAAATCAAAGGTCAAACTGAACGGTGTGAAAGCGGTATATCATATCAGTCCGGATGTAAGAGTTACAGCTGCTTTCGGCAGAGGGAACAATTCCGTACTTGACAAACGCATAGAAAACGGCACCATTGAAGAATTACAGAATCATTCGGATATAGATGTCAACATCAGCCGAAAAACATACTCTTTCCGCAAGAAAAGCCTGAAAAAAGATGCCGGACAGTTCAGTGTTCCGGATAATACCAATGATCAGCTGGGAATCAGAACAGAGCTTGAAGAAGAAATATTCGGCGGGAATTTTGATGATAATATACATATACAGGCGGCTTATGCGGTGAATGATATTATAAAGACACTGTCTGTTGCCGCAAATCTTGCCGAAACAGCCATAAACGGACTTGACAGAAAAAATACTGAAAATGATATTATCGGTTTTTATATAATCCCTCAAATCACATATCAAACATACGCAGGCAATAAAAAACCTAAATTTGACGAATTCATAGGACGTGTAAAAGCACAGGGAACATTTTCTTATTTTCCGGATATATTACCGAAATTTAAAGAAGAATCTGAAGAAGAGAGTGACAAGGAAAAACTGTATTATCTCATGTGCATTATCAGCCTGATACGCAATTCAGCAACTCATTCAAAAAACAGTAATTCAGATACTACAGACTATATTTTCGGAAAACTCAACTCCGACAATAAAGAGGCATTGACAGAAACAGCCGATAATCTGATAAAAAGCAAGATAGATTCCATCAACGAAGGATTCAGCAAAAATCAGAAAAACAATATTTACAGACTTTTGAAAGCCGGAGCAGATACAACGGAAAATACTGCCAGACTTATCCGCAGACTTTATGCTTTCATCATAAAGAAACAGGATAAAAACCTCGGCTTCAGCCTGAAAAAGCTGAGAGAATGTGCCATCCGTTCCATAGAGTATATGAAGTATTTACCAGGTAAGAAATATGATACTGTCAGGAGCAAGCTATATACACTGGTGGATTTTGTTGTTTACTCATATCTGAAATACCATAAGGAGGGAAAAAAGTTCTCCGAAGAAATGGTAGACCAGCTCAGAGCCGCCGAAAGTGACGAGGACAAAAATATCGTTTACTGTCAGGGAGCTGAAAGGCTGTATAACATCGAAATCATCAGACGGACAATCAAAGCACTGATAAAGGATATGGATATTAAATCAGAATTCAAACAGCCTGATAAAGACAATACATACTATCAGCCTATCATGGACGGCATGGAAGAGGCGAAAAAAGATTTTATTACCACCGATCAATTAAGCCTTTTTACAAAATTCATTTATGTACTGTGCCAGTTTCTTGACGGCAAAAACATCAATATCCTTTTGTCCTCACTTATCAGCAAATTCCAGCAGATAGAAGCTTTCAACGGTGATATCAGAAAGCTGAATCTGAATATCAGGGATGACGGAAAAATCGGCTATGACAGCAAAAAATATTCCATTTTTGAAAAAAGCGGACAGATAGCTGATGATCTTGATAGGCTCCGGGGTGTCATCAAAATGGACATCAACGACCTGAACGCATACGAAACCATGATAAAAGATGCCCTTCGGGTTATCGGTGTCGATGAAAGTGACATCGAAAGTATTTATCAGACACATTAGGTCAGTTTACAAGGAACTACACGCAGACCGTGAAACGGGCTGCTGACAACAAACGGCGCTATGCTCCCGGCTGGGTGCATAGCACCTGTTTGTTGCGGGGGTTTCCAAAGGGGGCAGCGCCC
>Ga0256407_10010764_pt1 | contig 12785 bp, 10 predicted proteins | sample RumenRJG_04DNA_FD_193489 | JGI IMG/M metagenome (GOLD analysis project Ga0256407, IMG submission 193489) | Bovine rumen microbial communities from Lethbridge, Alberta, Canada - RJG_04 | ecosystem: Host-associated > Mammals > Digestive system > Stomach > Rumen | place: Canada: Alberta... | reverse complement strand
CGAGGGAAAACTTGACCCCGTGATCGGCCGTGAAGATGAAATCAGAAGGGTCATCCAGATCCTGAGCAGAAGAACCAAGAACAATCCCTGCCTGATCGGTGAGCCCGGTGTCGGCAAGACAGCTGTTGTAGAGGGGCTTGCCAGGTGGATCGTGTCCGGAGATGTTCCATCGTCCATGGCAGATAAGAGGCTGCTCACACTGGATCTGTCCGGCATGGTAGCCGGGACCAAATACAGGGGTGAATTCGAGGAGAGGATCAAGAGGGTGATCGAAGAGGTCACAGCCGACAGAAACATCATTCTCTTCGTGGACGAACTCCACACTCTGATCGGAGCCGGAGGTGCCGAGGGTGCATTGGATGCCTCCAACATCTTAAAGCCCTCCCTCTCACGCGGTGAAATCCAGATGATCGGGGCGACGACCATAACCGAATATCGCAAACATATAGAGAAGGACGCGGCGCTGGAGCGCAGGTTCCAGCCTGTTCAGATTGAAGAACCGACGCCTGAAGAGACGGTAGATATCCTTCGCGGCATTGTGCATATCTATGAGGATCACCACAATGTCAGAGTGGAAGAGGAAGCCCTGAAAATGGCTGTGGACCTGTCGGTCCGTTATATTACCGACAGAAACCTTCCTGATAAGGCGATCGATGTCATCGATGAGGCCTGCGCTGCGGTCAGGCTGGGATCCGGATCCAGAGGTGAAGACAAGGCTTCCATTCTGGACGAAAAGATCCGGGAGATGGACGAACGGCTGGCCAGGGCCTTCATGCAGGGAAATCTGGGAGAGGCAAAAGCCCTGCGCAGAGAGCAGGATATACTTGTCAAAAAGCTGGACAATCTGCGCAAGAGAAAGGACCGGGGAAGAGAATCCCGCAGATTGTCTGTCACACCCGAGGATGTGGCGTCTGTGGTTTCCACCTGGGCAAAAGTTCCGGTCAACCGGCTGACAGAGCGGGAGAGCGCCCGTCTGCTCAGACTGGAAAAAGAACTTCACAAACGAGTGATCGGTCAGGAGGACGCCGTCCGCGCGGTCTCTCAGGCAATCCGCCGCGGCAGAGTGGGCCTTCAGAGTCCGGACAGACCCATCGGCTCATTCCTCTTCCTGGGACCTACCGGCGTCGGTAAGACCGAGCTTTCAAAGGCTCTTGCGGAAGTGATGTTCGGTTCAGACAAGGATCTGATCAGGATCGATATGTCCGAATATATGGAACAGTATGCGGTCTCCAAGATTATAGGATCTGCCCCCGGCTATGTGGGCTATGAAGAGGGCGGCCAGCTGTCTGAAAAAGTCCGCCGGCATCCATATTCTGTCGTCCTGTTTGATGAGATCGAGAAAGCCCATCCGGATGTCTTCAACATACTCCTGCAGATCCTCGATGAAGGGCATATCACAGATTCACAGGGTCACAAAGTGAATTTCAAGAACACCGTTGTCATAATGACATCCAATGTCGGCGCGCAGCGCATTGTGGCGCCAAAAACTCTTGGCTTCGCGGAAAGACCCACTGCCGAGCAGGACTACGAGCGCATGCAGAAGGGCGTGATGGAAGAGGTGAAAAAGATTTTCCGTCCCGAATTCATCAACCGGATCGATGAGATACGGGTATTTCACGCGCTGTCGAAAGAGGAAATGGCAGAGATCACGACCCTGCTGGCCTCCGACCTGGTCAACAGAGCATCTTCACAGCTGGGCATCAACCTCAGGATCACACCGGCCTTGAAAAATCATATCGTGGACAAGTATTCCGATGACAAAATGGGAGCCCGTCCTCTGAAGAGGGCGATCCAGTCTGTGATCGAGGATCCTCTGGCGGAAAAAATCCTGGCTGAGGAGTGCCCTGAGGGAAGCACAGTCACTGCCGGGTTCAGGGGTGGAGAAGTGATTTTCACTGTATCCAGGAAACCTGCGGCGCCGGCTGAAGACAAGGAATCTCAGCCCGTGGCGGCGGCAGCTGAATAAGTGAAGATTCCCACAGGGACGGCAGCCTAAGAGAATCTGGTCGGACAGCCGAAAGCCCTGCAAACCGCGCTTTGTGTCTTTGTAGCAGTGAAGCGCTTCAACATGGTGAAAAGATTGGCAAAAAAGATTAAAACAGTTTTTTTCTGCAGCAGCTGCGGACACGAATCCTCCAAATGGGTTGGCCAGTGTCCCGCCTGCAGGGAATGGAATACTATGGTGGAAGCCCCTGTTCCTGCAAAGACCGCAGGAGGGGCTTTTTCCGGAAAAAATGCGGCAGGAACGGCTGCACGCCAAAAACCTGTTCCTCTGTCCGCTGTGGATGATTCGACGGAAGCCAGGTTTTCGACCGGCTTCAACGAACTCGACAGAGTTCTGGGGGGCGGCCTTGTCGCCGGCTCCATGACCCTGCTGGGAGGAGATCCGGGCATAGGCAAATCGACTATCCTGCTGCAGGCGGCGCGCAACATGGCGGCCTCGGGCATTGATGTGATCTATATTTCAGGCGAGGAGTCCCTCAGGCAGATCAAGATGAGGGGAAAACGGATCGGAGATACCAGCGACCACCTGCGCTTTTTGTGTGAGACCGACCTGGATGCTGTCACCGATATCCTCAGAGAGGAAAAGCCCGGGCTGGCCATCATAGATTCGATTCAGACCATGTACAGCGCCCAGGTACAGGCTTCACCGGGAAGTCTGGCCCAGATCCGCGAAGCCACCGGGGTCCTGCTGCGGCTGGCCAAGGAAGAAGGGATTTCTTTCTTTTTAATTGGTCATGTCACAAAAGAGGGAAATGTCGCCGGCCCCCGTGTTCTCGAGCACATGGTGGATGCCGTGCTCTATTTTGAAGGGGACCGCTATGCTTCCTACAGGATCCTCCGCAGTGTAAAGAACCGTTTCGGATCCACCAATGAAATCGGTATTTTTGAAATGCGGGGGGACGGTCTTGCGGAAGTGATGAACCCTTCCGAATTTTTACTGAACGGGCGTCCCCATGACGCTTCGGGAAGTATTGTCACCTGCTCCATGGAGGGAACCCGGCCTCTTCTTCTGGAAGTCCAGGCACTTGTGTCCCGCATCAGCTACGGCTATCCCAGACGACAGTCGACAGGCACGGACATCAACAGGATCAGCCTCCTGCTCGCTGTCATGGAGAAGAGACTCGGGATCCGCACGTCCGAATATGACGCATATATCAATCTGGCGGGAGGCATAAGGCAGACAGAACCGGCCCTGGACCTTGGAATCGTGATGGCAGTTCTCTCCAGCTTCCGCAATACACCTGTTGACGATCATATGATCGTATTCGGGGAAGTCGGACTGAGCGGAGAGGTCCGTGCCGTTCCTATGGCACAGCTGCGTGTGCAGGAAGCGGCCAAAATGGGCTTTACTTCCTGTGTCCTGCCCCGAAGCAATGTGAGGAGAATCGATGCCCCTGAGGGCATGCGGCTTCTGCCGGTCAGTTCCCTGGCAGAACTTGTTGATTACCTGTGACCGGATCCCGGAAAAGAACCGGAAGCAAAACAACAGGGAATTTTTACTGGAATTTTTACTATAGGTATGGCTTTTCAGAACGGGAAAGGAGAAAAAAGTGAATCCTCTTCAGATTATGAAATTCAAAGATAAAATCGGTGAATTCAGAGAAAGACACCAGGGCTTTTCCAGATTTATCAATGCGGTCAGAAAGAGAGGGCTGCCCCAGGGTTCAACGATCGAGATTAAGGTCACATTTCCTGATGAGCAGGTCATGAACACCAGCTTCCGCATCAAAGAAGACGATTTGGAACTGCTCCAGATGATCGGTGATCTGCGCAAAAAATAGTGTGGAAGCGGTCATTCCGCCTCTGTTCCCAGCCTTTTCGAAAGTGAAAAGTGCTCTCCTTACTGATCATGGAGTGACCGGCGGCGGAAAAATACTTTTAAAGCCCTGTCAATTTTGGGAATGACCGGCCTCAGAAAATAACTTTTTAAACCGTATCGTTTTATGGAGTGACCGGCGGCGGAAAAATACTTTTAAAACCGTATCATAGAAAAGCCCTGTCCCGGGCTGAAGATTTTATTTCAGCAGGGACAGGGTTTTGTTTTTTTTTGCTTAAGACGTCAGTCAATTATTGAGAGAGTCCTTGAATTTCACTATAGAAGCGCCGGCCGTCGAAGGCACAGCCCATGAAACTGCTCTTAAAAGCGTCTGCAATCACAGGCATTGACCATGAAAATGCTCTTAGAAGTGCCGGAAATCAGAGACTGCCCTCATGAATCTGTCTTTTACAAGCACCGGAAATATACAGTCGGCGTTCAGATATCAATAATTGTCGGCGTGGAGCTCAAAATAAGCCTGAGGGTGGTTGCAGACAGGACATACGTCGGGAGCGGCGGGGCCGACCACGATATGGCCGCAGTTGCCGCACTCCCAGATGCGGTCTCCGTCTCTGGAGAAAACAAGTCCGCCCTTGATATTCTCGATCAGCTTGCGATAGCGGGCTTCATGCTCTTTCTCAATCTCGGCAACCATCTCAAAGAGATCAGCGATCTCATTGAAGCCTTCTTCGCGGGCATCTTTTGCGAAACCGGGATACATCTCGGTCCACTCCTCGTGCTCGCCTTCAGCAGCAATCTCAAGGTTCTCGACAGTGCCGTGCACACCTTCAAGAATCTTGTACCAAATCTTGGCGTGTTCCTTCTCGTTTGCGGCAGTCTGAAGGAAAATCTTTGCGATCTGCTCATAACCGTCCTTTTTAGCCTTTGAAGCAAAATAAGTATATTTGTTCCTGGCCTGGGACTCTCCGGCAAATGCCGCCATCAGATTATCAAAAGTTTTGGTTCCGATCAGGTTTTTTCCGAGAGTAGCATAATAATCAGTAGACATATAGACCTCCTTTACATGGAAAATAGATTACAATAAGAAGCAATATTGAAGTGCCGCAATAAAATTTTGTACAACATATTCCTCATTTATAATAGCACATTTCATATATAATAAATAGTGAATTTTAAATGAAATAAAGACCTGATACGGACTATGGAATGAAATCTATTCAGCTAAAAACGTGCTGAAAACGTGCCGGCTGAAAACGTGCCATGAAATCCAGGCGCAAAAATACTTTTCTGAATCGGAAAATAGATGTATGATAGATGTGATTGCTGCCGGTCAGATTTCCTGCCTGAAGGGAAAAGACAGCGGCAGGCGAATCTTATGTGCTTGACCAGTCAGCAGGGAGGTTTTTAGCATGCTCAGAGAAAATACAAATAAGGGGCCGGATGCACCCGCCGCAGACAATCGTCGCAGTGAGCCGGCCCAGAGCAGCGGGGACAGCCGGCGTTCCCTCTCAGATCAGGGAAAGCTGATGTACAAGGAAAAAAAGAGATGGCTTTTCCTGGCTCTTCCTTTTACCTTTACAACTTATTTCCTTTTTGAAAACGACATTCAGATCAGGTCGGGCTTTTTCAATTCCACAGAGGATGACTGCTATATGTACCGCGTGATCGATGTGAGGCTGAGTGTGAGTTTCCTGCAGAGGCTTTTCGGGATCGGTACGGTAATATGCGTGACTTCCGATGCCACCAACAAGACTATCGTATTGAAAAATATACGCAGGGCCAAAGAAATAAAAGACTTTATCTACAGGGCTTCGGAAGAGGCGAAGATGAGACGCAGGACTGTCAATATGCAGAATATCGGGGCCTATGATGACGTAGACGGTGACGGCTTTCCCGACTGATCCATAACAGGCCGGTCCAAAGAAAACCGACACTAATCAAACCGGTCCACGGCACACTGTTCCATAACAGACCGGTCAGAATCAAACCGGTCCACGGCAAATAAACCCATGACCGATTGGCCCAAGGCAGGCCGGTCCACTGCAGGGGGCTTTCAGCGCGGAGGAGGTTTTGGTGAAATTCTATAAAAATTTATATATCAGTCCGCGCATCCAGAATCCCGGCAGGGTGAAAAAGGATCTTGCCTGCGGTAAAGGACAGTTCATGATCTACCTTCTTGTCCTTGTCGAGGGACCTGAAGGGAGACCGCAGCTTGAGATTATGCACTGCGCCAATCTGAAGCAGGACTATTACCGGAGACGGCCGCCGTTTATTATCGGAATCGCTCAGGGAAGAGCGGACGCGATTGAAATGGTCGGGGAAATAACAAATGAAGCTTTTCGCATGACGGGAGACTGGAACGCTGCGGCTTATCTTTCCAAAAAGTCCGGTGTATCATACCGTTCATAAGAATATTTGTGAGAGGAGTACGATTGTATGGCAGGTATTGTGCTGGCGGTACTCAGAATCCTGGGCTTTGCCGTCCTCATCATTTTTCTGCTCATTCTCATTTTTCTTCTGCTGGTACTTTTCTGCCCGATCCGATATTCGTTTGCGGGGCGGGTCAACGATCCTGAGGGGAGCAGTGAGATTCTGCATCTGGATCTGAAAAAAGATGTATCCGGTCTGATGGAGGTCACCTGGCTGAAGGGGCTGGTGCGGGCAAAAGCTTTTTTCGACGGAAAACCATGTCTTGAAGCAAAGATTTTCGGTATCTCCATTCCCTGTTCCAGACTTATGAAAAATATGGAAAAAGGAAAAAAGGGGAAAGAGAAGAAAGCAGAAAAGAAAGAAGAAAAGAAATATTCGATTGATGAAAAAATCGAACATGTTCTGAAGCAGGTTGAAAAGATTCTGGTAAGCATCGATGACCTGATCTATGTGCTGAATACGGAAAGGGGTTACCGCACCAGACAATTCCTGGCCCGGGTCCTGCTTCCTCCTGTCCTTAGGCTGGCACCGGAGGAATGGGGGATCACCGGAGTGATCGGACTGGGAGATCCCGCCCGCAGCGCCAAAGTATTCTCGGTACAGGGGCTGCTCTATCCGGTCACAGCGGGTCATGTGGCGATCGGAACGGAATATGAATTATACAGATATGACCTGTCAGCTGCTTCAAGAGGCAAGATCAGGACTATCTCTCTGGTAAGCGCCGTAATCCGTGTCTTTATGTACCGCGATTTCCGGCGTATGATCAAGAGAGTTCGCAGAGGGCCTTCCGCTTCTGCAGAAAACGGCAGCGGCCACAGAGGCGGCATCCGAAAATCAAACGGGAATAACAATAACAGTCGAAAAGAAAGCGCTGCTTAAGGCGATATAAGGATAATAAAGCTGACGCATCATAAACTGAGTGAGCACATTGGTTTGATATCGAAAGGATTTGCGATGAAAGAAGGAACAATGAGCAACGGTAACGGAAACGGAAACGGGAACGGAAGCATGCAGAAGACAAACGGCAGCAAGCAGAACGGATTCAACAGCGTATTTGATTCACTTATGCAGGGTGCACAGGGCGTCCTCACATCAAAGACTGTGGTTGGGGAACCGATCACAATCGGCGATACGATCATTATCCCTTTGTCGGACGTCAGCATCGGCGTAGGTGCCGGAGCCAACGGAGCTGAGCGTAAAGACGGAGGCATGGGAGGGTTCTCGGCCAAAATGTCTCCTACTGCAGTCCTTGTGATCAAACATGATATGACCAAGGTGGTTAATATCAAAGATCAGACCAGCCTGACCCACATCATGGATATGGTCCCTGAGGTAATCGACAAGATCCGCACCCGCAACACCCCCATGATGTCTGATGAAGAAGCGGTCAGCAAGGCTTTCCCCAAAACTGCTGATGCAAAAAAAGAATAAACGTTATTGAAAAGACTTTAAAAGCCTTCACTACTGCAAAGATATGACAGCTGTGAGGGCTTTTCTTATGACACGGCCAGCGCAATGTATTTTCCGTCCTGCGTCGGACGCGGGCCGGTCTCCTGTAATGATTATGAGGCAAAAAAATAAATTCCGGATCAGCGACCCGAAATTTATTTTAAAGAATTCTTATTCAAAAAATAAGAGAACAGTCTTTTCATAATATACAGAAGATTATCATCCGGCAGGAAATCCTCTGCGATATAAACTGTTTTATGCACGCTCGACCTTGCCCGAACGCATGCATCTGGTGCAGACATGAATCTTCTTGCTGCCGCCGGCAGTCTTCACAGCAATTCTCTGAACGTTTGCATGCCAGACTTTATTCGATCTTCTATGTGAATGGCTGACCTGATTTCCAAAGAAAGCGCCTCTGCCGCAGATATCGCACTTGGCCATCTTAACACCTCCTAACCCTTTTAAATTCAGGTAATTATTCAACACCCCATCGTTCACTGATCTCATCCGGAAAGTGAGAGAGAGAGGATCCAGATTCAGTCCGGAACGTGGGCATCAGTCATGGACGCTCATTCGCAATCGTGCCGAATAGTTACAAGTTCGGAAAAACAACATTAGTATATTATCAGAAAGATTTATCGATTGCAAGCGGAAATCTGCAGGTCTTGATAAAAAAAATGAGCCAATTGCATAAAGTGCATAAAGCAATTTTGAAATAGGTAAACCCTCTTGTCTTGTTGACCTTTGTATTTCCGGATTGTATAATTGAGGGCAAACTTGTACATACAAGAAAGTTCACATGTTTTACACTATTTTATATGTACGGGTAGCTGCATTCACACAGCAGCTGTCCAATCTGTATTGGATGGCTGTAATTATTCATCAGGAGGAAGTTTTAGTAATGAGAAAGAAACTTTTAGGCGTTCTCCTCGGAGCGGTCATGGCCGTTTCCCTCGCAGCCTGCGGCGGAAGTTCAGGCGCTGCGAAGATTGAGAGCACGGACTCTGCACCTGCTGCAACTGCAGAGGCCACAGCAGAAGAAGCCCAGCCGGCAGAAGCGGCCGATGAGGATTTCCACATCGGTATCGTCACCGGTTCTGTCTCCCAGTCCGAGGATGACAGACGCGGCGCCGAGGCATTCCAGGCCAAATACGGCGAGGAGAATGTCATTCTGGCAATTTACCCCGACAACTTCACAGAGGAACTTGAGACCACGATCCAGACTATCGTAAACCTGTCCGACGATCCCAAGATGAAAGCTATCATCGTCAACCAGGCAATCCCCGGCACGACAGAAGCTTTCCGTCAGATCAAGGAGAAGAGGCCTGACATCATCTGCATCGCCGGCGAGTCCCACGAGGACCTTCCCGAGATCGGCTCCGCTGCAGACCTGGTCGTCAACAACGACTTCGTCGCCCGCGGCTATCTGATGATCAAGACCGCTCATGATCTTGGCTGCGATACCTTTGTACACATTTCCTTCCCCCGTCATATGTCCTATGAGACTATGAGCCGCCGTGTCGCGGTCATGAAGGAAGCCTGCAAGGAATTCGGCATGAAGTTCGAGATGGAGACTGCTCCCGATCCCACCACTGATGTCGGCGTTCCCGGCGCTCAGGCTTACATCCTTGAGCATGTTCCGGAGTGGATCGAGACCTACGGCACCAACTCCGCATACTTCTGCACCAACGATGCGCACACAGAGCCTCTTCTGAAGCAGCTTCTTGCATATGGCGGCTATTTCATCGAGGCTGACCTTCCTTCTCCTCTGATGGGCTATCCCGGAGCTCTCGGTCTTGACCTGACCGAGGAAGCCGGCGACTTCCAGAAGATTCTCGCAAAGGTTGAGAAAGCAGTTGTCGATGCAGGCGGCGCAGGCCGTTTCGGCACATGGGCATACTCCTATGGCTACACTGTTTCCGCAGGTCTTGCAGAGCATGCAAGAAATGTCATCCTTGGCCAGAGCGAACTCTGCGACATCGATGCTATTTCTGCAGCATACGGCGTTTTCTCCCCCGGCGCGGAGTGGAACGGCTCCAACTACACCAATGTTGATACCGGCGTCAAGGCTGACAACACTTTCCTGATCTACCAGGATACCTATATCATGGGCGATCCCGGACATTACATGGATGCGACCAGCGTCGAAGTACCCGAGAAGTATTTCACTGTCAAATAAGTGAAAACATCCCGTGAGTATATGCTCATATAAAGACAATCCGGCGGGGAGGGGCAAAAGACAGTTCCTCCTCGCCTTATTGTAGAAAATCTGCTTTATCAAAGTAAAAATGGAAAGTGATAGAGCGCTGTGGAGGATGCGCACCGGTCAATGAACTTTTGCGCAATCCCGATCCTATGCAGATCAGGATTGCGCAGCAGCTCATTGCAATGCTGCATCTGTCACAGATGAAATTGCAAAAGTAGTTTATAAACAATAACCGCAACAGGAAGGCAATAGTTTTATGAGTGAACAAAAAGCGCCGCTTCTACAGATGCGGAACATTAAAAAGGACTTTTTCGGCAACCAGGTCCTGACAGATATCAACCTGGAACTTGAGGCCGGACAGGTACTGGGACTGGTCGGGGAAAACGGTGCCGGCAAGTCGACCCTGATGAAGATCCTTTTCGGTGCGACGGATATCACGGCTACCGGCGGCTATGGCGGGGACATCCTGCTGGACGGGGAGAAGGTATCTTTTACTTCCCCGTTTGACGCCATTGCAGCGGGTATCGGCATGGTACACCAGGAGTTTTCCCTGATTCCCGGTTTTGAGGCAGAGGAGAACATCGTACTCAACCGCGAACCTAAAAAGAAGAATCTTCTCTCTGAAATCTTCGGAGAACGTCTGGACACACTCGACAGGAAGGCAATGGATGAGACTGCGGTCAAAGCCATCGAAAAGATGGGCGTCAACATCGACCGTCATATGGTCATCAGCAGTATGCCTGTCGGTCATAAGCAGTTTACGGAAATCGCAAGAGAATTGTCCAAAGATCAGCTGCGTCTTCTGATCCTCGATGAGCCCACGGCTGTCCTGACAGAGCGCGAAGCGGAGGCCCTGCTCGACTCGATCCGCGGCATGTCCGCCAGAGGAATCTCTGTTATTTTCATCACGCACCGCCTGCAGGAAATCCTGTCTGTCTGCGATACAGTCGCAGTCATGCGCGATGGTGTCCTCGTGGAGAAAGTTCCTGCGAAACAGACCAGCGTGCAGGAGATCACCCACTGGATGGTCGGCAGAAATGTCGACGGAACCAAAAAGGCAGCGGCAGCCCAGCAGCCCGTCAATGACAATGCGAAGACAGCTTTGAAGATTGAAAAACTCTGGGTGGATATGCCCGGTGAGACGGTCCGCAACGTCTCTCTGGAAGTAAAAGAGGGAGAGATACTCGGGATCGGCGGTCTTGCCGGCCAGGGCAAGCTCGGTATTCCCAACGGTATCATGGGTCTATATGAGGCAGGCGGCCGCGTGGAGTTTGAGGGACAGGAGATTCCCCTCAACAGCCCCCGCAAATGCCTGGATTCCTCTTTTGCCTTCGTCTCGGAGGACCGGCGCGGCGTCGGACTGCTCCTGGATGAGTCCCTGGAGTGGAATGTGGCCTTCCCCGCTATGCAGATCCAGAATAAATTCCTGAAGAATTATCTGGGCGGTCTGATCAAGTGGCGCGACGATGACGCCATCCGAACAGTCACAGAAAAATATATCGATGAACTGAAGATCAAATGTACAGGATCAAAGCAGAATGCCCGCGAGCTTTCAGGCGGCAATCAGCAGAAGATCTGCCTGGCCAAAGCCTTTGCCCTCGAGCCGAGAGTTCTGTTTGTCTCGGAACCCACTCGAGGCATTGATGTAGGTGCCAAAGCCCTGGTCCTGGATGCCCTTAAGAAATTCAACCGCGAGAACGGTGTCACCGTTGTCATGGTCTCCTCCGAGCTCGAAGAGCTCCGGTCGACCTGCGACCGGATCGCTATCGTCTCCGGCGGACGCATTTCCGGCATCCTCCCCGCTTCCTCTTCCGTTGAGGACTTCGGTGAACTGATGCTGAACAATGTAATATAAATCCGGCACAAAAGATCATATGTGCCGGATGGTGTATTGCAATCTCCGGCGGGTCGGATAACAAATCTTCATAGTCGATAAGGAAAAACAGTAATGAAAGAAAAAATTATGGCTTCGCTGAAAAACTTCGGCGTTCCGCGCCTGATCATCACGGGCTTCCTGCTCCTTCTGCTGATCATGGCGCCCTTCGTCGGAGCGGATCTGCCGACGCAGATATCCAATATTATCAACCGTTTCAGCTGGAACGGCATTCTGGTTCTGGCAATGGTTCCCATGGTTCACTCAGGGTGCGGCCTGAACTTCGGACTGCCGCTGGGCATCATTTCAGGCCTTCTGGGCGCGACACTCTCCATCGAACTGGGCTTTACGGGAGCGGCTTCCTTCCTGGCAGCCATCCTGATCGCCACTCCTTTTGCTCTGGTGCTGGGCGCGGTTTACGGCTGGCTCCTCAACAAGATCAAGGGCGGCGAGATGATGATCGCGACTTATGTCGGATTCTCCTCTGTCTCCTTTATGTGCATGATGTGGCTCCTTCTGCCTTACCACAGCCCTAACATGGTCTGGGGTCTTTCCGGCAAGGGCCTTCGTACCACCATTTCCCTGGAAGGCTATTACAACCAGGCACTGGCGGGCATTCTGCAGATCAATATCGGGAACATTTCGATTCCCACAGGAACGATCCTTTTCTTTGCCCTCCTTGCGTTTGGAATCTGGGCATTTCTGCACACCAAGACAGGTACTGCCATGACGGCTGTCGGCTCCAACCCTACATTTGCAAAGGCGGCCGGCATCAATGTGGATGGAATCCGCATGCTGTCTGTCATCATGTCGACCTGGCTTGCAGCTGTCGGCATCCTGGTCTATGAGCAGGGCTTCGGCTTCATCCAGCTCTATATGGCTCCTTTCTACATGGCGCTCCCGGCAGTCTCCGCCATCCTCATCGGCGGTGCGTCCGTCAATAAGGCGACCATCATGAACGTTATCGTCGGCACGATTCTCTTCCAGGGTATCGTCACAATGACACCTACGGCCATGAACAACATGATCCACATGGATATGTCGGA
>Ga0256407_10010763_pt1 | contig 12786 bp, 16 predicted proteins | sample RumenRJG_04DNA_FD_193489 | JGI IMG/M metagenome (GOLD analysis project Ga0256407, IMG submission 193489) | Bovine rumen microbial communities from Lethbridge, Alberta, Canada - RJG_04 | ecosystem: Host-associated > Mammals > Digestive system > Stomach > Rumen | place: Canada: Alberta... | reverse complement strand
GTGTTCTGTAGTGTGTCAGCGCTGCAGGATAAGATTAGCAGGAGGAAGGAAAAGGCGAAAGACCGCAGGGATATTTTCATGACCCCATTGGTGCCTTTCGCCGGAAAGGCGGACTATAACAATGATTCCGAGACTCAATATTGCGATTCCTGAAACAATGGATGGCGCACTTGAAATACTTAAGACCCAAAACAGCCTTCCATTATGCGGCGGGACCGATTTGGTCGTACTTCTCAGGAGCAGAAGAATAGCTGCAGATGACTTTGTTTGCATAGACCGGATTCCGGAGTTGAAAGCCATTGAAGATATGGGAGACAGCATTTTTGTCGGTGCAGCCTGCACTTTTAGTGAGATTGAAAAAAATGAACTAATAAGAAATACTGCGCCTCTCCTTGCATCTGCAGCAGGAATGGTTGCGTCGCCACCAATCAGGAACAGAGCAACTATAGGGGGAAACGTCCAGAACGCATCGCCTGCAGGTGACGGACTTGTTGCTTTATACGGGGAGAAGGCGGTTGTAGTAATAGAGTCGCATTGTGGGAGCAGGGTTGTGCCTGTACGGGATTTCGTAATTCAACCCGGAAAAACAAAGCTGAAAAAGGAGGAATTGATAAAGGGGTTCACAATTCCGAAAAAGAGCAATGTATACAACAGGTTCTTTAAAGTTGGACGGCGCAATGCTCTTGCAATATCGGTTGTGAATGGATGTGTAAGCGCAACCTGTGAAGAGGGGGTCTTGTCAAACATAGAAGTGGTGCTTGGAGCAGTCGGACCTAAGCCGATCTGTATAACTGAATTGAATGAACAGATTGGAGGGAAATGCTATACGGCAGAAATAGATGAAATGGTACAGGCTATTGTGGAACGCAGCATCTCTCCTATAGATGATGTTCGGGCAAGCAGTGAGTACAGACGGTATATTGCAGGTATCTCTGTACGCAGGGCATTACGCGAAGCAGCAGGCGGTAGGAGGTGATCGACAATGAGTAATAGTATCCGTTTTATTTTGAATGGCACACCTATAGAACTTGAGGCGGAACCTCACTATACACTTTTGGAACTGTTACGTGACCATGTAAAACTGACGGGTACCAAAATGGGCTGCGAGGTAGGTGAATGTGGGGCCTGTACAGTTTTGTTAAATGGCAAAAATGTCACTTCATGTCTTGTTATGGCTGTAACTTTAAAAGAAGACGACGAAATAACAACAATAGAAGGACTGGCAAACGAGGATATTCTCGATCCTATTCAGGAGGCATTTATAGAAAATGGAGCTCTTCAGTGTGGCTTCTGTACACCTGGAATGATATTGGCAATCAAAGCGCTTCTTGATGAAAACCCTCATCCTTCGAGAGAGGAAATAATAAGAGGAGTTAGCGGCAATATGTGTAGATGTACAGGTTACGAGCAGATCATTGAAGCTGTAGAAAAAGCTGCTTCAGTCCGGGAATGCAAAGAAGGGGGAAGAGCATAATGGGAACGATTGATATGGCTTTTCGCCTGGACGCTATAGAGAAAGTCAGAGGGGTATCGAAGTTTGCTGCAGATTATGATATGCCGGGCATGCTTCATATAAAGACATTCTGGACTGAAAAAATCTATGCAAAGCTGATAAGCCTGGATGTATCTGAGGCAGAACGGATGCCAGGAGTGGTAAGAGTAATAACGGCTAAGGATATAAAAGGAACAAATCTGGCAAATATATTTGAACCGTATGACAGACCTGTATTGGTGGAAGTTGGTCAGAATGTAGAGTTTGCCGGGGATTCCCTTGCTCTTGTTGTCGCTGAAACAGAGCTTCAGGCTGAGGAAGCATTAAAAAAGATCCATGCAGTGTATGAACCTTATGAAGGTCCATATACCATGGAAGATATTCATAACAAAAACACACCTGCATACTTCAGCCAGGCTTTTAAAAAAGATGATGTAGAAAAATGGCTGGAAAAATCAGATGTCATAGTTGAAGAAACGTTCCATATTCCTTCAGGTGAACATGCGTACATTGAGACTGAATGCGGTATTGCATATATCGACGGATCAGGCATAGTAAACCTTATTTTCGGAACACAAAACCCGGCAAGGCATCACAGGATGCTGAGCAAATCTTTGGGCTTGTCGAATACAGACATACGAATCATTTCTCCGTATGTAGGAGGGGCTTTTGGCGGGAAACATAGCATTTCCGTACAAAACCATCTTGTTCTAGCAGCTTTAGTCACTCACAGACCGGTGAAGCTTGTCTGGACAAGAGAAGAATCTTTTTTCGCTTCATGTAAAAGGCAGAAAATTGACTGCACATGGAAGCTTGGATTAAGCAGTGAGGGGAAAATACTGGCATCAAAACTAGAGGTTGAGGCTATAGGAGCTCCATATACGGGATATGCGATAGCGACGCTGGTTGATACGATTTGGTATACTCTGGGCTGTTATTATGGAGAATCCATGCTGGGAGAGGTCAAACTCTATCATGGATGCTTAAATGAATTTGGTGCATTTCGAGGATTCGGGGCTACAGAAGGCACATACATGGTTGAAGTCATGATGGATGAGGCAGCGCACGCATTAGGGCTCGATCCATATGATTTCAGAATGATGAACCTAATTAGAAAAGATCAGATAGAGACCCAGTATGACGATTGCCCTTGGATGCTTACGTCAAAAGATATAACGGCAAAAGAGGTGTTAGACAAGGCGTTGCTTTTAGCGGGTGAGCCTCCGGCACCGAGTACAGGAATGAAAGCGGGCAGAGGCATTGCCATAGGAATGGGCATGTATGGAGTGGGAGACCAGAGGGGATCTCGAGGATCCAGCGTTGACTTAAAACTCTTTTACGATGGATCTGCTATGGTCCGCGTCGGCATACCTGAGATCGGTTCAGGTATTACAGGGGTAGTGGTCAATATAGTCAAAGAGGAACTTGGACTTCCTGCAGAAAGTATTAAAGTGCTTTACGGAGACAGCCATACAGCACCAAGACATGGCTCGTTAGGGTTTTCGCAGGCAACTGTAAACTGCGGAGCTGCAACTATAGATGCCTGCAATAAGTTGCGTGCATCCATAGAAAAAGAGGCTCAAAGGTATCTTAGGACAGAAGCACCGATTAGATATCATGCAAATACGCTCACGTTCCAGAACGGGGAAGAGGCAATCCCTTTCGACACATTCCTCTATGATGCATATCTCGATGGTTTGAATTTTGCAGTAACAGGATGGTTCCGGGGATACGATGTGCGTAATCGGGCGGCAATAACATTCATCGGAGGAGTTGCCGATGTGGAAGTAGATGAAGAGACTGGAGAAGTATTCGTAAGAAACCTTGTAAACGTACATGATTGCGGAAAAGTAATCAACTATATCAGTGCAAGAGGACAGTTATTGGGGGGATCTCTCATGTCTTACGGACTTACTATGAATGAAGAGTTTGTCATGGAGAACGGGCGCCCTAAAACAAGGAATCTGGCTGAGTATCTTATCCCAACCTCCATGGATCTTCCTGACAGACATGTTGCCGGATTTGTTGAGTCTCCGGCAAAAATTGGACCTTACGGAGCTAAAGGTATAGGCGAGCATAGTTTGTACGTTACACCTCCTGCTATCTCAAATGCCATATATAATGCGACAGGTATCCGTATGACGGACTTCCCGTTTACACCGGAAAAGATTCTCAGAAAAATGGGAAAGATAAAGTAATTATACTGAAAGGAGAGATTGCCGGCTCTTAAAAGGGCTTGTGCTATATGTGAAAAAAATGAAACATACACCTGAATTAATTGTTATGCTAACACACAATGATGTTACAGTCCCTAACGCAAGAGAAATATTTGAGGAGTGCAAAGACACAAAGGCAAAGTTCTGGGGCTTCAAAGAGGAAGGGATCCCTCTGAATGAGATGAAAGAACTGTATTCGTATATGAAAAAGTGCGGTAAAACGACATTCCTTGAAGTAGTTGCTTATTCGGAAGAAGAGTGCCTGAATGGTGCCGAGATCGGAGCAGTATGTGGAGTAGATTACCTTCTTGGAACGATGTATTTCGATTCTGTTGATCAGTACTGTACAGAGAAAGGGCTGCAGTACTTGCCGTTTGTCGGCAAGATTGAAGGCAGACCATCAGTTCTTTATGGCTCAGAGGAAGAGATAATCAAGGAGGCTGCAGATATTGTTGCTAAAGGTAATGTAGCAGGATTTGACCTTCTTGGATATCGTTTTGTCGGAGATGCTGCACGACTGAATAAGTGTTTTGTTGAAGAAACAACAGTGCCGGTTGTACTTGCGGGAAGTGTAAACAGCTATCAGAGACTTGACGAAGTTAAAGATGCAGATCCGTGGGCATTTACTATAGGCGGGGCGTTCTTTGAAAACAAATTTGACGGCACTTTTGCGGAGCAAATTAACAAAGTCGTTGATTACATGGAAAACTGTGACTGAGAAAGGGGCAATGCTTAAAGCATAGGGCGAATTATGAAAGTAATTAAACCAGAAGATGCGCGCTTTTTTATGGATGGACCGGAAGTGTGCCGCGAATATATATCTACCGATAAAATAACATTTGGAACCTCCACTCTTCTGCCTGGGCAGACAGGAGGGACCGACACTGGCCATCCGGTTGCACATGAGATCTTTTTTTGCTCACGCGGTCATGTAGCCGTATTTAATGAAACAAATGAAATGTATTATGAGCTCTGTGAAGGGGATATCCTGCTTATTGAAGAGGGAGAACCTCACAGACTATCAAACATAGGTAAGGAAATAGCAGTTGTTACTTGGAGCTGTGCGCCACGAACGGATTGAAACGCGCCAATAAATCAATGATCACAACGATAAATAAGTGGTATTAAGAAAGGCACGGTACATATATGCGGAAACTGATTCTTGGAATTGATCTTGGCACGACATCATTAAAACTGGCTGTTTTTGATGCCGAAGGGAAAAAACATGCTGATGCAGTGGTAGAGTATGACCTCCTAACCCCGTCACCTAACATTGTTGAGGCATATCCTGAAGTATATATGGAATCTATGAAAAAGGGTCTGTCAATTATTGCCGGTAAAAATGCTTCATGCCTTAATGAAGTAGCTGTGATTGGCTTCTCTGTACAGGGCGAGACGATGGTGCTTCTTGATGAACAGAATGAGCCTGTCGGAAACGCTATTGTATGGATGGATAATCGTGCAGCAAGTCAGGCAGAGGAGATGCGAAAGACCTTCGGTAACGAATTGTGTTACGAAATTACGGGACAGGTAAGCTTTGAGGCAAACTGGCCGGCACCAAAGGTATTGTGGTTTCGTCAGGAAGAGCCGGAGCTTTTTGCTGAAATACGTCATGTATTGCTATTGGAAGACTATATCATTTACTTATTGACAGGCAAAATGGTAAGCGAAGGTTCGCTCCTGACATCTACTTTATATTGGGATATACGTACAAAAGAGTATTGGAAGGAAATGCTGGACTTTATAGGGATAACCGAGGATATGCTTCCGGAGATACATGAGTCCGGAGAAATAGTCGGTACAATACTACAGGACGTGGCGGAAGAATTAGGGCTTCCGAAAGAGGTAGTCATTACAACAGGGTGCTTGGACCAGGCAGCGGGAGCTATAGGTGTAGGAAATATTCATCCGGGCATTTTCTCGGAGAATATAGGCGCAGCGTTAGCTATCTGCGTTCCTACGAAAACTCTGACCTATGACCCGAATCGGCAGATGCCGGTCCATTACTTTGCTCTTCCTGATACTTATATGATGCACACGTTTACAACAGGGGGAATGTGTCTTAGATGGTTTCGCGATAGCTTTTGCATGAATGAGATGAGCACACAGGAACTTAGCGGGATTGACGCATATGATCTGCTTAACAAAGAAGCGGAACAGGTTGCTCCCGGGAGCGATGGGCTGTTAATGCTGCCACATCTTCAGGGAAGTATGGCTCCGGATGTGAACTTAAACGCTAAAGGTGTATTTTACGGAATGACCTTGCTTCATAAAAAACCTCATTTTATACGTGCTATCATGGAGAGCCTTGGATTTCTTATAAAACGAAACATGGAAGCTATAAGCGCAATGGGTCTTGATATCCATGAAATACGTACAATGGGAGGGGGATCGAAGTCTGACATTTGGAATCAGATCAAGGCTGATATCACAGGTAAGACACTCCAGGTCACAAATTCATCGCAGGATACCGCATGCCTAGGTGCGGCAATCTTGGCAGGATCAGCAGTGGGCATATTCAGCAGTGTTGAAAACGCAGTTGGTTCCATGATCAAGATCCGCAAGACATATGAACCTAATACTGAGGTGGAAGATCTTTATAACCGGCAATATAAGAAATTCAGGCTGCTTTATAAATCTTTGGAAGAACTATATGATATTGATGCGACTGAGTAAGGCTCTTCAAGTCATAAACTTAGGTTATTGCCTTGACCATGAGGTAGAAATCAGAAGCCATATAGAAGAGGCGCTTAGGGCTTTTCTTCTGCTTCATGATACTATTATGAAAACGAAACTTAGCGGGGACACACAATGAAACTTTTTATAATCAGACACGGGGATCCGGACTATGAGATCGACTCGCTGACAGAGAAGGGCTGGCGCGAGGCTGAGTATCTCGCGGAGATGCTGTCAAAGCAGAATATTGATTACTTCTACAGTTCTCCTTGCGGAAGAGCGCATGACACTGCGTCGGTCACGCTTCAAAAGATGAACCGTGAGGCCGAGGTGCTGCCATGGCTCCGGGAGTTCGATATCTTTATAAACAGGCCTGATTGCCCGGACAGAAAGCGCATCCCATGGGACTGGCTCCCTCAGGACTGGACGCAGGAACCCCGTTATTATAAGAATGACGAATGGTTTAAAAGCGAATGCATGCTGGAGTCCGATGTTGGCGGAGAGTATCGCAAGGTAGCGGAGCAGTTCGATGAGCTGCTAGCTAAGCACGGATACAGGCGTGATGGCGGGATCTACCGCGCAGAGCGTCCAAATCATGATACTATCGCGCTGTTCTGCCATTTTGGAGTGGGATCAGTTCTGCTAAGCCACCTCTGGAATGTATCTCCTATGGTGGTGTGGCATGGCTTCTGCGCACAGACATCATCGGTGACTACAGTTGTGACCGAGGAGCGCAGGAAGGGGATAGCGTCCTTCAGGATGCTTGCGTTCGGCGACACATCGCATCTTTATGTGCATCATGAAGAACCTTCATTTGCGGCAAGATTCTGCGAATGCTACGACGATGATACAAGACATGATTGATATCAGAGTTAAGATAAATAATCAAGAAGAGGGATGGAAAAATGGAAGAAAAGAAACTCAACGATGCGGTTCAGCTTAACAAGGAAGAAGTTGAAGAAGTAAGCGGCGGTGGCGGATTCGCAGGCGGCAATTAAGGCGGTGGACTCGCAGGCGGTAGTTTAGGCGGACTGGCAGCCGGTGGTAAGGCCGGTGGATTCTCCGGCGGTTACTGCCCACAGACACCTGACCGTACATGCAAGGTAGAAGCAGTAGGGAGATGGGATCCTGAAAATGAAGAATGCAAGTATTGCAGCTGGAGAGCTTTTTAGACTCCCGGTGAATCGCAGCTTTACAGGCGAAAAATCTTTATGTGGAAGTGTCCTAAATGCGGCCGCAGTTTCAGCAGGGAAGGTCAATCCCATTACTGCGGTAAGATCGAGACCATCGATCAGTACATCGAAGAGCAGGATGAATCGGTCAGGCCATAGGTAATGGCGGCGGTCATGAGCCGGGAACACCTGGACAGGTAGGATATGGGCTCTATGATCTGGTCTCCCTGGGTGATGTTTTCGCAGCTCAGTCTGGCAAGCGACTGTTCGAGGCTATAAAGGACATCGATGACGGCAGCCCGGTGCTTCTTACTATCGCAAATCACGCCGGTGATGTTATGAACGGCAATCTGGCTATCAGGAAGGCAAAGAAAGCCGGCATCAACATCGAGGGAGTCATCCATTGGGATGATGTAGCTTCCGCACCTAAGGAATGTCCTGAAGAGCGTCGCGGTGTTGCAGGCATATTCTTCCCTACCAAGATAGCGGGAGCCGCGGCAGAAGAAGGCGCTTCTCTCGAGAAATGTGTCGAGCTCTTTAACGAAACAAGAGACATGACAAGATCGGTCGCCATCGCACTCGGCGGCGGAACACATCCGCAGACAGGTCTTCCTATCATGCAGCTTCCTGACGATATCGCTAATATCGGAGCAGGTGCTCATGGAGAAGGCGGCGCGAAAGACATTCCTTTCTCAACTTCCAGGGAGATGGTCGGAGAGGCAATGGAGATGCTGGTAGACGACATGCCGTATGTTGCCGGAGACGAGGTGCTTCTCCTTGTTACCGGAATGGGCGGAACCACGATGATGGAGATGTCCATCGTATACAGAGACGCATGCAAGTATCTCGAGTCCAGAGGCATCAGCGTTTACTCCGGTACAGCTGCCGACATGGTAACAACTCAGGAGGCATGCGGAGTAACACTGTCCATCTGCAAGGTCAATGACGAGCTGAAGAGACTCTGGGATGCGCCATGCAGCTGCCCAATCTATTCAAATATGTAGGAGGTAACAAATGTTAGTATCGATGAAGTCCATTCTGGACAGAGCGAATAGGGGCGGATATGCGGTTCTCGCCCCTAATATTTTTTCTGAGCTGGACGCAAGAGCTTATATAGAAGCCGCAGAGGATATGGATTCGCCTATCATTCTGGATGTCGCGTATCCGACGACTAATGATCTGCCTTTCCTGGGGAAGGTAGCAGGGATGCTTGCGGAGCAGGCCAGAGTGCCGGTTGCGCTGAACCTTGACCATGGTGCAGATCTCAGGCAGGTCGCAGAGGCGATCCGCGGCGGATTCACATCGGTGATGCTTGACTGCTCAATGCTCCCATACGATGAGAATGTAAGACGCGTAAAGGAAGTAGTGGAACTGGTCCATCCGCTGGGCATCTCCGTGGAAGCGGAGATCGGTCATGTAGGATCCGGCGAATCATACGATTTTGAGAAAGGGCTGACAGCCCCGGAGGAAGCCCTCAGATTCATAGAGGATACCGGGATCGATGCCTGTGCAGTAGCGATAGGAACAGCACACGGCGCATATAAGGGAACACCGAAGTTAGACTTCGAGAGACTCGAAGCAATCAAGAAAGCGACCTGGTTTCCGTTGGTGCTGCACGGCAGCTCCGGTACAGGGGAAGAGCTGATAGGCCGCGCATGCAGGATGGGTATCAACAAGGTCAATGTGGCCAACGATCTTCTCAAGACAGCATATACTACGGTCAAAGCTACAGAGCTTGAGGGCAATCAGGTATACGATTTCTGGTCAATAATTGCAGACTCCCTTAGAGAGTTCGTAAAGCACCAGATAGAGATGACGGGAAGCGCAGGTAAGTCATGGAATAAGGAATCCACGGGTCTTCCGCGCGGTACAGTAACAATGAAGGAATAATACCATGTTGAATTTTCAGTTTTATCAGAGAGTAAAAATGCTGTTCGGCCCGGGAACAGTCGCTCAGATCGGCGAGCTAGTTGAATTCGCCGGTTATAAAAAACCGTTCATAGTATGTGATCCGGGCATCGTAGCCACAGGGCTTGTAGACAGGATACAGAAAAGCCTTTTAGCTGCCGGCTTTGAGTCATTTGTATTCGCTGAGGTGATCCCTGATCCTCCTGCTGATATTGCTGACAGAGGAGCAGAAGTATGTAAGGCGCAGGGCTGTGACTGTGTTATAGCTGTTGGAGGCGGCGGTTCCATCGATACCGGAAAAGCCATCAACCTTATGAGATTCAATGAAGGACCTGCCCTCAGGTTCAAAGAGATGGGAACTCCAATGAACCTGGCTCCGGGACTCATCACGGTCCCTACCACTTCCGGAACAGGAAGTGAGGTATCCGATGGAATAGTCATATCAGGAGAAGATCACTATAAATATCCAATGCTCGCAGTCGAAGCGATGTCTGACTATGCGATACTTGATCCGGAGGTCTGCGTAGGAATGCCGAAGAAGCTGACTATAGCTACAGGGCTTGATGCATTCTCGCACCTTGCAGGCGCGCGCTGAGATAGGCAATATCCCAATCGCCTTTAAGGCTTTTTCTGAAAGAGCAAAGCATTTCTACGGACATACCATTCCTGAGGGAATGGAAGCGGGACAGGATAAAAACATCCTGATAATCAAAAAGGAGCCGTTGGGTGTAGTTGCGGCAATAATTCCGTTCAATTTCCCTTGTGATCTGTTTGACCAGAAGGTGGCACCGGCGCTTCTGACCGGAAATGCATGTATCGTAAAGCCTTCGACTGATAACCCGTTAACTCTCTGTAAGCTTTCGCACCTCATGAATGAGGCAGGAGTCACACCGGGTGCGATCGAGATCGTGACGGGTCGCGGGCCGGTAGTCGGCACAGAGCTCACAAAGAACCCGGATGTACACCTGGTAACTCTTACAGGTTCGACAGCAGTAGGCATCGAGACTGCAGGGTACTGCGCGCAGAATCTCACACATGTAGCTCTTGAGCTCGGCGGAAACGATGCATTTATCGTTATGGATGATGCCGATGTTGATCTTGCTACAGACGAACTGATCTGGGGTCGCATGTACAACACAGGGCAGGTATGTTGCGCTTCAAAGAGATTTCTTGTTCACAGATCGCGCGTAGAGGAATTCACTGCCAAGGCCATTGAGAAAATCAGTAAAATCAACCGTGCTGATCCGGCTACAGACGAAGCAGAGATGGGATGCCTTATCAGTGAAAAGGCGGCCATCAAGGTCGAAGAGCAGGTGAATAAGACAGTTGAACAGGGAGGAAAGATCTTGCTCGGCGGCAAGCGCAACGGAGCTTTCTATGACCCTACTGTCATCGGCGATGTTCCTAAGGATGCAGACGTAGTAGCGATAGATATGGAGATATTCGGACCGGTAGTTCCGATCATAGCGTTTGACAAAGAAGAAGAGGCTGTTGAGATAGCAAATCGCTCTATTTTCGGACTTTGCGGCTGCGTATTCACAAAGGATATGAAGAAAGCCGCGAGAGTTGCAAACGCCCTGGAGTGCGGCGGTGCAGTCATCAACGGAGCCAGCTTCTTCAGGAGCTTCGAGATGCCGTTCGGAGGCTACAAGCATTCGGGCATAGGCACGGAAGGAGTATTCAGCACATTTGATGAAATGACACATACCAAGTCGATCGTACTGAAGAACGTACTCTGAAACACCGCTAATACAGTTGTCATTTGATACAGATGAATGCGAGGCAGCAGTCCATATTGCTGCCTCGTTTATACATTCGGGATGAACGGCATTTCGAATGCACGATACCGACTGTTGAAGAAATAGAAACTGAGCTGGCAGATTAACAATTAAGGAGATATGGAGGTATTTAGGAGGATTTAAGAACATGTGGGATACGACATCCGCTGACCGTTGAAATAACTGCGTCACAGGATTTCGCCTATCGTCATCAGCGCCAGGCATGACAACTGATGTATACTGAAAAGGAAAATAAGGTGCTGGCTGCTAAATCGGAGAGGAGACAGAAATATGCTGGAAAACAGATTTCCTGGAGAGCTGGAACTTCAAGTGTCCAGCACAGATAAGCCGGAACAGGCTGATAAATTCATATTGACTCCTTCACAGGAAGAGAAGGAGAAGGAAAGTACAAAACTGACCCTTGAAGCTGAAAGCATCGCCAAGGTTTCAGAAATCACCTTCGATGGTGAGACTGAATCTGAAGCAAGGATAGAGGAAGCAATGAAAGAGTATAATGCCGCGATGAATAAAGCGGCAGGAATAGAGTAGCACGATATATAGTACGTCTTGCAGGACGGGCACAACATGCGGCATCTGACCGATGCCGCTTTTGTTTTGCCTGATTCTTTGGCCTGATTCTTTGTGGGTGTTTTTTTGCCCTCGATTACGACGTAGCCCTTGCCGTTGCTCATGTGGGCGTTTTTTGGTACATATAGAAAAATAGACTGTAGACACAGAATAAAACACACTCGGACAGAAAAGGAGGATGCAGACATGGAAAAGATCTATTTCACAATTGCGGGTACATTTTTCTATCACGGTAAGGACTTCTTCGAGAAGGACATGGTAGTTAAACTCGTAAAGGAACCAGACAATGCTTATGACAAGGAAGCAATCAAGGTAGAACTTGAGGGACTTGGTCTCGTAGGCTATGTAGCTAACAGTCCAAATACAGTTATTGGCGAAAGCTACAGCGCAGGTCGGCTCTATGACAAAATCGACGATACAGCTGAAGGAAAGGTCCTCTACAACGTCGAGGGCGGAGTACTCTGCTATATATCGTAATTATTTGATAACAGCGTTAGGAGGTGTGCTCATGTATTTTGCTAACTCACAAAGCAAGGTTCTGCACTATGCCGGCTGTCATCACATAGACAGGATCTCCGATATCAATTTTGCCGGATTCGATTACATAGAGGATGCCCGTTCAGAAGGGTACAGGCTGTGTAAATGCTGCGATCCAATGATCAGGAAAATCCATCCTCATGACAATGACATGATTAAATATTGCAAGAGCCGGGCTATCAGCTATCAGGTTATTAATGGGGAGTTGAGGGTGCTCACACCATTTAGTGAATGGAAGGCATATCTCGGAAATAATAGTAAGTATGATCTCTATCACAAAAACACACGGGGAAAAGAATATATGCAGATCTGCTTAAGGAGAAGCGCAATATCGTACTGACAGGTATGCCGGGAAGCGGCAAATCCACGCTTGGCAAGATGCTTGCAGAAAAGCTTGGCAGGGAAATGGTCGAGACAGA
>Ga0256407_10010759_pt1 | contig 12789 bp, 1 predicted proteins | sample RumenRJG_04DNA_FD_193489 | JGI IMG/M metagenome (GOLD analysis project Ga0256407, IMG submission 193489) | Bovine rumen microbial communities from Lethbridge, Alberta, Canada - RJG_04 | ecosystem: Host-associated > Mammals > Digestive system > Stomach > Rumen | place: Canada: Alberta | collected... | reverse complement strand
AAAATATAAGAAAAAAAAAAAAAAAAAGAACTCTTATTAATCAAAATAATCAACATTCAAATATTATTAATCCAAAAAAAATTTCTAATATTTATAGAAATAAAACTTTATTTCAAAATCAATTAAATAATTTTCTTAATTCAAATTCTTTAAATAATAATAATATTTCAAATAAGAGAAAATCATTAATTTTTTCTGGTATAAATTCAAAAATAAATAATAGTAATTTAAATAATGAATATTATAAAAATAATTATCATTACTTTTCTCATTTAAATCATTTATATAATTATAATAATTTATTAAATAATGATACAAAATATAGAACAAATAATTTTTTACGTATTGGAGATATAGTTTTAATAAGATATGAATATAAAATAAAATCAAATACAAATTCAAAATTTACAAACGAAGAAGGAATTTTATGTCCAGAAAAAATAATATCAAAACAATTATTTTGTATTCCAATGACAATAATAGAAAATTTAAGAGGTGGAAAAAGTATATTTAAAAGAAGTTTATTTCGTATAGAAAATCCTCAAAATTCCTCATTTCAAAAACAATATTTTTCCCTAAAAAAAAATTTAAAAAACATAGAAAATACAAGAAAATTAACAAAAGAAGAGGAAAAAAATTTAAAAGAATTATCAATATTATCTCGTGAAGAAAAAAAAGGAAATCAAAGTGAATTTTCTTTAAATTATAATAATATTGTTGCATATGGAGAAGCAATTCAATTAAGAAATATTTTTACAAATGAATTATTAATAATAGATACTAATAAAATTTCTAATGAAATAGGATGTATTGATGTTGTTTTAAATCCTTTAGGAGGACAAAATGCTTGGTTTAAATTAATTCCTAGTTCAAAAATTAGACATTTAGGTGAAAGTGTTTTTTATTCTGATAATTTTTTTATTATGAGTTGTAATAGTGAAATTGAAAGTTTTATTCATGTTAATATTAATTCTAAAGATAAAAATAATTTAGAAGTTAATTTAAGTAATGTTAATTGTGCTTTGAAATTTTCTCTTTTTGATAGTGCTGAAGATATTAAAAATGCAAATGAAAAAAATTATATTAAATCTACTTCAGGAGTTAAATTATTTAATCAAGATTATAATGGATATTTATGTGGGAAATTAAAGTCAATGAATGAATTATTACCTAAATTAAAAAATGATAAAACTAATAAAAATGATGATGAAAAAAATAATGATGATGAAAGTTTAAATGATGATTATTATGATAATAATAATAATAACAATAATAATAATAATAATAATGAAAATGAAAATGAAAATGAAGAAATTAATACAGATAATATTAATTTAAATAATATAAATAATAATGAAATAACATCAGATTTTTCAAATATTCAAATAAAAAAAAATACAGGTAATATCCAAAAAAAAAATTCAATAAAAACAGATTCTAAAATAAACAACGACACATCAACATTAAAAATAAATGAAAAAAGTAATTTAACATCTGAATCAAATTTAAATTTTAACAATAACTTCACATCAAAAAAAATAATAGATGAATACAATATAAATAAAAGTAACATAATAAATACATCAAATTCAGAAAATGAATCAAACAAATCTTTATCATTAAAAATATCAAATTACTATGTTTCATTAAATACAGATTTATCAGAAATAGATAATAGTAATTTTTTCTGGGAAATTCAATATGAAAAACCATATGAAGGAAAAAAAATTTATTATGGTTGTCCAATTCGTTTTCGTCATATTCCAAGTGGAATGTATCTTTCTTTTAATTCAGAATCAAATGAAATTTCTTTATCTAATAATTTAAATGATGAAAGTGTTTTTTATATTTATGCAGATAATCAAGATTATAATATGAATAATGAAATTGTTACTGATAAAAGTCAAGTTTATTTTTATGCTAAAGGAACTGATTCTTATTTAAAAATTGATATTAATAAATTTAGAGATGGGAAATTTAATATGATTTTAGGAAAAGAAGATAAAATTGATTATGAAAAAATGGTTTTTAAAATTGAATTACAAAATAATTCTTTAGTTAAAATTAATTATAATGTTGCTTTAATTGTTTATCATTTATTAAATTTATTTGAAAATATTAATTCTTGGGGAATAAGAGTTATTGAAGGAGATGAAATTAAAAGAGTTTATGTTTATGATTATTTTATTGCTTATGAAGAAGAAGATAAATTTAATAATATGATTAATACTTATAAAATTATTTTATATTATATTAAAGATGAATGTTTAGAAAATAAAATTGGTTCTATACATTTTAAAAAATTTCAAAATTTACATACTGAACAAGGATTAATTTTTATTTTATTAAAATATATTTTATTATTTGATGGTAAGTCTATTGAACAAAATGAACAAGATAAAGGTTTTATTAATGAAGGAAAAGAAAAATTATCTCCTGAAAAAATTGCTCAAAAATATACAATTAGTGCAATTGATTTAACTTTTGAAATTTTAACTTTATTAATTCAAGATAATAAAAATTCATCTAATGAATTATATAAATGTATTAATATTATAAATGATTTATTTAAAACTCATACTTTAGAAATTATTCAATTACTTATTTTATGTTTGAAAAATACAAATAAATCAGAAAAAAAAAAAAATTTTATTGATGAAGATTTTGAAAAAAAACAATTATATAAAAAGAGAACTTCAATTCAATCAATAGATGATGTTTTTTTTAATAATAAATATACTCAAATTTCATTTTGGAAAAATAAATTAAGTGAAATTGATGAAACAATAGGAAATATAGAAGAACAAACTTTATATTATCAAATATTACAAATGTTATGTTTAAATTCAGATGGAAGTGGAATTTTTGAAAATCAAATAGAAATAAAAATAAAAATATATGAAAATGACTCATTAATTCCATTAAAATTTGGTAATGATTACAATAATAGACCTTATATAATATTTAATACTAAATATAGTTATGATGAATTTTTTATAAAAAATACTTCATTAAATAGTATAAAAATAGCAAAAAATAATTTTAAAGACATTCCATTATTTTATTATGAAAATTTCACAAGTGATAAATTTCAAAAATATATAAATTACATTAATGCAGTATTAGATTTATATTATGCAACATGTGTTTCAAGAAATCAATTAAATATTCATATAATTTCAAATTCAAAAAGTTTTGGTTTAACAATAACTCATATTTGGCAAGTTATAATGGATACTAATATTGATATAAGTATTAGAATGAGATATATAAAATTATTTAGAGTATTATTTATTGACTCAGAACCAAATTTGAGAATTACAAAATATAGAATGAAAGTTTTTTATTGGAATAATTATCCAAAAGAAGAAGATGATATTGTTGAATTTATTTATCGTTGGTTTAATGTTAATCAAAATCAACATAATGAAAATGATTTTAGAAATATGAATGAAATAAATAAAGATAAATTTGATTTTTTAAAAACCTATATTAAAAATTTCTTTAATAAAGATAATAATATTGAATTAATTGCAAATATTGATTCAATGAAAGTATTAAAAAAAGATAAAGAAAAATTTATTCAAACATTAGATTTTATAAAAGAAATTTTTTTTTTAACAAAAGAAATAATAGATTTTGGTTTTTTAACATATAAAGAAATAAATGAAATATCAAAATGGTTATCATATTTTTTTTCAGTTTTTGATAAATACAAATCACCAAAAGGAAAAGATTTAGAAGAAGAAAATGAAAATTCAGAAGAAGATTCAAATAATAATTTTATAAAAGATACATATAAAAAAAAATTAAATAAAAAATTAAGAGAAAGTCATTGGTTATCAAATTTAGCTTGTGATTGTATAGAAGGTAATTTTTCAGAAGTAAAATTAAGTTTATTAAAATTATATGAATGTGGTATTGAAATTATTTCTACAATTTGTGTAATTAAGGAAGATGTTACAATTTATCATTGTATGAATATTTATCATGATTGGTTTTATGAAGGTTATGCTTTAACAAATTCTACTCATTTAGTTAAAATTTATAATTCTATTAATTCAAAATTAAATATTTTAAATTTTGAAATTGATAATAATGAAAATAATAATGATGATGTTGATAAAGAAAATATTAATTTTGATATTTATTTATTAGGAATTATTTTTAATGATTTTGATAATGAATTTTCAGGGAATAAATTAGATGAAAAGGCTTTGGAATTAATTATTAATTATTTTGATGAGTTTGATAATTTGAAAAAAAATTTAGTTACTATGGAAATCTTAGTTAATTCTGATGATATTCATTTATTTGAAAATTTAATGACTGTTAATCAAAGTATTATTGAAATGAAAAATTTAATTATTAGAGATTATGTTACTTATAAAATAAATCAAAATACAGAAAAACAAGGAAATTTAAATAGATTATTAGATTTAAAAAGAAATATTGATGTTGAATTAATTGCAAAATTAGATTTAAGTTCTCTTCAAAAATTATGTAAAATACAAAATTTTTGTAATCATTTAAAAATACATGAAACTTTAATTGATTTATTAACTTTTTTATTAGAATTTGATAAAAATTTATCTATTTATAATTCAATATTTAAATTTTTATATCATTTTTGTTTTAGAAATTATAGTAATCAAATGTCATTAAAAAATTATTTTGATACTTTTTTAACTATGATTTCTTCTTATTCATATGTTTGTGAAGTTTTAGCAGAAATATTAAATATTTATAAAGAAACTGGTAAAAATGAAAAATATATTAAAAAAATATTTTCTAGAATAACTGATAAAAAAGTTATTAGTTCAGAAACAATTGATTTATTAAGATCTTTAAATATAAATTATAAAGATCAAAATATTTATGTTAATCAAATTATTATTATTCAAAATATTTTTATTAATTCAAATGCAATTAAAATTACAATTTTTGATATAGAAAAAAAAGAATTTGAAGCAATGTTAAATAATATAAAAATTAAGCAAAGTGGTTATCAAAAATTATATATGAATTTAATAAGACAAATTAAATTTGTTGAATTATTATCTTCATGTGCAATTAATAATGTTTTTTCAGTAATGAATTGTAGAAAATTAATTTCAATTGAAAATTTAGTAAAACATTTAATTTCAAATGAAATTCCATATCCTGTAAAATTAGCATTTTTATCTTTTTTTAAAAACATTTTTTATCCAGTTTACACAAATGAAGAAGATAATAAAAAAGAATTTAATATAAATTATGCATTTGAAGTTATTTCTCATTTAATAATCCCAGAAATAAATTTATTTTATTTTTATGCAAATTATTTTTTAGATAGATTTACTATAAATAATAATAAATTTACTGAAACAATTCCAGAAAATAAAAAAAATCTTGTTTATGAAGGAAGAGAATTAATTTTAAAAACAATAAAAGATGATCCTGAAACAAAAGAATTATTAACAATTGATATTATTGATTTACGTTTATTAGAAACTACAACTTCATTTAATGTTAATAAATATATTACAGAATATAAAAAAAAAGAATTTATGAATTTTTTTCTTACTGAAAATATTAATTATAATTTAAAACAAGAAGGTCTTTTAATTTTTATTATTGATATTTTTAAATATATTGAAGTTAATAAAATTAAATTGATAAAAGAACATAGAACAATTGTTTCAAAATTAAAAAAAAAATTAATTCGTTTAATGGATTTTTTAACAATTTTAGAAGAAAAAATTGGAGAAGATTCAAAAATTACTGAATTAGAATTTCATATACAAAAATGTTTAATTGCAACACCAAAAAGTAATTATGAAAATATAGTAAATAATATAGCAAAAACTAAATTAAATAAAGAACCTCAATCAATAAATAAAAGTCCAATTGATTTAAGAGTAATAATGCAAAATGAAAATAAAAAGAAAAATAAACAAAATAATAATGATGAAAATAATAAAGATAGTGAAAATAATAATAAATTAAAATTAAAAGAAAATTTAAATTTAAATGAAAAAGAAGAACAACATGCAAGTAAAGTATTAAAATTAATTCAAGAATATTTAATAATAAATGAACAAAATGTAACAGGAATTTTTCATTTATTAGATACAGATAATGATAAACAAATAGATAAATTTGAATTTAAAAGAAATTTAAAATTATTATTAAATAATAAAGTAACAAATGAAGAAATTGAAGATACAATGAATTATATTGATACAGATAAAAATAATAAAATTTCTTTAAAAGAATTAACAAATTATTTACAAAAATTTCATAAAGTACAAATAAAAGGAAAAAAACAAAATATATCAAAACAACAAGATATTTCAGATTTTTTAGATTTAGAAAGTAAAATTGATGATAAGTCTTTAAAAATTGAAAGTATTTTTAGAAGTTTTATTTTATCTTTTCATGAATTACAAGAAAAAATAGGAAGTAATTCAGTTATTAAAGAAACTGCTGAAAAAATAAATAGTTTAGAAGCTTTAAAAAAAGGTGATTTTATTGGTAAATTTATAAAAGGAGTAAAAGATTTTTCAAAAAAAAAATTTAAATTATATTTATTAAAATTCATTCAAGAAATAATTTTTTCAAATTTATTTAAATTAACAATTAAATTTAATAATGAGAAATTAAATAGAAAAGAGAAAATAATAAAATTAAATGAAATAAGAAGTCAAATTAATTATTTTAGTTTAATAGATTATGCCATTGTTTTAATTGATAAAAATTCTGATTATAATACAATTGAAGAAAGTTTAAATTTATTAATTTTATTATTATCACATGAAAATTTATTTGCCCAAATTGCATTTTATCAATATTTTAGTGATCATCCAAAACAATCTTTTAAATTTTTAGCTTTTATAAAATGGTTATTAAATAATACTTTAAAAATTATTGGAAATGATATGGAATCAAATGAAGGAAAAAAAAATGATTATTATAAAAATAAAAAAAAATCTTTTTATTCTGAAATTGAAAGACATAATAATCATAAAATAAATTTAGAAAGAATTGATAATTTTAGAAATTTTTCTTCTTTTAGAATATTTGAAAAAATGTTTTTTCTTGATAAAGATAAAAATTTTCAAATACCAAAAAAAATTTTTTTATTAATTCAATTATTATGTAATAATTGTTTTGAACCATTTCAACATTTTTTTAGAAATCAAGAATATTCATTAGATATGATAGAAAATACAAGTTCAATAAATTTAGTTTATGACAATGCAACTTTTTTAATTTCTCTTTTAAGTTATGAAAATAGTATTTTTTACAATATGAAAACATTAGAATTAATAAATCAATGTTTTTTAACTTTATCAGATTATTGTTTTGGTCCTTGTAAAGAAAATCAAATTTTATTAGGTTCAAGAAGAAATTTATATAAAATGATTAATAATTTATTAAAAAATGATTTTAATTTCATAGTAAAAGAAGAAATAAATCAAAAAAAAAATTTATTTTTATGTCATTTAATTCATTTTTTAAAATCTTTAACATCAAGAGAAACTTTAAAAGAAGTAGGAGAAATTTTAATAGAAGAAATAGAAGCAAATTTCTTAATAGAAAAATTAATTGATATTTATGTAATGAAAATAAAACCAAATAAAGAAAGATTATTCTCAGGAGAAATTTGTAGACATACTCATTTTTTACAAAATTTATATTATATTCCTAGATTAAAAGGAATTAATATTTATTCAAATGGATTTGAAGATAAATGTACTTCTGAAAATTGTATTAATGGTAAAATTTCAAGTAATGATTTAAAAATTATTAATACTGGTTTTGATATTTTTATTATTTTAATGTATTTAAAAGATGTTTTTCCTACTAATTTAAATATTAGTTGGTTTAAATTTAAATTTGATTTTACTCAAAATTTACAATTACAAAATTTAAATGTTGAAAATGAAATTAAAAAAAATCAAAGAAAAAAAATGAATTTAATAAATAATAATTATTCATCAAATAAAAAAAATATGATGTTAAATAAAAAATCAACAAATATGAAAAAAAATATTAAAAATTTAGAACAGAATATATCATTAATAAGTTTAAAATCAAATATGAGTGATGATTCATTAAACACAACAAAAGATGGAAAAATTTTTGAAATAAATGCAACTGACTTAAATGTTTCAGTTAATTCAGTAAATTCAAACTCATCTCATTTTGCTTTTATAAATGAAGGTTTATTTTACAATTTAAAAAAATGTTTGTGTTGTCGATATAAATGTTGTAAAAAAAAAAAAAAAAAAAAAAAAGCATATATATATTATGATAATAATAATATAAATTCAAATATAAATGAAGATAATAAAAGTGATTTAAGTAATGAATCTTTTCATAATGAAATTGATATAAATACAAGATTCTTTAATAAATATAGAGAATATTTTGATGATACTTATATTTTTTTTTCTAAAAATATTTCAAATGTTGAAATTGTATATAGAGGAGAAATTGTAAAAACTTATTTTAAAATACCATTTATATTTAAATTCTTTCAAAAAGAATCTAGAAATGTTGTAATTTGGGAATGTCAATTTGAGAATCATCAAGCTAGATTAGAAGAACTTTTTAAACAAATTGATCATATTAAAAATGATTTAATTCATCAACAAAATTTAGGTTCTTTTAGAATTGTATTTAGAAATTGGAGTTTATTTAATAAATTAGCTTATCTTACTACTATTATAATTAATTTATTTTTATTTATTTTTATTAGAAATGATGATTTAGAAGATTGTTCTGGAGATTATTGTAAATTTATTTCTGTTCATCCTACTTTTGATTATCATTTTAGATATAAAAAAGTTCCTCTTGAAATTAAAATAATTCAATATATTCAATTAATTTTTAATTCTTGTGCTTTAATTTTTATAATTGTAAATCAATATCCTTTAATTTATAATAGACTTGAAAAAAAAGCAAATGAATTAAATTTAAAATATAAAGAAGAAAAAATACAAAAATATTCTGGTTCAATATTATTTTATTTTCTATATGAATTTTTAGATAAAATTAGTAGTGATCATAAATATTTATGGATTAAATTATATAAAACAAAAGGAATAAATTTAATATTTGATTTAGATGTTTGTTTCTTTATTTTAGATTTTATAATATCTTTATTAGGAATATTCATAACTCCTTTTTTTAATATTTTACAACTTTTAGATATAATACGTTTAAATAAATCATTACAAGATATAATAAGAGCATTATCAAATAATATAACTCAAATAATATCAACTTTAATTCTTTTAACAATATTAATTTATATTTATTCAGTTTTTGAATTTTTTACTTTAAGAAGTTATTTTACAAGTACAGATTATATGGAAAGTTCAAGTAATGAAGTTGATATAAATGGATATTGTGATAATATTTATAATTGTTTTTTATCAGTTTTACATATTGGAATTACTACAAATTCAGGTTTATCAATAATTGGAGGAGAATTATCAAGAAATAATAAAGAATATTTTAAAAAATATTTAATTGATATTACTTTTTATTTTCTTGTTATGGTTTTAATTTTTAATGTTATTTTTTCTTTAATTATTGATGGATTAACACAATTAAGAGAAAAAATGAAAATTAGAAGAAAAAATATAAAAGAATTTTGTTTTGTTTGTGGAATTCAAAAATATGTTTTTGAAATAAAAGGTAATGGATGGTTAAATCATTATAAATATGAACATAATATTTTTGCTTATTTATATTATGTTATTGAATTACAACAAAAAGAAATGAGTGATTGTGATGGACTTGAAAAATTTGTTAAAATGAGTGTTGAAAAAAATGATTTTAAATTCTTACCTCTTAATCAAGCTTTGTCTCTTCAAGAGAAAAAAGATGAAAATGGATATGATGATATTGAAGAAGAAAATATTGTCAGAGATGAATTTAATTAAAATGAAATTTTTTAATATTATAATTATTATTTTACTATATTTTATTTTATATATTATTGAATTTTTGTATATTTGTATAAATATTTTAATTTTTAAGATTTAAATAAAAATATGAATATTATTAATAATAATAATAAAAATAGAAATAATAAAATATATTAATTGATTAACTAAAATAGTAATTATAATTTTAAAACAAATTTAATTAAAAAATATTTTTTTAAAGAAAATTATTTTATTTTTTATTTAAATAAATACCTTTAATTATTTCATTAATACCAGCAAAAGGAGAATAAAAAAATAAAGTAAAAAAAATAGTAACAAATAAATTAATAAGAGAAAGTATAATAATATAATAAACTAAATAAAAATTACTAACACTAATAGGTTCATTAAATTTATAAAAATATCCTCTACCAACAACAGATAATAAAATATAATAACAAAGAGAAATTTTTTGTAGGAAAATAGAAATGTTATTTAAAAATATTAAATCAGTAATTTTTTGTATAAAAACTTTTTTTTTTGATAAAAGAGAAATAATAATTCCATTAAAAGAAATAGAAAAAATATCATGTTTTGCTAAATTAAACAACCAAACAATCCAATATGATTTAGTAAAAGAAATATATTCATGCATTTCTAAATATTGAATATGAAAAACAAATAAGAAAATAATAGAAAAAATAATTAAATTAATATAAATAAATTCATTTTGCATTTTATAAATAATTGTTGCATAAGTTTTTTTACTTAATTTCTTAGAATTAGAATATAAAATCCCAATAATAAAACTAATTAAAAAAGGCCCAGCTCGAGTAAAAATTTTTAATCCATATCTCCCATAAAATAATCTTAAATTTCTATTAATTAAATCAATATAAGTTAACATTGTTATATTATTTCCAAGTGAAAAAATATGTAAAATAAAAAAATTAAAAGAAAATAAAGTAAAAATTACAACAAATAAAGCTTTAAATATTGAATATGAATAAATAAAAAATATTCCAGAAATAAAATATTGTTCATTTACTAAAATTGCCCAAATATGATATATACAAAAAGGAAAATATCTTTCATATAAACCATAAGTAAAATTTGCAATTAATAAAAATATATTTACCATTTGACAATCACAAGAATAAATTTCTTCATTATAAAAATATTTTGTTAATGGAGTATGTTTAAATAAAAGAAATATTTGAGAATAAATTAAATAAACTGAAATTAATAAAAAATAAATTGGGAATATTCTATAAAAAATTTGTAATAAAACATATTTTATATTCATTTCTTTTTGTTTTCTTATATAAATATATGATGTGATAAAACCATTTAAAGAAAAAATTATATCATAAATAAAATCACCATTAAAAATAAATTGAGTAAATATTGATTCAGTTTTTTGATAAAAATTTTTTGGATTTTTTATTGGAACTCTTTCAATAATTGGTAATAAAGTATAATAAGATACTATTATAAAAGAAAAAGAAATTAAACTATTTAAAATTTTAATTTCTCTTTCTTCTTCATTTAAATCTTCATTTTTAATTTTTTTAATCATAAAAAGTGATTTAAAATTCATTTTAAGTGAAAAACAATTATAAATTTTATTCATTGTTTTTGTATCATAAATAGAAAAAAATTCTTCAATTTTATCTTTTGCAGATAAATTATAATTTTTATTTTTTTCACCTTTAACATATAAATCATTATAATTTAAATTTTTAATTAAATCAATACTATCTAAACTTGTTTGTGATTGAGGTTCATCTTGTAATAAAAATTCAATATCTTCTTCAGTTTTTTTTTTATCTTTTTCTAATTCAATATTAGATTTAAAAATTTCAGTACTTGGAAAAAAAGAAACATAAATATTAAAAAATAAATAAAAAATGAGAATAAAACCAAAAAAATAAGCTCTAAATCTTATTTCATTATTTTCATTTAAAGGATTTTGATAATCAATTATAAAAGAACTTGTTAAATTTTTACCTTCCCATAAATAAAAATAAGTCATTAATAATAAATCAAGTTCAGTCACATCATAATTTGGTAAACAAATACCTAAATAACTTCTATAATCAACTTCATCTGAATCTTTTGAATAATTTAATTTTGTTTGAATTAAAAATAAATAATATGAAAAATCTTTTTTTTTACATTTATTTTCATTTTCAAATTTATTAAAATTTAATTTAAGGGATTCATTATCATTTTGAAATGAATAATTTGAACTGGGGAATGGATAATAATTTTTGAAAAAGTTTTCTAAATAATTATGCCATATTGGTATTGGAGGAGTTTCTGTTTTTAAATTTATTGTTGTTAAGGATAATATTAAAATTAGAATTTTTAAGTAATTCATTATTTATATATTATATTTTTGATTAATTTTTTTTAATTAAATGATATTTTTTAGATATTAAAATTATTTAGATATCATAAATCAGTTTAGTGTTATATTTGATTTGGGGATTCAAATATTTTTTTTAAAGGAATATTGATTTTTATTAACAAAGAGAAATCAAATGTGTAAAAATTAATATTATTAATTCTTTAAATTTTTATTTAATAATTTAATAAAGATAAATACATATAATTATTCTTTCTATATAATATATAGTTTAAAGAATATGATAATTTTTTAAAATTTTCAATTAAAAAAATTAATATAAAACATATTCAAACTTTATTAAATTTTATCATTATTGAATTTAAATAAATTCAATTAAAATAATGAATAAAAAAAACAAATAAAAAAAAAAAGCAAAATAAAAAACAAAAATAAAAAAACTTTTAAATTTAAATAAAAGCAAAAAAAAAAAAATAAATAATAAAAAAATCCTTT
>Ga0256407_10010758_pt1 | contig 12791 bp, 12 predicted proteins | sample RumenRJG_04DNA_FD_193489 | JGI IMG/M metagenome (GOLD analysis project Ga0256407, IMG submission 193489) | Bovine rumen microbial communities from Lethbridge, Alberta, Canada - RJG_04 | ecosystem: Host-associated > Mammals > Digestive system > Stomach > Rumen | place: Canada: Alberta... | reverse complement strand
AGCTACTTTTTTGCTTTTTGATAATATGCAAATCTTAACGCGGGGAACAGGGGCACCTATAACGATTTATATAACAGAGGGAGAGCTAGACTCTATAAGCTTAACCGCCTCTATTTATGAATATAACCTAGCCCACCCAGGGGAGAAAGTGAACGCCTGGAGCATCGCTTTAGCTGGAAGCCCTACAGCCCTAATAATCAATAAGCTAAAAGCTTTTACAGAAGAGCAAAGGGCTAACTTTAATTTTATTATCTTAACAGATAACGACACCCAGGGAAAAACCTTTAAGGAACAGCTGGAAGAGGGCTTAAAAGAGCTAGGAGCCTTTAGCTATGCTCCTAAACTCTATGAAGCTCTAGGCGTTAAGGACTTTAACGAAGCCTACACCACCACCGACAGAGCCGAACTACTGGAAGCTGTGATTAAATACGCCTCTAACCCTAGAAGCATCGCGGAAGAAGAAACCAGGAAACAAAGGGAAGAGGAACGAAAAGCCTATATAAATAGTAAGAGTGCTTTTAATTTCCTATTAGCTTTTAAAGAGGACATTAAGACCAGCGAGAGGCTTAGCCCTACTCCTACGGGCTTTAATAACCTTAACAACCTATTTAAGGGCGGTATACCTAAGGGACTTTTAACGATAGGAGCTCTAACGAGCTTAGGCAAAACTACCTTTATTTTACAATTAGCCGACCAGCTAGCCCAGTTAGGCGAAAATGATATACTCTACTTTACTTTAGAAATGAGTAAAGAGGAGCTAATCTCTAAAAGCATCTCCAGGCTAACCTTTATAGAAGCTTACAGGAAAACGAAGAGCCTAGAGGAAGCCTCTAAACTAGCTAAGAATAATTTAAGCATCTTACAGGGCAACCGCTATAAATACTATAACGATGAAGAAAAAGCCCTTATAGATAAAGCCTTTAACGATTATAGTAGCTTTGCTAAGCGTATTTACTTTATAGACTCTGTAGCCACTGGCGGGATAGATATAAACGAGATAGAGAAAATTATTTTAGAGCACATAGAGAAAACAGGAAAAAAGCCTATAGTGTTTTTAGACTATCTCCAAATCATAAAGAGCCCCGATTTTCACTTAAGCGATAAGCAAGCTACAGACTTTAATATTAGTGCTTTAAAGCGTATAAGTGCTAAAAATAGCCTCTTAATTATTGCTATTAGCTCCCTAAATAGGGCTTCTTACAGTGAGAAAGTAGACCTTAACAGCTTTAAGGAAAGCGGAGCGGTAGAGTACACTAACGATATTTTAATAGGGCTTAATTTCTCTAAACTCTATGAAATAGAGGAAGAGCAAACAACCGAAGAGGGCAGGAAACACTTAAAAGAGCAAAGCTTACTTACTAAAAGCGAAGAGATTAACCAAAACAAGCTTAAAGCTTTGATTAAGAAAGAGAAGAAAGCCCGCCCTAGAAAGATAACGCTAGAGGTACTTAAGAACAGAAACGGAGAAACAGGCGGGACTATTAGCTTTTATTACTATCCAGGAGCTAACACTTATTTAGAGCTTATCTCCCCTACTGGAGCCGATGAGGACTTTATTAAAGAGGGGAAAAGTATTTTTAGCGATGATGCAACCTTAAAGGCGGATATAGAAACACCGCTAAAGCTTATAGACTCCTCTATTAGTAGGGACTACCAGGAAAACTTTTTTAACGATGATTTACCCTTTTAACTAAAAGGATAACCGCCTAAGCTATCATAAAATCAAAAATAAAGCCCTAAACAAGCCCCTAGAAGCGATTTTATAGATTTAGAGGGCAATTATACCCCCTAGAACAAAAACACGCCTAAAAACGCCTCTAAATTGTTTTCTAGTTATTTCCTACTTTTCTTTAACAGGTTAGAGCGTGGGGCTTAGGGCTTACCCCTTAGCTTCTACAGGTATTAAAAAATAAGACTTTTACAGCTGGAGCTAAAGCCTAACTATGTTAAAATAGAGATAGCTAGATAGCGGGATAGCAAGATAGCACGATAGCCCGCTATACCTAATAAGGAGATTAACAGCTATGAAGAAAACGGACACTAAAGAGCTAATTAACCCTATACAAAAGGAAGAACTGGAAGCGATGATAAACGCCCAGGCAACCCGCCAGGAGATAATTAGCTACTATGAGGGAAATAAGCAAGCCTTAGAGGACTTTAGCCTTAAGGAATATAAGCTAGACTTTAAAACGCTCTACAATAGACTAATTGCTAAAAGTAAAATAGACCTAAGAAAGAAGCTCTTAGATATAGCCACTAATAGCGAGGCTAGAGCATCTAAGCACCAGCTAGGAGCTCTTATCTATTTATCTAAGTGCTATTTAGGAGCAACTGGAGAAGCTGGACTAACTAAAGGAAATATGAGCAACCCAGGAACGAAAGAGAACAAAGAGGGGGACTCTAGCGAGCCAGGGCTTAGCTTTGATGATTTCTAAAAGCTTATAACGGTACAGAACAGAGGCAACTATAAGCCTCTTTTTCTTTGTCTTTACTCCTATAGAGTAGATGCTATAACACGCTCTAAAACACGCACACAGGCACCGCCACGCTATTATTTTATTTATGCACGATTAACACGCGTTAAGCTTTGCCTTTATTGACTTATTAGCGACACCTGGAGAAAAACGCTCTTTAATTTCTGTAGCTTCTTTTACTATTAGCCTAAGCCGATGCTCCAGGAACGAGCTAGAACAGGAAGAGCTTTTAATATAACTTTGTCTTTGATACTTACCTACTAACAACACGGGAGCGACACGCGAGAAGCCAGGAAAACAGCCCTTAATTATTTCTCTATAAGCTAAAAATTGAAAATCTAAAAAAGTTATCCCGCGTATTTTGTATGTATGGCTCTACGGTACTTTTTGCGATGAAACACGGGAACACCTGGGGGGCTTATATGGTTATAAGACTAATTACTTTATATTAAGTTATTAGACTTATTAACGATATAAAGGCACGATATAGCGGGATAGCTGGATAGCAATATAGCGAGATAGCAAGATAGCACGATATAGCAAAAAAATAAAAAAGTTTTACATTTTCTATAAATGCGATATAATGATAATAGCAAAAAGAAAGGACACCCTTAAAAATGCTATTCTCACAGAAAGAAAACCATAACACCGCTTTAATTTTAAGCAACAATTACAGCCCTCTAACCGCTCCAGCGATGAGCGACTATTTAGAGGACTTTTTAGCGTTTAGACAAACTAGCTTAACAACGAAGAAAACCTACGCTAAAGCTATTAGAGTCTTTATCTCCTATTTAAGCGATGAAGAGATAACAACTCCTACAGAAGAAACCTTACTAGCCTTTAGAGAGCATCTATTTAATAAGAGCCTAGAAGCTACAACGATAGCGAGCTATATAAACGCTCTTAAACAGCTCTTTAACTGGTTAGAAGAAAAAGGACTTTATAAAAATATCGCTAGAAACATTAAAGGGGCTAAGGTTAACGCTCAATATCACAGGAAAGAAGCTCTAACCCAGGAACAGGCTAAAAGCATCTTAGAGAGCCTTAAAGGGAACTCCCTAGAAGCGAAAAGAAACTACGCTATTTTACTCTTAGCGTTATGCTGTGGGCTTAGAACTATTGAGATAGTTAGAGCTAATAAGGAAGATATAACCTTTAAGCTAGGCTCTAAAGTGCTACTTATCCAGGGAAAGGGAAAACTAGATAAAGCCGACTTTGTAAAGCTCCCCGCTCCAGTAGAAGAAGCGATAAAAGACTATCTCCAGGAAAGAGGAGAGGCACCAGCTACCGCCCCGCTCTTTGCTTCTAATAGTGATAGAAACCACGGGAAAAGACTAACTACAGACTCTATAAGCCGAATTATTAAAAGCTCATTTAGAGGGGTAGGCTTAGACTCTAAAACCCTAACAGCTCACAGTACAAGACACACTTTTATAACTCTATTCTTAATGAACGGGGGAACACTGGAAGAGGCTAGACAGATAGCCCGCCATAGCTCCATAAATACGACTATGATATATAATCACGCTTTAGAGCGTGCTAAGAATAACGGAGAGGCTAAAGTATGCTCCCTATTAGTGGGATAGCGAGATAGCCCGCTATACGGATAGCAATATAGCAATATAGCAATATAGCAAGATAGCAAACTATACGAGAAAGGAACTTATACAGATGCAAGATAAGACCGCTAAAAGAACAATAAAGACAGCTGTAAATAAAAGGCTCCCAAACGAGCCCCAGCTAGTAAAAGCCTATATAGAAGATTTAATACTTATTACCTATAAGGCTAATAGAAATGATTATTACACCTTTAAGTGCGATACCGAAGCCCTACTAGATGCTATAGAGATTAACTTAGACTACGAGAGGGAAGAGGTACTTAAAGAAGCCAGGGAACAGGTAGCCCAGGGCTGGGGAAAGTGAGGCTTAACTTATGGCGAACTACACCACGACACAATTAAAGAAAAGGGCTAGAACTCTAAAGGATAAATTAGAAGCTCTTAGGGAAGAACTGGAAGAACTAAAGAGCGATATAGAAGAAGAAAGTAGCGAGATAGAGCCCTACGAGGGAAAAGAGGACTTAACCCCGCAACAGGAAGCCCGCCAGGAGTGGCTAGACAACTCCAGCGACACCTTAGAAACAGTGATAAGCTCCCTAGAAGATAGCGAAAGCGATTTAGAGAGCATCTTAGAAGATTAAAGGAGATTTAAAACGATGCAAGCGAAGAACTTAGAACAATTAAAGCAAGTAGTGGATAGCACCTTATCCGCGGGCTTTTATATTGCCTATATTGATGATTTAAGAGAAGCCGAAAAGAAAGGGCTTTTAGGAGATTTACAACGCGAAGCCCTAGCCTCTAAAGGCTTTACTACGAAGATGCTAGAGGAAGAAAATAAAGTTTACTTTATCTTTGATATAGCAAGCTCTAAATGTGATACGAACACCTTAAAGCTAAGAAAGTATATAGTAGACTCCAGGGAAGAAAAGCTTAAGAGCATAGAGCGAGCGGGAATAAAGCTCACTTTACCGCTACACGATGCGGAAGCCCTTATTAACGCTTTAGATTATCTCCTACGAGCTGGGGACTTGATTAGCAAAAAGGATAAAGGAAGCCTTAGCTATATAAAAATGACTACAGAGCAACAAGCTAAAAGGGTTAAGGCTATCCTAGAAGCTTATAACAACCTTTAGGGAGTGCTTACGATGAAGAACGGAAAGCCGACTATAGGACAGCTTCACATAGGGGACTATATCCAAACGGAAGCGGGAAAAGGTTATATAAGGAAGCTTTACAGAAAAGAGAAAGAGCTTTGAGTAGAGCTAGACTACTTAGCCGATATACCCGCTAAAATAAGCGTTAAGCTGGTAGAGAAAATAATAAGAGCTAAGCGACTCTATAGACTTAATTATTACTACTACGATAGCGACACCGTTAACACTTACACCTTTAACACCAGGAAAGAGGCTTTAGCGTATATAGATAACTCTAAGGAAACCGCGGAAGCGAGCGACTACACGCTAGCCCTAGTAGATAGGGACACCTGGGAAATATTAGAAGATATTATTATTTAGAAAGGAGCACCTTATAACGATGAAAAACAACGATTTTAAGACCGTTAACGATAGAGGCTATAAGATTATCCCTATAAGCCTTAAAAAAGCTCTTAGGGAAGCCTACACGACAACGGAAGAGGTAGAAGCTAAGATTAACCCTAAAGGCTATTTCTTTATCCTAGATAAGGAGAAGAAAAGGGCTCTTTGCATCTATAACCCTCACGGGATAAAGACTACTACCTATAAAGCTATAACGCTCTATAAAGAATTAGCTAAAGAAACGATAGAGGAAAAGCCCCTAAGCGTGGACTTTATCCTAGATATACACTTTACGAACTCTAACAAAGTTAAGAGCCTCACTTTTTGCGACTTAAAGACCTGTAAGAGAGCTTTAAAACTAGAACAGGCTAAGGGTAGCCTCACTTATACGATAACTAAGCGGGAAAGAGTGATTATAAAGCTAGAGGACTCTAAGCCGATAGAGGACTTAAGGCTTATTACTATAGAGGACACTATAGGGGAAGAGATTATTAAGAACTTTACACCAGTAGGAGAGAGGAACTAAAGCCGATGAAGAACTACTTAAAGCCTGGCGATTTTAAGCTAGGCGATTTATTCTATACGAACACCCTAGAGGGCTTAACACCTATAGAGATTAACCAGGGCGGGCGAGTGGTATTTATAGGACTCTTTAAGGACTTATCTATTAGCTTCTATCCTATAAGCGTTAAATACATACACCTAGACAGCAACCGCTTAATTATTGATATTTACGAATAAGCGACACAGTGCGGATAATAAGGAGAGTAAAAGATATGATTACTATTACTATAGTAGCGGAAAAGGGCGGAGTAGCTAAAACGACTACAGCCCAGGCTCTAATAGAAGAGCTACGAGGAAAAGGCTATAAAGTGCTAGGGATAGACCTAGACCAGCAAGCAAACTTAACTTATAGCTTTGATATGATGAAAGCACCTTTAGGGATATGTGAAGCCCTGGAGAGTAAGGCGAGCTTTAAAAAGGCGATTTATAAAGATTTCCTAAAGGCGAGCGATGAAGAAGCCTTTAGCGAACTAAATAAGAAACCGTTAAGAGCTCTAGCCGATGCTTTAGAGAGCGTTAAGAGTCTATACGATTTTTGTATTATTGATACACCGCCTAAGCTAGATATAACCCTAGCTAAAGCTTTAGTAAGTGCTAATTATGTTATTATCCCTACCCGCGGGGAAGCTTTTAGCGTTAAAGGGGTAGAAAAAACCCTAGAAACTATAGAAGCGATTAAAGAAGATATTAACCCCTCTTTAGAGATAGCGGGCTTACTCCTCACTTTTTACAACTCTAAAAGCTCACTTAATACACAGATAAGGGAACTACTGGAGAAGAAAGCTCTAAGACATAATACTAGAGTCTTTAAAACGACCATAAGGCGAAGCATCGCTATAGGAAAAGCCCAGGCTTTACAAGAGCCCCTTAACAATTACCTAAAAGAGGCTAAAGCGGTTAGCGATTATAAAGACTTTGTAAAAGAGCTTCTAAGGATAATTAAGAAAGGAGCTTAAGCTTATGCTTTACCTAGTAGCTGTAGCCCTAGAAAACGGGCAATTTATGACCGATAAAGGACAGATTACTAACACCTACGCGGAAACCTACGAGAAAGAGCAAAAACGCGAAGCCCTGGACTATACCCGCAAGAGCTTAACTTATATGATAAGCAATTATAAAAACATACAAGAGCAAAAGGCGGGAGTCTTTATCCTCTTATTAGCCACGATAGAAAGCGAAGAGGCGGAAGAGATAAAAGAGCTTCTATTTAGAGCCGAGATTACAGAAGCGGGAACGATAGGGATAGCTGGAAGAGAGGACTATATTAGCGACTTTATCCAGCTTATAAGGAAAGAGGCTCTTAATAGTGGGCTTGCGGTACTTAGTAAGCCTTACACCTACGAGCAAGAAAAAGACCTAGAAAGATTAACTAAGCCCTATAGATATGATGCTTAAAGCAAGAAAGGAGATTTATTTATATGAGTGCTAAAGATTTCACTAAAAAGCTAGTAGCTGGACTTGATGAGGAAGCCCCAGCAACACCAAAGCAAACGAAACAACCAAAACCAGCCCCAGCGAAAGAGCTAGAGGCTAAATACTGTGTTAGACTCCCCGCGGAGCTTCTAGAAGATTATAGGAACTTAGCGGACTTTACAGGCTACACGATTAAGGACTTATTTATAAGAGCCCTTAGAGAGTGGAGCGGGTACACAGAAACCGAAGCGAAGAGAAAAGAACTTAGAAAGGCTAAGGCTGGAAATAAGGATATTTTCTAATTGTATGCAAGCAATTTTCTAATTGCCGACATAGAAATAAACACCAGGAAAGGAGCTCTATTTTATGACTAATTACTTACAACTAAAGAACGATATAGAGAAGCTAACGCCTAACCCTAGAGCGGTTAACATTTTTAGCTTGATGCTTAACAGTGGTTATAAGTTTTATATCCAGGAGCTACCTAAAAAGATAAGCGACTACTCTAAAGGCTATTTAGCTAAGGAGAACACTAAACGCTTTAAATACGCTATTAGCATCTTTAGGGATAACCTGGAAGCCCTTAAAAGTGATTTTTATATTTATGCGATGCGGATAGAGTACGAAGAAGAGGGGACACCTTACACCCTGGAGCTAGGACTTAGCACAGGGGAAAAAGCCTTTTTTCTCTATGACTCCACTAAAAGCGATTTCCTAAGCTTTGTTAAAGAAGAAGCTATTAGAGGACAGCTAAGGGAATATTTAGAAGCCTACTTAGTAGAACTAGAACACATTAACGAGGCTAGAACTCTAGGAAACTATCAACGCTTTTATTTTAATGAGTATTTAGAACACCTTAAGACCGCTACAGAAGAAAATATAAGCGATTTTCTCCTATTGTGGGAAAGCGGGATAATCTCCAGGGGAGCCCGTACAATGTGGAGCAACGAGGGAGCCTATACGATTACAGACTTTAAAGCCTTTTTGCTGGAGAGCATCGCAGACACCGAGCAACACCTTAAAAAGATAAGCTCTACTATTAGCGACTACGAAACCCGTATTAAATCATACTTAGGCGATTTATCTAAAGAAGATTTAGACACCTATAACGCGATAACTAATAAGCTAAAACAGGCTCCAGGGACTACCTACTTAGGAAAGAGCTTTAAAAAGTGTTTTACTCCTAAAGAGCTAGAAGCTTTAGAAAACGCTTTACACAAAACCCTAAAAGAGGACTCCCCGCTATTACAGAGGCTTTTAGCTGTTTACATACTCCAAAAAGAAGAAAAGAGCTTTTTAAGTAGCGAACAGGCTAGCCTAGAAGCTTATAGGGAAATATTAGACCTATATAACAAAGGCAAAGGCGAAAACCTGGAGAGCATCTTTTTAACTATCCTAAACGCTACTAAGGAAGAGCCAGGAGCGGAAGAGATTATTAGCGATGATGCGACCAGGATAAAAAACCCCGACTATTTAGCTAGCCTACGCTCTACATTTCCAGTATTAACACCGATTAAAGGCGGGAAAGATGCGGAGATAATAGAGGACTATAAAAACCGTACTAAAGAGCTCACGGAGAAAATAGCAAAGCTAGAGCTTCAAAAGAAAGAGCTAGACAACCAAATAAGAAACCTTAACAGCTTTAGCGATGATAAAGACCTTATTAGCGTACTTAAGGAAAACAGGGAACGCCTGGAAGAAAAGATTATAAGCCTTAGAGCCGAACTTAGACCGCTCACAAGAAATATAGTTAACATAGAGGCGGACTATTTCCTAAATAAGGGCTCTATAGATACTTATAGGAGCGACAGGCTAGGCTTTTATGAGCTCTACAACCCAGGAAGCACCGCTAAAATATTACTTAATGAAGAAGCCTTAGCGGGCGTTAACGACACTACACAAGCCCTTTTATTATGGCTAATAGAGAAAATCACGGAAACCGCAAAAAACCCCGTTATTTTATATAATGAGGAGATGCTGGACTTTTATAACACACAGAAGAGCACCTACACCACCAGGGAAGCGGGGAACACAGCCCAGGCGGTACAAGATGCTAGAAGCTTGATTTATAGACACCTTAATTATATTAAGGGTATGCAAATACAGGAACTAACTAGCAAGCTCACGGACTCCCAGGACTTTATTAACAGTATTAAATCTAAAAAGGATATTAGCCTTATAGGTACGATTATAAGGGGCGAGGGAGAACAGCGAAAAATAACGATTTACATAGATGCTTACTTTTTCAACGCGATTAAGAAACACCAGGGCACGCTTAGGCTAGCTCCTAACTATAACAAGCTACCACCTAAAGCACGCGTTTTATATGTAGCCCTGGAAGAGCTAACCTATATGAATAGTAAAATTAACGGAGCGAGCTTTAACTATAGCTATGATACACTTATAAAGAAAGCTCCTAACTATGTAGATAGGAAGAAATACACAGGGAAAAACCCTTATAGACTCCTAGAAGCTATTAACCGCGATGCGATGAAAATAGAAGAGCTAGGGCTTATAAGGATAGACCACGAACTAGAAAGCCTAGAAGATACCTTAAGGGGCGTTATGCTCTATAACTTTGACTTTTACGAACAGAGGCGAAAGGATAACAACGAAGCCAGGAGAAAAGCTTATTTAAAGCTAGAGAGGAAAGGCGAAGAGCAACACCTTAACAACACCGTTAGGAAGAAATAGCTAGCATCTACTTAATAACTATGTTATTATAATTACAGCATCTAACCAGTTAAGCCTTAATATGTGAGAATAGCGAGGGGCTGGAGAGATGCTTTTTTTATATCCTGGATAAGCGACAACCACCCACCCCAGGAACGGGAACACCTGGAGAGGGCTTTATTATAGATATGATGAGCTCTTAAAATATCCCTCTTATTTCTCCTATAGGCGTGTAGAGTCTATTTCTAATAATCTAATCTTATTGAGTATATCTATTTCAATAGTGTTATTAAGAATAGTTTATTTATATTGTTTATTTTATCTATAATGCGATACAACGAACACCGCTTTAAACAATGTTTTTAAGGGAAAAAGAGATAGCGGGATAGCGTGCTATACGGATAGCGAGATAGCAAGCTATACAGATAGGCGGGGGGTAGGGTAGCCGATTTTTAGCGATGACCTACTAACGGGCGGGGAGTGTAATTTTCAGTGGCTCCCATAAATTAGCGATTTTTTGAGAAAAAGGCTTTAAACTTGTTTAAAAAGTGGAAAAACGGAGAAAAGGGAAGATTACTTTAGCTTTGCTAACCGCTAAGAGCCTATAGGAGAAAATATCCTATTATCTAGCTTTATCTCTGTAGCACCTTTTAGCCTTAGCTTAGCTAATCTCCTAACAGCGATAGGAAACGCTTTACAGAAAACGACTCTTTAAAATATCCGTTTTTAAAAATAGAGGCTATCCCAAAAACTGGGACTTTTTCCTAACAGGGGGAGGGGGACTCCAGGAACACAAACGAAAACAGCTTACACCGAGCGAGGACTTAAAAAAGATATATCCCCAAAACCAAAAAAGGCTTAAAACTTTTACACCTGGAGCGGGTAGGAGAAAGCTATAGAGAACTAGGGGGAAGCCTGGGGGAAAAGCTGGGAAATAGACCAGGGCAACGCGTACACGCTACACGCCTAAAGTTAAATAACACGCTCACGCGAGGAGCGGGCTTTTTTCTGTTATAGCGTTTAGGGAAAAATAGACTTAATACAAAGTATTAGTTATAAGGATAATGGCTAAAAAACATATAGAGAACTTGGGGGGAACTATAGAGAACTTGGGGGGAACTATAGAGAACTTGGGGGGAAACCGTTTTTAATAGTTATAAAATAACTAAAGGCTCTAAAAAAGTGCTTAACTATATAAACTATATAAACTATAGCACGCGGGAACGCTCAAAGCTCCCGCTATGCTAGTATAAATTAGCTTTTAGGAAGAAAGGAGATTTAAAGCGATGAGCCTAACACTAACTAGAACACCTAAACAACTTAAAACGGATATAAACGCTTTGCCGATGAATAGGGAGAAACACTACTACACCGCGACAGAGCAACAACGATATAGAAGCCTTATAAATGACTTAATAGAGCTCTATTATTTCTCTACAGGCTTAACTTATGGCGTATATTATCACGCCTTACCTAATAGCGGGACACTATGCAACCCTAAAGGAGAGCTTAGGGAAAGCGATAACACGCAACAAGTAAAAAGCCTCTTTAGAGGGAACTATAGCGAGCTTATTATTTACCTTTTAGGATATTTAAAGGCTAGAGGGATAACACTATAAAAGGAGATTTCTAACTATGGAAAACGAGAAGAAAACCACCACCGAAACGGAAGCTAAAGGGATAGCCTACTATAATGCTTTTATGGAAGATTATTTAGGGACTAACTACGGACTTAATAACCCTAGAAGCTTTAAAATAAACTGTTTAAACCCAGCCCACGCGGATAATAACCCCTCTATGAGCTACGACAAAAGGAAAAAGATTTTACACTGTTTTAGCTGTGGGGCGAGCTATGACTTAATAGACCTAGTACAACTAGAGGGACACGCTCACAGCTGTAAAGATGCTATTAGCTATTTAGCTAACCTTTACGAGGGAAAAGAGCTCCCGCCAGGCTTTAACGCTGGAGAGCTTAAACCTGGAGCGATGAAAGACTATAGAAGCTTAATAGAAAGCGGACTAGCCGAACAGAGCGAAGAAGATAAAGCCCTACTTTATAGCTTCTTAGCGACTAGAGGCTTTACAGATAAGAAGATAGCGGAAGCCGTTATAAACACCTATAGGCTATTTATTAGAAACTTTGAGGAGAGCTACTACTTTAGCGATGATGAGGGGATAATTAGCTTTTATGACAATAAAGAAGAAGCGAGCAAGCACCCAGGAGCGAAAAGCGAGAAAGTAAGCTTAAAGCGTTTAGTTATCCCGCAAAGAAGCTTTATAGAAGATAGACTTATTTATAATAGCTTTAATGCTAGGCTTATCCCTGGAACAGTGAAAGCGACTACTCCAGGACTAGCGGAAGCCCTAGACTCCTATAAGAAAGCGAGATATAGAAAACCTAGAGAAGCTACTTTTTTGCTTTTTGATAATATGCAAATCTTAACGCTGGGAACAGGGGCACCTATAACGATTTATATAACAGAGGGAGAGCTAGACTCTATAAGCTTAACCGCCTCTATTTATGAATATAACCTAGCCCACCCAGGGGAGAAAGTGAACGCCTGGAGCATCGC
>Ga0256407_10010756_pt1 | contig 12795 bp, 9 predicted proteins | sample RumenRJG_04DNA_FD_193489 | JGI IMG/M metagenome (GOLD analysis project Ga0256407, IMG submission 193489) | Bovine rumen microbial communities from Lethbridge, Alberta, Canada - RJG_04 | ecosystem: Host-associated > Mammals > Digestive system > Stomach > Rumen | place: Canada: Alberta | collected... | reverse complement strand
GCTCTTGGCTTTGGTACAAGAACCTTTATAAAGGCCGTGCTTGGTACACACGCACCCTGGTGGCATTAGTGTCGCTCATCGTCTTGTTCTTCATCTACCTCGGAATGGTAGACATCAACTTCCTGTGGCTCTTCGGCAAGTCGCCCGGATTCAGCAACATCAAGAACCCGCAGACCAGCCAGGCCTCGGAGATTTACAGTGCCGACGGACAGCTCATCGGAAAGTATTTCAACGAGAACCGTACACCCGTGAAGTTCGAAGAGGTGAACCCCGACTTCTGGACGGCGCTCATCGATACGGAAGACGAGCGCTTCTACAAGCATCGGGGCATCGACCCCATCGGCCTCTTCGCCGCCGCCAAGGATGCCATGCTCCACCACGATGCGCGCGGTGCATCGACCATCACACAGCAGCTGGCCAAGAATATGTTCCGTGTTCGTACGCAGTACAGTACCGGACTTTTGGGTAAGGTTCCTGGGCTTAAGCTGTTGATAATGAAGACGAAGGAGTGGATTATCGCAACAAAGCTTGAGATGATTTATGAGAAGAACGACATCCTCACGATGTATGCCAACACGGTGGACTTCGGCTCTAACTCGTTCGGCATCAAGACAGCCTGCAAGACCTACTTCAACTGCTCGCCCGCACAGATCACCACCGAGCAAGGTGCCGTACTGGTGGGTATGCTGAAGGCTACGACGTTCTACAATCCTATCTCACATCCCGACAACAGCCTGAAGCGACGCAACGTGGTGCTGGAGAATATGGTAAGAAAGAACCACCTGAGCCGAACACAGTGCGACTCGCTGGCGCAGATTCCCATCCAGCTGAACTACAGCGTGGAGACCAACTACGACGGAACGGCCAACTACTTCCGTGAAGCAGTGGCCAACTACCTGAGCGACTGGTGCACCGAGAATGGCTACGACCTCTACAGCAGCGGACTGAAGATCTACACCACGCTCGATATGCGCATGCAGAAATATGCCGAACAGGCTGCCACCAAGCAGATGCGCATCGTGCAGCAGAACTTCAACAGCCATTGGGGCAACAACGAGCCTTGGCAGGATGAGAACCACAACGTCATCGCCAACTTCATCGAGGATATCGCCAAGCGCCAGCCTTTCTACAAAGCTCTCTTAGCCAAATATCCCAACTCGCCCGACTCCATCATAGCCGAGCTGAACCGCCCTCACACGGTGAAGCTCTTCGACTATGAGAAAGGCATCATCGAGCGCGAGATGTCGTCGCTCGACTCTATCCGCTACATGGTGCGCTTCATGCATTGCTCGTTTGTAGCTATGGAGCCCCAGACGGGATATGTACGTGCATGGGTGGGCGACATCGACTTCAACTCGTGGAAATACGACAAGGTGACGGCCATGCGACAACCGGGCTCAACGTTCAAGCTCTTCGTCTATACCGAGGCGATGAACCAGGGGCTGACCCCCTGCGACAAGCGGCGCGACGAATATATCAGCATGGAGGTGTACGACCATCAGAAGCACAAGATCGTGAAGTGGACACCCAGCAATGCCAACGGTCGATTCTCGGGCGAATCCATCCCGCTGAAGAGTGCCTTCGACAAGAGTATCAACTCGGTGGCGGTGCGTCTGGGACAGGAGATGGGCATCAAGAATATCATCGCCACGGCCCACGATATGGGCATCAACAGTCCGCTCGACGATACGCCGTCGCTGGCTTTGGGTGCCTCGGATGTCAACCTCCTGGAGATGACCAATGCCTACAGCGTCATCGCCAATCAGGGCAAGCACACCAAGCCTGTCCTCGTCACTCGCATCGTCGACAAAGACGGACGTGAGGTCTACCTCGCTCCTACGGAGCAGAAACAGGTGATCCCCTATAAGAGCGCATTCCTCATGCAGCAGATGCTCATGGGCGGTCTGAAAGAACCGGGCGGCACCTCGCAGAGCCTCTGGGCCTGGGTGGGCAACAAGAAAGCCCTCGACACCGATTTCGGAGGCAAGACCGGCACGACCAACAACCACTCCGACGCCTGGTTCATGTGCGTCAGTCCCAAGCTGGTGTGCGGCGCATGGGTAGGTGGCGAATACCGCAGTATCCACTTCCGAACAGGAGCCCTCGGACAAGGATCGAAGACGGCTCTGCCCATCTGTGGCTACTTCCTCGAATCGGTGATGAACGATCCCGCCTTCAAGCAGTATCACGGACGCTTCAGCAAGTCGACCGACAGCGACATCACCGATGCGCTCTACAACTGCTCGAGCTATGTTCCCTCACGCAACGACACACTCGACGTTGACAGTATCGACTACATGGAAGACGAGGTCATCCTCGACGAAGAAGGCAACCCCGTCAGCACGTCGGGCGACGTCATCGATGCCCTTGAGGAACCGCAGGCCACCAAAGAGCGGAAGAAAGAAACGCCCAAGGAGCAACCTGTCTCCTTCGACGACCTTTGATTGCCCACGTACCTCGTACCACGTACCTCGTACCTCGCACCTCGTACCTCGAACAATGAACAACGTCTTACCCGAGCATATCGACCTGGACAATCCCGAACTGCAGCAGGCTCTGCAGATCATCCAGTTCACTCACCGCTCGCTCTTCCTCACAGGAAAGGCGGGCACGGGAAAGTCGACCTTCCTGCGATACATCTGTCAGACAACGAAGAAGAAGCACGTCGTGCTGGCACCTACGGGCATTGCCGCTATCAATGCCGGCGGAACCACGCTGCACAGCTTCTTCAAGCTGCCCTTCCACCCCTTGTTGCCCAACGACACACGCTACAATGCCCGCAACATCCGGGAAACGCTGAAGTACAATTCGGAGAAACGGAAAATTCTGCGTGAGGTGGAGCTCATCATCATTGACGAGATCAGTATGGTGCGTGCCGACATCATCGACTTCATCGACAAGGTGCTACGCATCTATACTCGCAACATGCGGCAGCCTTTTGGCGGCAAGCAGCTGCTCCTCGTAGGCGACATCTACCAGCTGGAACCAGTCCTGAAGGAGGAAGACCGCCAGTTTCTTCGTCCTTTCTATCCCAGCGGATTCTTTTTCGATGCTCACATCTTCCGCGAGTTCCAGCTTGTCAGCATCGAGCTCAAGAAAGTATACCGGCAGACCGACCCGCTCTTCATCTCCATCCTCGACCATATCCGCACCAGCGAGATAACGGAGGTCGACCTGCGGATGCTCAACCAGAGGGTTGATGCACCCCTCTCATCCCCCCAAGTGGGGGAGGCCCCTTTCAGGCAAGCATCCACGACTGGCGCAGCTGAGCCCCCCTCCTTTGGAGGGGCTGGGGGAGGTCTCTCCATCACGCTCTCTACGCGCCGCGACACCGTCGACTACATCAACGAGCGCCGTCTTGAAGCCCTTCCGGGCGACCCCTGCTGGTTTGTTGGCGAGATAAAGGGGGAGTTTCCGGAAAGCAACCTCCCCACGCCAAAGGAGCTGCAACTGAAAGTGGGCGCACAGATTATCTTCATCAAGAACGACATGGAGCATCGTTGGGTCAACGGCACCCTGGGCACCATCGTCGCCATCGACCCAGAGGCAGAGATTCTGTATGTCGATACCGAAGACGGCGAAGAGTTTGAGGTAGCCCGCGACCGCTGGGCCAACGTGCGCTACACCTTCAACGAGAAAGAACAAAAGATAGAGGAAGAGGAGATAGGCGTCTACATCCAGTTCCCTGTACGGCTGGCTTGGGCCATCACGGTGCACAAAAGCCAAGGCCTCACCTTCCGACAAGTGAAGATCGACCTCTCGGGCGGAGCCTTCGCAGGCGGTCAGACCTACGTGGCGCTGAGCCGCTGCACCTCGTTAGAGGGTATCACGCTGAAAGAACCCATCCGCCGACAAGACGTCTTCGTCCGTCCGGAGGTGAAGCAGTTTGCCCTTCACTATAACGACCGCAACATCATCGCTACGGCACTCAGCGAGAGCAAGGCCGATGCGGCCTATCACCATGCCGTAAGAGCTTTCGACACAGGCGATTACGACGAATTTCTGAAACAATTCTTCATCGCCATCCACGCACGCTACGACATCGAGAAACCCATTGCACGCCGCTTGATACGCCGCAAGCTGAATGCCATCAATGCGCTGCGCCACCGCATCAACACCCTTGAGGAAGAGAAGCGGCAGCGCGACGAACAGCTCAAGAAGCTGGCGGCAGAATACACGCTGCTCGGCAAGGAGTGCGAGAAGGAACACATGCCCGAGGCCGCTATGGCCAACTACCGCAAGGCTATCGACCTCTGTCCCGATGCCGCCGAACCCAAGCGACGGCTGAAGAAACTGGAGAGAAACACCAAGAAACCATGATACGCAACCGCCTACTGATATTGGCCATCGGTTCCAACTTCCATTCGTGGAACAACGTCAGGCACGCCAAGCGGCTCATCCAACAGTCGTTTTCCTGTCTGGTCGTCTACTCCGCCACCATCCTCACGGAGCCTATTGGCATCGGAGGGAAGAATTTCCGCAACTGCTTAGCCACGATGACGACCGACCTCAGCCTTGAGGAGGTGATCCAACGAATCAAGCGGATAGAAGCCGAATGTGGGAACACAGCGGAGAAGCGCACCCGAAACATCATCGAGATGGACATCGACATCCTGCTACACGCTGGCCAACGCCACCATCAGGCCGACTGGCAGCGACCCTACATCCGGCAGCTCATGCGAGAGCTCCTGCCGGAAGATTTGATAACAGAATAACCATTATAAACAACAACGGCCATGAATTTCCGAACAACAGCACGAGGCTTTATCAGCTGTAGCATCACAGCTGCCCTCATCCTTTTTGCCAACAATGCGCAGGCACAGCAGTTCGCACAGTTTTTCACCCCCAACACGCTGCGCATCGACTATACCTTCTCGGGCAATGCCGAGCGGCAGGACATCTACGTCGACGAGCTCTGCCAGCTGCCCGGCTGGTATGGGAAGCGGAAACACCTTGCTGAGCTGCCCGTAGAGGGCAACGGCAACATCACCGTTCGCCATCATGCCACGCAGCAGGTGGTCTACCGCAACTCCTTCTCCACCCTCTTCCAAGAATGGCTCACCTACGACGAGGCCAAGACCGAGAAGAAATCGTTCGAGAATGTCTTCCTCGTTCCGATGCCGAAAGACACTGTCGACATCACCGTCAGCCTGATGAACAACCGCCGCGAGGTGATAGCCTCGACGACACACACCGTAGCTCCCACCGACATCCTCATCCACAAGAAGGGCTACAGCAACGTCACGCCCTATGACATCCTGCAACAGCCGGCCGACACGGCGCGCTGCATACACATCGCCTACGTGGCCGAAGGCTACCAGGAGAGCGAGATGCCCACCTTCCTCGACGACTGCCGAACGGCTATGGAGGCCCTCTTCGCCCACGAACCGTTCCGCTCGCTGCGCGACCGCTTCGAGATAGTGGCCGTGAAGTCGCCCTCTGTCGACAGCGGCACGAGCGAACCCCGCAAGGGCATCTGGCGACAGACGGCCCTGCAGTCGCACTTCGACACCTTCTACAGCGACCGCTACCTCACCACCCTTCACCTCAAACAGCTTCACGACTGGCTGGCCGGAACGCCCTACGAGCACATCATCGTCTTGGTGAACACAAGCGAATATGGCGGCGGGGGCATCCTCAACTCGTACAATCTCTCGATGGCCCACCATCCGAAGTTCCGCCCCGTCGTCGTACATGAGTTCGGCCACAGCTTTGCCGGACTGGCCGACGAGTATGCCTACGAGCAGGAACAGCTGCAGATGTACCCCACCGACATCGAACCGTGGGAGCCGAACATCACGACATTGGTAGACTTCGAAAGCAAATGGCAGGATATGGTGACACCCGGCATCGGCATCCCGACACCTGGCAACATGGTCAATACTGATGCCTATCAAAAAAGATACGCACGCGCGATAGGTGCCTTCGAAGGGGCAGGCTACTGTCTGAAAGGTGTCTACCGCCCCACGCTCGACTGCCGCATGCGCACCAACGAGAACCCGGAGTTCTGCCCAGTCTGCCAGCGCGCCATAGAGCGTCTTGTCCGCTTCTACACCGACTGAGTTAGAATGAAGCACCTGATGACCTTCCTCCTTGCTCTCTGCTTCCTGCCGCTGCAGGCACAGAGAAGACAGCCGAGCAGCTCCGACCGCGAAATGCTCGACAAGGCCATCGACTACTTCGCCTCGCAGAAATACCACGAGGCGCTGCTCCTCTTCGAGAAGCTCGACGAACGCTTCAAGCTCAATCCGCGCTACCTTGCCTACATGGGCTACTGCTACTATTTCGACTGGGACTATGCTTCGGCCGCTACCTATCTCGAGAAGGCATTGCCGCAGCTGCAGGCTCTCTCACCCCACGAGCTCAGCGTCTACTACTACTCTTTGGCCGAGAGCCGTTTCGAGATGTCGCAGTATGATGCCTGCGTCGAAGCCTACGAGCAACACCTCGTCCGCTGCTACCCCGACGAGCGGGCCGATGCCCTCTATCGCCTCGGCTTTGTCTATCTCTTCCGCGACGACAAACCGCTGGCATGGGAGTATTTCACCGCCGCCAACGAGTGCTACCGCTACTTCCAACCCGAGCGGCAACAACGCATCCAGCAGCTGCAGCACATGCTGAAGGCACTCCCCGCACCGCAGGAAGCTCAGCAAGAGACTCCGCAAGAAGCTCAGCAAGAGGCTCCGCAACAATAGCGCCCACAACAAAAAACGCATATCAACCACAACCACCTATGAATCAGACAGAACGTATCAAGCACATGGAGCGTCAGCTTGACAGAGCATCGCTCGCCGTCATGCAGCTGTCCAACGCCTTGGAGCAGTATGCTGAGGCACAGGAAGCCCTCGCTCAGCTGAGCAGCTATTATGGCAGTAAGGAATGGAAAGACGACTTTGCGGCCGACGAGGCCGGCCTCCTTCCGCAAGACCTCAAGCGAGGTGTTCTCTCAGAGGATGCCGTCTGGAACGTCCTCACCGACAACCGCGAGCTGCTGGAACAGCTGAAGGCTGTCTCCGCAAAGGCATAGACCGGGCGACGCTTGGCAACAGAAGGACAAAGAAAAGCCCCTGCAACATGTGTTGCAGGGGCTTCTTCATTATCGTCGACTAATAATAGTCCTCTTCATCTTCTTCGTCTTCCTCGTCCCAGACGCTGTAGCCTCTGCGACTTAAGACGGTCTTATCGTCTTTCATATCGTCATCGGTCAGCTCGTCGTCTGGTATCACGGTGAGCGAAGCGTTGTCGAGTATGGGCTGTTGCTCGATGATGCACAGCTCCACTTCAGGCTTGATATATTGAATCTTTTCCATATTTCGTCTTTTTATTGTTTTTTGTTTTGGAAAGAAATTGGAATAATTACCATAATTTTGTTCAGAAATAATAATAATTTCTGGAATGAATTATTCTCATTATTCTAATTTCTTTCCTTTATTCTTCTTTTATTAGTGGATTACTTGACGATGAGCTTCTTGCCATTCTGGATGAAGATGCCCTTCTGGAGCTTCTGCACCTGACGGCCCTGCATATCGTAGATAGGAGCGTTCACGTCGAAGCCAACGGTCTCGAAGCTCTCGATGCCTGTAGCCTCGCCACCACCGAATGGGATGAACTCCTTGGCTGCGTTAACAATCACGATGTAAGGCTTGCCAGCAGGGATAGTCACTCCCTCTTGAACCTTGCGGAAGCCAACCTTCTCGTTCTTGTAGCTCAGCATGTAGTATGTGCCATCGCTCACGTCTGTACCATCAGATACTTCGAAGATGTTGTCTACTACTTCTGCAGGCTCCTCTTCAGCATAGCTGAGTTCGTAGGTGTCAGCTTCACCGTTCAGGATCACGGGCTCGCCCTTCTTCACTGCATTAACGCTCTCAATCATAACGGCTGTTTGACCCTCATTCACCTGAACAGGAACGTAAGCTGTCACTTCCTCCGGGAATTCCACGTTGTCAACTGCCACGTAGGTAGCCCACTCGGCGGCACCGATAGTAACGGTGGGGATAATCTCATCCAGCTCAGTCTCCATGTAGATGTAAGCATGGGGGTAAGTTTTATCCGAAGTATAGCAAGAGAACAGAAGATTATTACTATTGTCGTTGTTGAATCGCAGGTCGTTGTGAGAATTTGTTCCCTGGAACACGATGGTTGCCTGTCCGTCTTCAGCAATCTCGATGGTTGCCTGAGCGTTGGCATCACTGGTGAAGGATTGAGTAGGACGCAGCGTCTTCAGGTGATTAGAGCTACTTGAGGCAGCATAGAGGTAGCCATCGTCGGTATCGAAGCCCCAGAGGGTTCCGGCTTCACCTTCAATACAATCCAAGGTGATGAAAGGAATACTGCCACTGTGGTTAACGGTGATGATTCCCTTCTCCTTAGTGACTAAAGCAGCACCGCGATTGTTGGTCTTCTGTTCAGCCAAAGCATAGAGTGTGCCATTGTTCTCACCAACGATGATGATATCCTTGCCTTTCTCAAGCTGACTGGGATCCGTAACGAGAGCATAGTTCACTACCCAGCCTGCAACGTCGAGGAACAATCCGTCTTCTCCCTCATCGCTCACCTTGAAGGTGTAGTTGCCGGCCTTCTCAATCTTGAAGTTCTTGCAGCCGCCATCAACCTCGGTGTCGTTCTTCAGGACAATACTTGTGCACCAGTCTTTGTTGATGAAAGCGAACTCACCTCCTTCTTCTAATGGGATGCCGCCGAACCATGTCTTTGCGCCGTTGACATCCTTCACAATCTTGAACTCGGTGTTGGCCTCGAATGCCATTGAGTAGATGAACGAGCCATCTTCCTGTTCGGTAAACTCTTTCATACCTTGGTTCCAGTCGTCACCAGCGAACGAGCCAGCCAAGTAGTACTTCACAACAGGCTCGCCGAAGCCGTCGATGCTCAGGAACAGTCCGTTATCAGTCTTTTCCAGCGTCAGGGTGTATGTTCCTGCGATGGCTATCGACATGTTGGTCATGTCATTGCTTTCTGTCAGCGTAACCGTGCCGTTGTCGGCTATTGCAGCAGGTTCAGATCTGTACCATTTGTTGTTCTCGTCAACGACTTTGAATTCCACACCAGTCTCACCTACTACCAGTTCGGCGGTGTAGTTATCAGCATCTGCGTTGTAGTCGAACTCAATCATTCCATCAGCGTTCCATCCATTGTCCCAGTTACCTGCCAAGAAGTATTTGGGTGCGGGGAAGCCTGTGACGGTGAGTGTCAGAGCTGTACCTGTCGTATTGACTGTGAATGTGTATTCGCCTTCGGTGTTAATGACGAAGTTGTTTCCTGGGCTACTCAGCACAATTTCGCTATTGTCGCTGATTTCCTGAGGATTGCTTTCACCGCCGTACCAGGTAAGTTCCTCTTCAAACTTCTTAATCACCTTAAACTGTGTGCCGGCAGCAATAGTGTGTGTAACCGAATAAACGCCATTGTTGTTGGTCATCACCACTTGTGGGTCTTCTGTGTCCCAACCGGCATTGTTTTCGCCCCATGAACCAACGAGGTAGTAAGTTGGCTCGGGTTCATTGGAAACATACTTATAGAGCTGGATGGCACGTTGACCGCTCTTAAAATAGCGGAAACGAAGCTGGTCAGAAGCATAGTTGTATCTGAGAGTACAATTTCCAGAAGCAGTTATCACAGCTTCACCTTCAGAAATAGCAAATGTATTTGTATACTGTGTAGTAGCATTAGCATCAAGTCCATTCGAATAAGCAGTCTTACCAATATAAAAACCTGAAGCACTCTTAATTGTACCTGCCGTCACGTCGATCGTAAACTCAGCTGCTTTTGTTGCAGTTGTTGCAGCAATCTCATCATTGTTAATGGTAATTTCAATCGTATTATTTGCAGCATCCAAAGTCTCAAGACCACCGTTGAAAGCTGCTGCATCATGGCTTGCGTCACCTTCGTAGACGATAAGGTATTGCCCGCTAGTAATACCATCAGTGCTTGTCACCTTGACATAGCTACCATTTCCGCTGACGGGTTCCGTGTTATTGTTGAATCCTTGCGTCACCTTCACCACCTTACTGGTAACAACAGTCGTTCCGCCGTAGTTGATGGTGATATTGCCCTCGCGGGCCTCTGTACCCTCGTTGACAGAGGTAGTGAATGTCACCTTGTTGGCATCAGCGGCAACTGCCACGTTGCTAATCCAGTCAACATCAGCAGAAGCCGTCACATTGTAGATTTCAACAGGATTCTTGATAGAGAATTCAATCTCGCCAGAAGTAGCGTCGTATGTCAGGTTGACATCATCAGCTGTGATAACGGGATCCTGAGAAGCCTGAGGACGGACTAATGAAACGAGATAGTTGTTATAGTCAAACTCAGGAATCTGTTTGTAGAGCTTCACCGTACCGCATACGGTCACTTCGTCGCCAACCTGAATATCGTCCACGCTTGCAAAATCTGCACTGTTCAAGCCTTTACCGCTATAAACTTGCATCTGCGTTGTGCTCTCACCATCGTCAGAAATCCAATAGGTAATGCTCTTGTATGTCTCATTATAGCTGTCTACCTGCGAGACGATACCCTTTACATACACCTCTGTGGGAGAAGAACTCGAACCTAAAGTGCTAATATATTTAATAGCATCACTTACAGAATAAGGATCTGCCTCTGTGCCAGCGTGGTCGACAGAAAGAATGTTATAGGTAGCTGTAGCTACATTGCTTGCTGCGCCTGTGGCATCGTAAGCAATGGCATTAATCGTCGTTGTCTCCGAGACTTTGATAGGAGTCGAATAGAGCTTGCTTGCATTAGTAGGAGTCGAACCATCCAACGTATAGTAGATGGAAGCACCTTCTGTGGCACAAGTAAGAGTAACATTCTGTGCCCCAATGTAATTACCTTCTTCTGGGGTAAATGTGGGAGCTGAAACAGCCTTATCTGGGTTCGATGTTGTAACGGTAATTGCAGCGATACGTCTGTGTCCTGTTGTTCCCCCAATAGTAAAGGTTACTGCATTAGCAGAGCCTGTCCAAGTTCCATTTTCGTAAGATTCCACATCTGTTGTGATTTCGTTAGTTCCCTCACCAGATGCAAACGAAAGAACAACTTTAGTGATTTCATATTTAGAAGTCACTTTAAACCAATTGCCTCCGTAGCATCTTACGGCAGAACCATTAGTGTAGTACTTAGGGAGGTTGGTGTTAGTTCCTTTGTCAAATTCCAAAGTGAAATTTGTACCTTCAACAAGTCCAACGGCTTGTTGATTCTCATAGCCCAACTCACTGAAGGTAATGGTTTCTTCAGCAGCCCATGCGGCCCCTGCCCCCGCGACAATCATGGCCACGAGTAGCAATAGTTTTGAATAGAATTGTTTGTACATAACGTTATGAATTTAAAAAATTGATGGTTATCCAATTTGATAGTAGTTGGGGGAGCAATGCTGCGAGCCCCTGCAGCTCTGTCGCTGAAATTGTTTCGTCGTTGACAAGTTTTCTGCCAATTTGGTGCAAAGTTACACATTATTCTTGAGATGACCAAAGGGTTTGGGCGAAAAAATAGCAAATTTAAGGTTTATTGAACAAAGGAAAGTCACGCTGTTATGTAATCTTCTATTTGTCGCGAATAGAGAGATAAGACTGATAGCAGATGACTAAGCTGTTACTGTACTCGCGTTCTGCAAGTTCAAAAGAAATAGTTGATGACGCCTTCAGAGATAGTCTCCGACATGCTCAGCGACCATCTCTGACGTGCTCAGGGATGGTCGCTGACAGTGTCAGAGATAGTTGATAGTCGGCTCAGGAACCATCGGCGACAGGGCTACATATATACAGAGAAAGTCTTGCTGAAAAAGGGGCAACACCTCACCAAATTGCACTGAATCGCCCTGTTTATCGGCCTTTCCGATGGTGAGGTGTTTCTTTATCATCTCACCATACACCTCACCAGAGACCCCACCATTCATTGCTTTTTATGTGCTGTTGCGACGCAAGGATGCGTCGCCTCCTACATGTGCCACTTGGGGCTCCTCCCCTTTGGGGAGGCTGGGAGGGGTTCCCAAGATGGTGAGGTGTTTGGTGAGATGTCTGGTGGGGTGTTCGACGAACACCTCACCATCCAAACCCTGCATGGATAAAGGGATTCCGGGCATTTTGGTGAGGTGTTGAGCTTTTGGAATTACAAATCCCGATTCATAGCAGCCGAATTCTTGTTGAAAAGAAAACAGAAAAACATGGAAACAGGAATAAATAAAGTTAAATAATGAAGGGCGGCTGTGCGTAACAAGAAAATAATTCGTAACTTTGAAACCCGTTTACAACCATAGAACGTATGAAGAAGAAACAGATTTACACCCTGCTGCTGTTGAGCCTGTCGCTCCTGACAGCCCAGGCCGGCGAGAAGAAGCTCAACCGAGAGGAAGCCCAACGGGCCAAGACGGCCCTCGTGGAACAATGGAAAGCCGACATGCGCGACAAGTTGCGCAGCGAATACCGCGACTTCATCATCCGCCACGACACGCTCAGGATGCCCGTATGGAAGCTGATCTACGGCAACGCACCGATGGGCGAAAGGAGCATGTTCATCTCGATGCACGGCGGTGGCGGCACCTACCATTGGGTGAACGACCAGCAGTGGGACAACCAGAAGCATCTCTACCGTCCGCAGGAAGGACTCTATGTGGCACCGCGCGCGCCGTGGGACGAGTGGAACATGTGGTTCAAGCCCGGCATCGACGAACTCTTCCGCAGGCTCATCACGATGGCGGTGGCCTTCGAGGGCGTCAATCCCGACAAGGTATACCTCACGGGCTACTCTGCTGGCGGCGACGGCACGTGGCGCATGGCT
>Ga0256407_10010754_pt1 | contig 12797 bp, 8 predicted proteins | sample RumenRJG_04DNA_FD_193489 | JGI IMG/M metagenome (GOLD analysis project Ga0256407, IMG submission 193489) | Bovine rumen microbial communities from Lethbridge, Alberta, Canada - RJG_04 | ecosystem: Host-associated > Mammals > Digestive system > Stomach > Rumen | place: Canada: Alberta | collected... | reverse complement strand
GTGATCCGCTTGGGGCTCGAACCCAAGACCCCAACATTAAAAGTGTTGTGCTCTACCAACTGAGCTAGCGGATCAGTGCTTACGCATCTCAACGAAAGCGGCTGCAAAGGTACGTATAAAAAATGAATTAACCAAATTTATTGAGATGTTTTTTCACAGGCAAGGGCTTTTTGGTAGCATTCGCGGCAGAGAGGCTCGTATTCTTGCGTTTCACCCAGTAGCACGCGCTTGTCGTTCTGTACGGTACGATGGCTGACATATGCCAGCGATCCGCACTTGACACAGATGGCATGGACCTTGGTGACATCGTCGGCAATGGCACAAAGGGCGGGCATGGGACCGAAAGGTATGCCTCGGAAGTCCATGTCGAGACCAGCTATAATGACGCGGACACCCCGGTTTGCCAACTGGTTGCACACATCCACCAGACCATCGTCAAAAAACTGAGCCTCGTCAATGCCCACCACATCGATGTCGGAGGATAATAACAGGATGCTGGCTGAAGAGTCGAGTGGAGTAGAAGGTATGGCATTGTGATCGTGGCTCACCACCTCTTCGTCGCTATAGCGAGTGTCAATGGCAGGCTTGAATATTTCTACCTTCTGCTTGGCAAACTGGGCACGGCGCAGACGCCTGATAAGCTCTTCCGTCTTGCCCGAGAACATAGAACCGCACACTACTTCTATTCTGCCAGGGCGGTGTGCTTCGCCCGTTGCGGGATAACTAATCATGGTGCAAAGATACAACAAACTTTGAACTTAGACCTTTGGACTTTGGACTTTTTAGTCAGAAGAAGTGTTAAATATGCCTAATGAGTGGTCATAAAAGTGGCACTTCAAAGTACAAAGTTCAAAGAAAGTACTACCTTTGCGCACGAAATGGGCTTATTGTATATTGTACCCACGCCTGTGGGGAATATGGAAGATATGACACTGCGTGCCATCCGCGTGCTCAAGGAGGCCGATGTGGTGCTTGCAGAGGATACCCGGACATCGGGCATTCTGCTAAAGCATTTCGGCATTGAGCAGCATCTGCTGTCACACCATAAGTTCAACGAACATGGAACGTCGGCCTCGGTGGTCGAACGCTTGTTGGCTGGTCAGACGGTAGCGCTGGTAAGCGATGCTGGGACACCAGGCATCAGCGACCCAGGGTTCTTTCTGGTGCGTGAAGCTGTCCGTGCAGGCATTGAGGTGCAAACCCTGCCAGGGGCTACTGCATTCGTGCCAGCCCTGGTGTCGAGTGGACTGCCTTGTGACCGTTTTTGTTTTGAGGGTTTCCTGCCTCAGAAGAAAGGTCGTCAGACCAAGATCCAGAGCCTGGCCGACGAGGAGCGTACCATGGTGTTCTATGAGTCGCCCTACAGGGTGCTGAAGACGCTGCAGCAGTTCTGTGAGGTGTTTGGTCCAGAGCGTCAGGTCAGTGTGTGTCGCGAGATTTCCAAGATACATGAGGAGAGCGTCCGGGGCACGCTGGCAGAGGTGATAGCGCACTTCACGGAGCATGAGCCGAGAGGTGAGTTCGTCATCGTGGTAGCGGGAAAAGGATAAAAAGTAAAAGAGTAAAAAAATAAAAGACATGAAAAAACTATTTGTATTTGTATTGTGTATGACGGCCTTGACCGCCTGCAATCAGAAAGGACAGCAGTCTAATGCTGACTTGTTGGTCACTCAGGAGCGTGACTCGTTAAATCGTATCATCGCACAAAAGGACAACGAAATCAATGACATGATGGGAACGCTGAATGACATTGAAGAAGGCTTCCGTGCCATCAATGCCGCTGAGGACCGTGTGAGCGTGGCCCGTCAGGGTGAGGGTGCCAGCATGAAGGAACGCATCACGGAGAATATCCAGTTCATTCAGCAGACCATGCAGCAGAATCGTGAACTCATCAACAAACTGCGCAACCAGTTGCGTCAGAGTTCAGTGAAGGGCGACGAACTGCGTCGTACTTTGGACAACCTGACCAAGGAACTGGAGGAGAAGGACACCCAAATCAAGGCGCTGATGGCTGAGCTGGAGGCAAAGAACATCCAGATTACCGAGTTGTCTACCCAGGTGACGACACTGGAGACGAATGTGGCTAACCTGTCGGAAGAGTCTACTCAGAAGTCGAAGACCATCTCAGCCCAGGATAAGCAGTTGAATACCGCTTGGTTTGTCTTCGGTACCAAGAAAGAGCTGAAGGAACAGCGCATCATTGAGGATGGTGAGGTGCTTCGTTCGAACTTCAACCAGGACTACTTCACTAAGATTGATATCCGTGTCGACAAGGAGATCAAGCTCTATAGCCGTTCGGCTAAACTGCTGACCTCGCATCCTGCATCGAGCTATCGTCTGGAGCAGGATGCCAACAAGCAGTACGTGCTCCGTATCGAGAACCCCTCACAGTTCTGGTCTACCAGCAAGTATCTGGTCATTCAGGTAAAGTAAACTTAACGATGATAGATGATACGTGGAGGTGCCAGCGGTATCTCCACGTTTTGTTTTCCGCCTTGTCGGGTGGTAGTCTTGTAGGTCCATGTCGCCGGCAGATGGGCTTGGTCAAAGTCGGTAAACTCGTTGTAGCTGGGTTCATGGTCGAGTGCCAGTTTCATGACCTTATTATATATTACCTGACGACTGGGAGCATTGAACGGTGAGTCGTTGCTGTTCATCATGCTGTTCTCTGACGAGCGGAACACCCCTTTATAGAAGGTGGCCCCACCTTCATAGACACCCAGGTTCTCGGCATGGTAACGACTGTCTGACAAGAACTGGCTCCATAGCACCTTGTCAGTTTCCTGCTCCGAGTCAACGTTCAGCATCCACCCGAACTGCTCTTGGTGTTGTTTCAAAGTCTTGATGTCTTTCTCTGTGGCAGACCCGTATTCGGAATTGACATACTCATCAGCCAACTTGCCCAAACCATGTCCGATGGCTTCATGTACTAATACCTCGCGGAACACTTCGCTCTCGAGGTTCTCTATGATGGGACAGAGGGCAACGGCATAGCTGGTATTACTTCTGCTGTCGGCATACATGTACGTGACGCCCTTGTGCAGGTTTGTGTTCAGAATCACCACTGCCAGCGTCCGGTTTTCGTCGATGCCCTTGACCTTCTTCACATATTCCAGCACTTTGTCTTCGTCAGCATCAATGCCCGTGTCATTGGTGTGTGGTACCGTGCTGAATGTGGTTGAGTAATTGCTGCCCGGCGTGTCCTGACTGCTGACGGCAGTGACGGCATAGACGTCAAAATAGTCCCGCAGAGACTTGACAGGTTCTTCGCTGAACAGGTTTTCCATCGCCTGGTTCATCACCTCCATATAGGTGCCGTCGGCAATCTCCAGGTCAATGAAGGCATCACCCATCAGCACGATGGGAATGCCGCGTCCGATGGTGGCCTTGTTCAGTTGTGTCACCTTGCCGTCGGCAGAGAAGTCCGTCGAACGGTAGTCGCTGCTGCGGCCCTCTTGATAGATGAAGAGGGTGTCGAGAAACAGCGCCTCTTGGTTCTTGCCCTCCATGCCAAGAATAAAAGCTGCCTCACGTGCACTTTTTTCCGTATTGGCCTTCACGGTCATGGAGTTCAGAATCATGTTGTACGCGGCTCTCGTCGGAGCGCTATTAGATGACCCTATATTAATCCACTCGTCAATGCCCGCTGACGAGTAGAGCAGTAGCTGGTCCTGTTCCAGATTCGTTTTGAAGGTGATGTCCTTCAGCGTAGCCCCTTCGGCAGGCACGTTGATGTTCTTCTTGTCGAAGATGGCATAGTCGTCACGTTGTTTGATGGTGATGGACTTGCGCGTGCTGCTGGCACTAATCTCCAACTGGGCAGTCCTGAGCGCCTTGGTGCGGTTCGTCTCCGTGGTAGAGATGGTGATGGTATGTGTGCCGGCCTCTCCGCTTTTGGGCGAGAAGGTCACCCATTGGGCATTGCAGGTGGCAGTCCACCTGTCGGTGGTGGTTATAGTCACTTGGTTGGTGTTGTTTACTACAGAATACAACTCTACTGACGTTGTTGTCAGCAAGACAGCATTGCTGTCACCGTCATCCTTGCTGCATCCTGTCAGCAACAACAACGCTATCATCCATAAATTGATAATCTTTCTCATAGTCCTGTGCAAAGATAGCGATTCTTTTCCAAACAGCCAACAAAATACCAAAAAATCCGTGCAGGAAATCGTTGAGGTTCCTACTGTGAATTGAGATGAAGTGAATTTTATTTTTCCTGCCTACAGATTTTATTTTCCCTGCCTACGAATTTTATGTTTCCAACTTAGAAACATATGTACCCAACTTAGAAACACATGTCTCCAACTTGGAAACATAAGTACCCAAGTTGGGAACAGAAATTATCCAACCTGCAAAATTCTTTTTTCCAACGTCCCGCCGAAACTTTTCCTTAGACAAAGATTCTTCCGCTCACCTGTTTCGGCGTTTAACAAAATGCAAACTTTTTAGCAAAAAATCACATTAAAAGGGTAGAAAAGGGAGCGTTTTGTTAATTTCTTGCACAAAAATGTACATTTTTTATAAATTTATTCGTTTTTTACAGAAGTAAGTATTACCTTTGCACGGTCTTTTCGAAAGGCTGTAATATGCCTACACCTCTCCCGCAGAGGTCGATAATATTTCTACTCATAGGCGAATAATTACTTATAGTAACGCCTGAAGTTTAGTTATATGATATAATGTACGCGAACAATATTTAATTTAATTATCAATAAAAACAAGAGAGTGTTTATGGAAAAAAGACTAACGATGTTTTTGGCCTGCCTGTTCCTGAGCTTAGGAATGGCACTGGCCCAGACAAGAGTCACAGGAACCGTCATCTCTGCCGAAGACAACCAGCCGATTATCGGTGCTACCGTCTTGGTGCAGGGACAGAGGACCGGTACCGTGACCGATGCCAATGGTCACTTTACCATTTCGGTGCCTTCGGGCAAGAAAATCCAAGTAAGCTACATCGGTATGGAGACCGAGACCGTGACACCCAAGAACGGCATGACCGTCTATCTGAAGAACGCTGCCGAGATTGAGGAAATCGTCGTAACGGGTATGCAGAAGATGGACAAGCGTCTGTTTACGGGTGCAACCTCTAAGTTGGATGCCGAGAAGGCCAAACTGGACGGTGTGGCCGACATTTCGCGCTCACTGGAAGGTCGTGTAGCCGGTGTGAGTGTGCAGAACGTATCAGGTACCTTCGGTACAGCTCCAAAGATTCGCGTGCGTGGTGCTACTTCTATCTATGGTTCGTCAAAGCCCCTGTGGGTGGTTGACGGTGTCATCATGGAGGATGTGACAGAGGTAGATGCCGACGCGCTGTCGTCGGGTGATGCCGTCACTCTGATTTCGTCAGCCATTGCCGGCTTGAACTCGGACGATATTGAGTCGTTCCAGATTCTGAAGGACGGTTCGGCTACCTCTATCTATGGTGCCCGCGCTATGGCTGGTGTGATTGTTGTCACCACCAAGAAGGGTAAGCAGGGGCAGACCCGCATCAACTATACGGGTGAGTACACCATGCGTCTGAAGCCCAGCTACTCGAACTTCAACATCATGAACTCGCAGGAGCAGATGGGTATCTACAAGGAGCTCGAGAACAACGGTCTGATTTCGTTTGGCCGTACCTATCGTGCCACCAGCAGTGGTGTATATGGAAAGATGTACCATCTGTTGAACACCTTTGATCCCACGACCGGAGCCTACGCTTTGGCAAATACTGATGCAGCCAAGAATGCCTATCTGCAGGAAGCAGAAATGCGCAATACCGACTGGTTCGATGAGTTGTTCAAGAACTCCATCCAGCACAATCACTCTATCTCTATGTCGACGGGTACTGACAAGTCGCAGTACTATACCTCTTTCAGCTACATGAACGACCCGGGTTGGACAGAGGCTTCAAAGGTAGAGCGCTTCACAACTAACATCAACGCAAACTTCAACATCTCCAGCAAGGTGTCGTTGAACCTGATTGGAAATGCCAGCTACCGTAAGCAGCGTGCTCCCGGATCAACTAACCAGAGCAACAATGCTGTGACCGGCGAAACCAGCCGCGACTTTGACATCAACCCCTACAGCTACGCCCTGAACACATCGCGTACGCTGGATCCCAATGCCTACTACGTTCGTAACTTTGCTCCATTCAACATCCACAATGAGTTAGCCAACAACTACATCGATTTGGATGTCTTTGATATGAAGATTCAGGGTGAATTGAAGTATAAGCCCATCCGTCAGGTTGAACTGGGGGCATTGGCCGCCTACAAATACTCTGGCACCAATCAGTCGACCCAGATTCGTGAAAACTCTAACATGGCCATGTCGTTCCGTATGATGGACGATGCTACCATGCGCGATGCCAACCCATGGCTCTACACCGACCCGGACAATGCCAATTCGCTGCCTATCAGCGTTCTGCCCAACGGCGGTTTCTACAATGAACGGAAGTACAGAATGAACAACTTCAGCTTGCGTCTTACTGCAAATTATAGTGATGCCTTTAATGATGACATGCACATTGTCAACGTCTTTGGTGGTATGGAGGTTAACAAAACCGACCGAACCAGCAGCTACTACGACGGTGTCGGTATGCAGTACGATATGGGTTATCTGCCCAGTTACGACTACCGCTACTTCAAGCAGGCAAGCGAGCAAAATGCTGACTACTACGGTTTGTCAAATAATTATGGCCGCGAGCTTTCGTTCTTCGGAACAGCTACCTATTCTTATAAGGGACGATACATCATCAACGGAACTGTACGCTACGAGGGTTCGAACCGACTGGGTAAGGCCACCAGCGCACGCTGGCTGCCCACGTGGAACGTCTCGGGTGCATGGAACGCACACGAGGAGCCTTGGTTCGAGAAGACGTTCAAGAACGTGCTGACTCACGCCACGCTGAAGGCTTCGTACTCGCTGACGGGTGACAAGCCTTCTACGAACAATGCGCAGGTCATCATCCAGAGCTACAACCCCTGGCGTCCGTTTACGAATGTGAAGGAGTCGGGTCTGGAGATTTATGATTTCGCCAACCCCGACCTGACCTACGAGAAGAAGCACGAGCTCAACATCGGTATCGACCTGGGCTTCCTGAACAACCGCATCAATGTGCAGTTCGACTGGTATAAGCGTAACAACTACGACCTGATTGGCCCGCGTGTGCTCAATGGTACTACCGGTACGCTTCGTGACTATGCCAACGTGGCTTCTATGCGCTCGCATGGTGAGGAGCTGAGCATTTCTACCAAGAACATCATTACGAAGGACTTCCAGTGGAGCACCGACTTCATCTTCTCGCACGTGAAGACCAAGGTGACGGACTTGGATACCTACAGCCGTGTCATCAGCATGATCAGCAACTCTGGTTTCACCATGCCCGGTTATGCTTACCGTTCACTGTTCTCCATGGACTTCAGGGGGCTGAATGAGAATGGTATTCCTACGTTTATCAATACAAACGGTGATCTGACCACCAGCAACATCGACTTCCAGTCGTACGACACTGACTACCTGATATATGAAGGACCTACAGACCCCACGACGACTGGTTCGCTGGGTAATACCTTCAAGTATAAGGGCTTCACGCTGAACATCTTTGCCACCTATTCATTTGGCAATGTGATTCGTCTCGACCCGGCATTCCACGTGTCTTATTCTGACCTGAGCGCTACTCCGAAGGAGTTCAAGAACCGCTGGACAATGGCAGGCGACGAGAAACGCACTGACATTCCGGCTATTGCCGACCTGCGACTGATACAGAACGACTCGCACCTTGCATACGCATACAATGCCTACAACAAGTCGACGGCTCGTGTGGCCAAGGGAGACTTCATCCGCATGAAGGAGATTTCGCTGAGCTATGAATTCCCCAAGAATCTCATTGCTCCGCTGAAGTTGAACAGTCTCTCCATGAAACTCCAGGCTACCAACCTCTTCCTGATCTACTCGGACAAGAAGCTGAACGGTCAGGATCCTGAGTTCTTCAACACGGGTGGTGTAGCTGTGCCTATGCCTAAGCAGTTTACCTTCACGCTGCGTGTAGGCATCTAATAAGGCAAGTCAGACAATGAAAGAAAACAAAGTAAAAAGAAAGATGATTATGAAAAAATATATAGGATTATCCATTCTTGCCTTCAGTTTCGGCATGACTTCATGCAACGACTATCTGGACACGCTTCCTGACGATAGAGCCGAAGTGGATACAGAAACCAAGGTGGCTCAGTTCTTGGTATCGGCCTACCCGAACCGTTCTGCAGACATGATCATGGAACATGCCTCTGACAACATTCAGGATAACGGAGCCCAGTTTGCTGCTCAAGACTATCAGGGCTCCATGTACCGTTGGGAACCCGTGCTAACTACTTCGTGGGAGAGTCCGCAGTGGATATGGAACTCACACTATACGGCCATCGCTACCGCCAATCAGGCGCTTGCCGCTATTGCCGAGTTGGGGAACCCTGCCAGTCTGAACGGTCCCAAGGCCGAGGCTCTGCTCTGCCGGGCATACGCCATGTTCCGCTTGAGCAATGTCTTCTGTATGGCTTATGACCCCACCAAGGCCAGCCAGTATCAGGGACTGCCCTATCCGACAGAACCCGGTGTCAGCGTAGAAGACCGTGGTACGCTGGAGGAACTGTACGCAAAAATCAATGCCGACATTGAGGAGGCCCTTCCGATGGTCAACGATGCGCATTTGAAAGTACCCAAGTACCATTTTAACCAAAAAGCCGCCTACGCATTTGCCGCACGCTTCAACCTGTACTATCATAAGTACGACAAGGCCATCCAGTATGCCACTACCGCTATTGGTAGCAATCCCATGGGAGTTTTGCGCAACTATGCCCAATATATGAGTCTGGCTGGTGTCGAGGACATCAACAATGCTTACGTAGCTGCTGCTGAGCCTGCTAACTTCCTGCTCATTACTGCCAACTCCATCGACGGACGCGCACAGTCTTCGTCCAGCTGGCGGCGCTATGCTTGTCACTATGACATTTGGCAGCGCGAGCTGGTGTGGGCACCAGGTATGCCTTGGGGCAGTGGTTCTACCAATAACGTTTTGTATCAGGCAAGAATGCTGTACGGTGGAGCAAACGAATCGGTCTATATGCCCACCATGGTTGAGTTCTTTGCCGTTACAGACAAGGTGGCAAACACAGGTACACCTTACATCGTTGACGTAGCATTCAGTGCCGATGAGACTCTGTTGGTACGTGCCGAGGCATATACGCTGAAAAAGCAATATGCAGAAGCCCTTCAGGATATGAACTACTGGATTGAAAACCACTGTCGTGAAAGCTATGGTACTGCCACCAAGCCGACACTTACAGAGGAACTTGTCAACACGACTTTCAACAATATCGAGTACACTCCTGACACCCTTTATACCGCTAACCAGCGTACTCCCAAGAAGCATCTGAAACCTCAGGGCTTCACGGTGGAAAGCGGCACACAGGAGAACATGATTCAGATGGTGTTGCACATGCGCCGTATCCAGACCTGGCAGCGGGGCTTGCGTTTCCAGGACCTGAAGCGTTATGGCATCGTGTTCAGTCATAACATCAGCGGCAGTGATCCTATCGTGTTCAAGGCTGGCGACCCTCGCGGTGCTATCCAGCTTCCTCAGGATGCTATCAAGGCCGGTATTGCGCCTAACGAATATGGCGATCAGACGACCACAGCCGTCTCTGAAGAAGACAAGGACGAGATGAGTGTTATTCGCGAGTCGGAAGAGAATAAGAAATAATGACCTTCAAAAGATCACACAATTATGAATAAAAGTATATTATCATTAATCAGCCTGCTCGCAATGATGACATTTATGACATCATGCAGTAGCGACGATCCCTCTGGCGAGAGCATCTTCAAGACAGAGGAGACCACGACGACCGAGTTTGACAAGTGGCTCTATGCCAACTTCACTCAGCCGTATAATATTCAGTTCCGCTATCGCTATCAAGACAGCGAGACTGACAACTACTACAATGTAGTGCCTGCTGACCCTGAGAAGGCTAAAGCGCTGGCTATCCTGGTCAAGGAGTTGTGGATAAGCCCTTATGAGACTGTGTTTGGTGCAAACTTCATCAAGCAATACGGCCCGAAAGTATATCAGTTGTTGGGCTCTCCTGAGTTCAACTCGTCGGGCAGCATCGTGTTAGGCTATGCTGAGAGTGGTGTCAAGATTACGTTGTTCCGAGTCAACGAAATTGACGTGGACAATATCTATGTCAACACCGACGACGCTTTCCGCGACCATTATGCATTGCCCATGGACTTGAACTACTGGTACTTCCACACCATGCACCATGAGTTCTTCCACATCATGACTCAGACGAAGAATTTCCCGACGGACTTCAACCTCATTTCAGCAGGTAAATACCACACCAGCGACTGGATTAACGTGAAGGACGTGGATGCTCCCCTGGAGGGCTTTGTCACCGGTTATGCCAGCAATGAGCCTAATGAGGATATGGCTGAGGTGTTCTCTACCTATGTCACTTCTACCGATGAGGTGTGGAATCAGATTATGCAGCGGGCTCGCATCGAGACAGGTTCTGCCGTAAAGAAGGATGCTAATGGAAATCCTGTTTACAAACTGGATGCTGACGGCAATAGGATTGTAAAAGGTTATGTTTACGATCAGAACGGAAACCGTCTGATTTATCAAGGCGCGGACGGAAAGTTCTATTATGCGGTAGAGTATGAAGTAGAGACTGAAAACACCTACGATGACACTTACTATGACGTGTTGCAGCAAAAGCTTGACATGGTTCGGGACTACCTGAACGACAGCTGGGGTATCAGCCTTGACGCACTGCGTGCCGAGGTGCTGAAGCGTACTGCCGGTGTGTATGATTTGGATTTGAAAACTCTAAAATAAATGAAGCGTATGAAAAGAATATTCAATTTGTTGCTTTGTGCAACTATTGCTATAGCATACACATCGTGTAAGAACGAGGTTGACGACGTATTCGACAAGTCTTCGGCATTGCGCATGGAGACTGCCCTGAAGGAATACAACACCACGTTGCAGTCGCCTGCCAACGGATGGCGGATGGAATATTACGGCGGACTGGAGTACGGCGGTTATACGATGTTCCTGAAATTCAATCCAGACAATACCGTCACAGTATCTAACGAGATATATGGCGGTGATCAATCTGCAACGACTCATTACAAGCTGGAGCAGAGTGCTGGTGTCGTGCTGTCTTTCGATGAGTACAACAAGATTTTCCACTTCTTCTCTGATCCTGCCAACCCTCTCGAAATCGGCAATAAAGGAAAAGGTATGGAAGGAGACTTGGAATTCCGTATGCAAACCGTCAGAGCTGACAGCGTCATCATGACTGGCAAGAAACACGGTGCCCGTATTGTGATGACCCCGGCAACCGAAGACTGGAGCAGCTATATTAACGAAGTGGCAGAATCGGAGACCGAAATGGCATTCGGCTCATATTTCTTTAGAGTAGGTGATGAGGTCGCCACCGTTGCTGCCAACTATCGGCAGATGACTTTCAGCTACACGGACGAAGAGGGAGTCGCCAACTCGATAGAGGCACCCTATATCGTTCGGCCAAACGCTATACACTTCTACAATCCTGTCAGCATTTTCGGCAAGACCATTACTGATCTTACTTATGTAGGTGGTGAGGATTATCTGTTCACATCGAACGATCCAGAAGCTCAAATGAACGGATACGTTCCACCGGTTAGTGAGGCGCTGACATCTGGTAACTGGTACATTTGCTATGCAAACCTGAGTGCAGCCATTCAGCAGTATTGGGACTACGCAGCTCCGCGTCTGCTTGCCAAAGAGGGTGAGAAGCTTGGTTATGCTTATCTGAGCGGGAACCTGTTCTACATCAGAAGCGGCAATTATTGGAGTGGATTCAATTTTGGTACTACTGTTGATTCTGATAATCAGGTGACCTATTCATTGGTTGGTTATGGAGGCTCAAGCAATCAACAGAACAATGCCAAATACTATTGGGCTGCTAAGGACAGTGAGGGAGTGACCTTCTTCCGCTATTTCATCAGTCCGCTGATTGGAACATTTGAACTGGAGTCTAACGATGTCCGTAATCCGACAATGATTAAGCTGACCAACGTTAAGAATCCTGATATGTATTACATTGTAACCAAGCAATCTTATCCTGCTACTACAGGAATGTAAGATTGTCAGACAGTTACTATAACTCCGGGCAGGACTTCCGCAAGGATTTCCTGCCCGGAATTTTTGTGTTTTGAGAAAATATTCCTACCTTTGCATCCATGAAGAAGTTTTCGCAGCGTTATTTGTTTCCCTCCTTACGAGTCTTGTTGCTGGCAGTAGGGCTGTTCCAGCTGACTGGCCTTTGGGCAGTGCCGGCCCATCCGGGTAAGTTGCAGGTACGTCAGCCTGACGGCACCATGTTGACCCTTTGTCTCAAGGGCGACGAGTGGTGTCACTACCACACGACGGCTGACGGATATACAGTTGTGAAAGACTCTCTGGGATACTATGTGTATGCCGAACTGGAAAATGGGGTACTGAAAGCGACAGCCATGACTGCTCATGACGAGGGAGAGCGCTCTGCCGAAGAAGTAGCTTTCTTGGAGAATATGCCCGTCCGGCAGGTGCCTGCCATGACGCCACAAATGCTGTCCATGAAGCAGCAGGCCGCTCAGGCCACTGTGGAACATGTTGCACGGCGGCGTGCAGGAGGGACGAACTTTGCCAACTTCAAGGGGCTCATCATCCTTGCCGAATATAAAGACCAAAAGTTCTCACGCAAAGACTATAAGCAACTGATGGATGACATGGTCAA
>Ga0256407_10010753_pt1 | contig 12798 bp, 27 predicted proteins | sample RumenRJG_04DNA_FD_193489 | JGI IMG/M metagenome (GOLD analysis project Ga0256407, IMG submission 193489) | Bovine rumen microbial communities from Lethbridge, Alberta, Canada - RJG_04 | ecosystem: Host-associated > Mammals > Digestive system > Stomach > Rumen | place: Canada: Alberta... | reverse complement strand
CATATTATTTTGAATCATTATCCAATGCTTGCCTTTTCAGGAGCATGGCGAGGTGAAGACGCAACATATCAATTGTTTGGACATGTACATACATCTCCTTATACTGATGAAGGACTTGACCAAGCACGTATGAAAATGTTATTTACCTCTCAGTATGATGTAGGTGTTGATAATAATAACTTTACTCCAGTATCATGGAAGGAAGTTGACCAAATTATCAATAATCAAATGATGAGTTTAGGAATGTGTCGAAATGAATTATGAGAAAGTTTTTTATTATATAAAAATTATATATAAGCCATTAGAAGAAATGTCAATATGTGATATATGTCCTTATGATAAAGATCCTTATGATTATATAGCAAAAGAAAATAATTAATATGATTGAAGATTGGAGACCTGAAATGGATTTATCACCAGAAAAGATTCATCGTTTAATTGTTAATCATAATTTGAATATAATGAATCTTGGCAAATTCAAAAAGTGGATGGATGAAAGATATGAGGCATCTCAAATATATGATGAACCTGATGCCGTAAGTGTTTGGGAAGATGTAATTGATAAATTTGAAGAATTATTTAAATGAATACAATTAGAAAAGATTTTAAGCATGGTGATATGTATATAACTACAAGTCATCGTCAAGTACGCCACATGGGTATTTGTGGTGGTGTTGCAGGAATATTTACAGGTGGTTATTTTGATAGAGATCTTACTATAGAGCAAGCTATTGAAATACATACAATCAATATGCAGCACAGTTATCCAAAAATGAACATTACAAAGGAAGTGGTTAAGGATGTTTTAACAAAAAATCCAGATGAGAAATATTTTCTTAATATGAATGGTGAAGTTATTTCATACGATAATCATGAGAAGCCAGATATTTTTGATGTAAGATTTCTTAATGGAGAAGATATTGATAAACTTTCAAAGGAAAAGGAGCAATGGCTTGATGATCATGGAATTACTGAAGGTAATTGGGATGATGATGGTGAAATTAGATGTTGGGAAGATTAAATTAATAAATTATGGATGCAAATAGAATGATGGAAATTGAAGCTGAAATGGCTTCAGCAGTTGTAAATGCATGTGGTGACACTGGTGTTTTGAAAGCAGTAAATAATGATAAGCTTTCTGGTGATGTTAAGATTCGTCATCAAAAAGCATTAAATGAAGCAAATAAGTTTGCTGATAAAGATGGAAATGTTAATCCTCATGTTCAAGCTATATTTGCTCGTATGTATGGTTTAATTTAAATCATTATGAAAAAAGAAGTCAGAACAAAAACAGTTGAATATAATGTTTATATTGCTAAAGATGGTAAAGAATTTACTTCATCAAAAGAATGTAAACATTATGAAATGATACTTGATGGAACTCGTATGGTTTGTCCTGAATGTAATGGCAAAGGAAGAATTGCAATTGAAGAGGAATACGATAATTATCATACGGGTGCTCCAGAAATATCGACAATTTATCCAACATGTCCAAAATGTAATGGCAAAGGATATTTAGAAAAGAAAATTAAAGAAGTTTGGGAATGAAAGATAAATCTATAAATGAACTTAATTATGTTGAATTAAGTAATGGAAATATAATTTGTCTTGAAGATATTACAGATGTATATACTAATAGCGGATTTAGCTACAGAGATTATTTTGTAAATGTTGGTGATACAACTTATGGAATATCTTCTGATGAATATGATAAGATTAAACATCTATTAAAAGATAAAGCAAATAGTTATACAATATTATGAGTAGAGTTGAAACACATTTTGGTAAGATTAAGATTCTTGCTCGTGGAAATAAAGCAGTATTAGATTACATTGAAAGAAATAATCTTGATGATAAAGTCAAGGAGTGTGGCTGGTGTGATGAAATTGATTTTGATGTAGAAGATAAAAATTATATTGTTCTACATAAAGATGCAAAATATGGAGCAGATGCTGAACATATTCTTTGTGAATTTATTGTTCATAGAGAATTTGATGAAGGTGATTGTGTAGATATTATGCAACAGACAGGTCCTGAGGAATTTGAGTTCTTTACACAGTTTCATAATGGTGGAACTTGTCTTGAAGAATTATTAAGTGAAGAACTATCAAAATCTGAAAAAGTTGCTCCTATTAAACAAAAAATTGATGAACTTGAAAAACAAATGCGAGATAATGCAGAAGATTTCAAGAATGGAAAAATTGATTATGAGGATCTCCATAATTGTCAATATACATTAATTAAAGAACTTGAAAAATTAAAAGCACAACTATGATTGTATTATATGTTTTGAATATTATTGTCATTATAGCAGCTATAGTTGCAATGACAATGCAATTTTTTGTAATTAAAAAACAAAAAGAGATAACTGATATGAACAACATTGTTCTTGGTATGAATAAGCTATTTGTCGAAAAGAAAATGATTGTTCGTGAACCTGATTGCTCTTTAAGAGGTGTTAGTGTACATACTGCTATCTGTAATATGCAACCTATGTTAGTACTTGATTTGTTTGATGATAAAAAGAAAGAAAATGATACTGAAAATTAATTATAAGACAAATACACAAACGATTGTTATATTAAGTTCAGATACACTTAATGGTGTATATTGGAATGTTGTTTATGATGCAAAAGCATTTTATGATCGTTATTATGCATCTGGTAAACCTGGTGGTGCAAGACATATTCATGAAGATATAATTGATACATATCTTAATACTGTTGCAGGTGTTCCATACACAAAAGAAGATCTTTTAGAGAATACCAAATTGAATATTATTAACCCAACAGCACATATTGAATTATGAAGATATTCTTTGATACTGAATTTACAGGTTTACATAAACATACTACTCTTATTTCAATTGGTTTGATTGATGAAAATGAAAGAGTTTTTTATGCAGAATTTACAGATTATGATAGATATCAAGTTGATGAATGGATTAAAGAACATGTGATAGATAATTTGTTATACAAACATTTTGATAAAGAAGGTGAACCAAATACAATATCAATTTTTGGTAATAAATATTATACAAAAGGTGATAAACGATATGTAAAAAATCAATTAATAGAATGGCTATCTGAATATGATAATGTTGAATTAGTTTCAGATGTATGCCATTATGATATGGTATTGTTTATTGATTTATTTGGAACTGCATTTGATTTGCCTCAGAATGTAAATCCTGCTTGTCATGATATTAATCAAGATATTGCAAGGTATTATAATTTTAGTGAAACTGAAGCATTTGATTATTCAAGAGAAAAAATACTTGAAAATAGATACATATCAATTGATGGTTATAAACATAATTCTCTTTATGATGCAAAAGTAATTAAAGCTATTTATGAATCAATTTGTCAATTATGAAATTATAAAATCACACGGATTATTATGAAATTATATATTGTAAAATATTGTGCAAATGAATTTGATGATTTAGGATATGATTCTCCTTATCCTATATATTATTCATTAGATGAGAATAAAGCTCGCAATTTCTTTGAAGAGAAAAGAGAACAAGAAATTGAAAACTTTAATGATTATATGAACCGACATCCAGAATTACAAAATAATGAAGATTATTGTATTGAAACTAATACAAATGATGAATTTGAATACACTTTTGGAAAATGGTTTTATAAATATATGTTTGAGGAAGCAGAATTTGATATTGATTTAAGATATCGTTTAACATAAATGGGTAGACATTAGTCTACCCATATTGCATTATACCTTTTTAAAATTCTTTTTGATTTTTCAACTTGTTCTCGTTCTTCCTCTGTTAAATCATTGTTACGATATCTTTTAAGTTTTTCTCGAATTTGACTTGCAAAAGGTTCTTTAATAACAATGTTTATTTTTTCAATTCCTAATTTAATTATATATCTTTATAATATTGAATCCAATTTTCTGGTTCGTCTTCTACATCTTTAACAAATTCTTCAACTTTATCTAATGCTGCAACTATTGCTTCTGCAAATTTGTTTGTTTCAAAATCACAATAAGGATCATCATCATAATTTACAGCACCAATTTTACCTATCCAAAGTTTCCAAGTATCTTCATCTTTAACATAACCTAATAAGAAGTCAATTTCAATATTCTTATCTTTATCTTCATGTTTATATTCTATCTTTTGATACTTTTCATTATTATCAAGCCATGGCACTTTCTTATCAGGTTCTTCCCAGATAACAAATTTTATTTTACCACGTTGGGTAGTTTTTTCTTCACCTTCATTACCTGCAGCTGATGCGCCTTCTGTATCTTCTTCTGCTTCTAAAATATATTGTGAAAGAGATTTCATATGTTATAAATAATTCATTTAATAAAAATAAAATATATAGGTAATCATTAAATTATTTTTAAAAAAAATATATATAAAATATTATGAAATATATCAAAAAATTTCAATCAAACAATGAATTATGTAATATATATGGAACACCTGAATATATTAACCCAAATGTTTATATGACAGATGATCATGTAAATTTTGATAATGGTGATTATATAATATGTGTGTTTAATACAAATGGCGAACAAAATAATATAAATTTATGGACTACATATAATAGTCCATCTATATTTGGAGAAATATTAGTTGATGGTGTAAAACAAGATTATTCGTCACCATTAAAAGATACTGATATAAATGATAGTAATGATCATATATTAAAAATTAAATTCGTTAATAACAATAATGCTATAGGTAGTAATGCTCCAATATTAGATAACAAATATATTAAGAGAATAAGTATACCAAATACATATAAATATATTAATACTGTTGCATTTTTAAATTGTACTGGATTAACAAATATAGATATATCTGACTCAATAGAGGTAATTAGTAATAGTGCATTTCAAAATTGTTCAAAATTATCAGATTGTTATATTAAATTTAATAAATCATTAATTAATGATGATGTAGGTTTATCTGTAAAAAGTATGCCATCAGTAAATGTAATATTAGGTAATAATGTTACAACTATTGGCGAATCTGCATTATATGGTTGTAGTACATTAAAAAGTATAAACTTACCAAATTCTATAACATCAATTGGTAACTTATCATTTGGAAAATGTATAGGTATAACAAATATTAATATACCTACATCTGTGTCATCAATTGGTACAGGTGTATTTCAAGGATGTTCAAATTTAGCAAATGCAATTATAGAAAATAATATAATTGGTGATACAGAATTTCAAGAATGTTCAAATTTAGTAAATGTAACAATAGGTAATTCGGTAACATCAATTGGTGACTCATCATTTAATAAATGTAGTAAATTAACAAGTATTAATATACCTGATTCAGTAACAACAGTTGGTGAACAAGCATTTCAAAAATGTAGTGCATTAATAGATGCAACAATAGGAAACGGATTAACATCAATTTCTGATAATATGTTTTATGAATGCTCAGAATTAACTAACGTAACAATAGGTAATTCAGTAACATCAATAGGTGCATCTGCATTTGGTCATTGTTCAAAATTATCGAATATAAATTTACCTGAATCATTAACATCAATTGGTAATTGTGCATTTACAACATGTGAATCATTAGTAAGTTTAAATATACCTGATTCAGTAACAACAGTTGATGCATATGCATTTCAAGGTTGTACAAGTTTAAATGAAGAAACAAAATCAAAAATTTTAGCAATTAATCCAAATTGCACATTTTTATAATAAGAAATGATACTGCTAGCAGTATCATTTCTATTTTTAATATAATCATTTAACAACCTGGGTCTGTAAAATATGATCCCAATTCTTTCATATCTTTAACATAGCATGTTAATGAATTATGTGGTGCAATATTTCTAACCATCTTCATTATTGCATCGAAAGATTTTCTTTCATGTTTTTGCCATGTTCCTTCATCAAGAACTGCAAATACAACAAAGTTTACTGTTGTACCATAAACAACTGCTTGCCATGCTGAATTGATAATTTCTGCAATTGAATATGTTCCCATCATTTCTTTTGTGATAACGTATAAATGACAATCACATTTGTTATTCTTTTCATCTTCTTCAATTGCTTGACATTCAGATGTCCAATCTTTTACAACAGGATTAAAATATTCAATTCCAAATGACTTAACTGCTTCAATAAATTCTTCTCTCCATGTTGTATCTGCACATGTACCTCCTAAAAATATTCTCATTATTTATTTTGTAATATATTTTCAAGTATGCTTTTATTGATTTCGTGAGTTAACTCATTAATCATATGTTCACATACATAATTTTCTGGATTGACTCTTGTAACTTGTATTCTATCCATTATCCACAAATCATAGATTCTCCAGGTGCAATACTTTCATTTGTTCGTTTGCCACCACAAACAGGACAAACTAAAACGGAAGGAGCAACTACAGCTCCACATTTAGGACAAACCCATCCAGTATTTCCAGCTGTATCAATAACATTACCGTTATCTACAATGCAATCAAATTTCTCGTCCATTATATAACATAAATATATTTATTCTTTTTTGTGTAATTCATTAAACACAATATCAATTCCTTCTTTGATTTGAGTTTCACGATATGCCATACCTAATGTAAATGCTGTTTTAAGAATACCCTTATAATCTGGTTCTTTTGATAAACAACTTTTATATAAGTTATTAAGCATAATTTGTGAACTCTTTTTTACATCATCAAATGTTATTTTCTTTTTCTGCATTTTCCAAATCTTCTTTATTTATAAAATGAACTTTTAATTTTTGTGTATTATTAAAATATTGTTCATGTTTTTCTTTAAAACTTGTACCTGTTAGTTTTTCATATGCAGCATTTAATTCTTTATACTTTTTAGAAGCAATTAATCTATCACGTTTTGCTGCATATATATTGCCTAACAAAATATTTGATAAACGTTCTTGTCTTATTAATTTTTCAGCAATACTTGTTTTATCTGATAAGTATTTAAAATCTTCTTCATATATATGTAATGAGCCAACGTTCCAATATATATGTCCAGGAAGAATATCTTTATCTAATTCAGTTATAAGCCTATTAACAATTTGTGTAAATATCTTTACTTGCCATAATGAATCTTGAGTATATTCACATACATTATTAGATCTCATAAATACAATATAATCAAGACGTTTTTGTTGCTTACGATAAATACATTGCATTCCTATTGTGCAAATCTTATCTCCATTTTGATATTTATCTGGGCATAACATTCCAATATAGGCTTGTCTTGTATCAGGATCATTCTTTATTGCTTCAACAACATTATCTATTTGGTCTCCTAATAAAGGTTCATAATTATCAATATACCACTGTTCATCTGTTACATGATGATCATGATAAACAATATAACCAGTTGAAGATTCAAAATTTGCATTTATAAGTTCAATAAAATTTTGTCCTGTCTTTATATCATATTTGAACTCTTTATTATTTAACTTCTCCCTTAATAGTTTCTTAATATCTTTTTCAGTGTATAATTTCATCTCATTTCATCCCAATCTATTTCTATCTCTTGGAAATTACAATGTCCATCTTCATTATAAAGAGTAGTAATTCCATAAATATTTACATTGATTTCAAATATTTGTTTATCCCCAATTCTTTGACGAATTTGTTCTTCTATTGATGGGTCAAGATATACATTCATTTTTTATATAATTTATTACAAATTTTTATAAATTTTTCTACTGATGGTAATTTTTTATGATATCCTTCACTTAATGTTTCAGTTTCACCATTTTCTTTAGTTATTGTTATTATCATATTCTTCAAATACCTTTATATTTTCATTTGAATCTTTTGTTATATATGCTTCATTTACTATATGATCTGTAGCTATATGATATATATGATTTATAAATTTTTTCCAAAACTTTTTATAAGTATTTTGTATTGTTTTAATTATTTTATCATTTGATATATTATCATTATTATTTAATTTTCGATAAACATTACAAAATTCTTCAGTATATTTTTTTGATTTAAATATTCTATTATAATTAATATATACAGTTTTATAATTTTGATAAACATTTGATTTTGTTAAATCTTTTATTGCATCTTTAATATTTTTATATTTATCTTTTAATTCACCATTTAATTGTGCAATATATGCTTCTTGCTCAGATTTATTTAACATATATAATAAATCTTTACAAACCTTTTCTACTAAAGAATCATCTTCATTTTTAGTCCCAATAATATTATAATTAGATTTTATATCACGTTTTATTAAAGAAGATTCAAAACCAGATTTTTTAATATGAATATAATCATTATATGCATGATTTAATTCATGAAGTAATAATGAATATATTTTATTTAAATATTCAAAATCACATTTAATTATAATTTCAATAAATGAAAATTTTTCATCACTTTCATTCCATCTCATTACATTATAATCATTTGCATTTTTTTCATCAGTCATATAACTTGAAATATATCCTGCTTCTTCACTATTTTTATATGATTTATTATATTTTGGATATATAATAATTACATCTGTAAATTGATTTCCATTATAATTTTTAATATCATTTAATACAATATTTAAACTATCTATATTTTTATCTTTTTTTAGTTTTTCTAATATATAATTTGCAATATCTTTTGCTCCATTGAAAATACCTAATGATTCATTAATATTATTTCCAAACATTAATATTGGTGTGTTTTTCCATAATTCAATATTGCATTCTGATAATATAAAATTATCAAATGAATCAAAATTATAATTGTTTTCTTTAATATATTTACTTAATTTCTTTATCATACCATGTTTTGTTATCTTTATTTTTACCTACATGATATCCATCACAGAATAAACATTTATAATATGAGAAATGAGTATTGTATTTTTCACTCATTTTTTCTGCTGATTTACGAGCAGTTTCAACAGTATTATACATTACTTTAAGTTTGCCTGTATGTTGATTTATATGACTGTTTAATGAAAAAGCTCCCCAAGCATTTCTTGTTATAAAGAAATTTGTTATAACTCTTCTTCGTTTAACTTGGTCAATAAACCATATCTTAAAGTTTCTCCATTTTATTTTATCTAAATTTAATATCATTTGTATGTCTTTCTTAATTCTTCTATTTCTAATTCCATTTGTTTGAACTCAAATGAATTATCTTGGTCCCAATAAAACTATGAATAAACAATTTACTTTTCTTTTTGAAGTTTTCAGTATAATTGCAATATGAAATAGTCATCGTACACTTTTGGTCTTTTCTTGTTTCAATTTCATATCGTACAATCATATCAACTTCTCCTAGATATTTCAGTTGAAGTTCTTGAAGTTTTTTCAATGTTTCTTCTTTACTTAGTTTCATAATTTTATTGATATATTATAATTATCTGGTTCTTCTTTAATCCAAACTTTACCGAGTACACCACATCTTTGTATTGTATTTAATATATGTTTTTTGAATTTTTCTTCATCATCAAATTCATTAACAAAACTAAATCTACCTAATTTCCATGGTTCCTCAATATTACTCCAAAATATATCTCTTACAGGACCATTCTCAAGCCACCATTCTTCAACACAATAAATATTCTTCATATTATTTAAGCTTTTATTTCTTTACAACATTGTGCAGGTATATTGTTATATATAAATATTGCTTCTTTATCTTTCATTGCGGTATCTTTATAAACAGGAAAATTTGTATGATATAAATCAACTTTTATTATACCTATATCCTTTAACGATAATTTGTCATCCCCAAATATTTTCCTAACAAAATCTAACAATTCTTTATTTTTATCATTGACATCTTGTTTCTTATCAGTAGCCCACAAATATATTCTTTCAGGAAAATTTCTATATGTTCCTCTTTTTAATCGTAATCCATTCTTCAATATTCCTTTAACATTCTTCTTATAAGTAAAATGATATGCCTGTCTATGACATTTATCAAAATATTCTGATGCATCTTCAGAATATATTGGCTCTATATATAATGTATATTTATTATCTACAAATTTCCAATTACTATATTGATAGTTAAAAAATCTAAGTATATTGAAAAATTTCTCAACTTCATTTTTATCAACATTCTTTATAGATAATAAAGGATTATCAAATTTAGATGTTTTTTGATTTTTAAGTATTATATAGAATGACTTTATTTTTTCTGAACCATTATAGTCTTTAAATCCTTCAATATAATCCCCATATTCTTTCAGTAATTGACTCTGAAGTTTTTTATAATCATGTGTCTTAAGATTCTCATTTATATAATTAAATCCAATTTTATAAAGACAGTTGTTCTCATACAATTTAATATAATCATTAGGTATATCTATAAAGAAATCTTTTAATTCTTCATAAAGATATTCATTAGATATTTTATATGATGGTTGCCATTTGTCAATGTTTTTTATAAATTCTTCGATTGATTTCATTAATTTATTACCAATTTTACAAATTATTTTTTTATATAATCTTGTATATTTGGATATTTATTTTTAATTTCATTATATTTTTGAATATCAATTTGGTCTTCATCAATATAATATCTTACTAAAAATTCAATCATTAACGGCCATGCAACTTCTTTTGCTGATGGACGTGGTACACCAGTTGTTCCTAAAGCTCTTAAATTGAAGAAATGACACCAATCAGATGCAAATGCAGTATGTACTGAACAAGTCTTTGTATCAAGAGGGAGTATTAAACTACCTTTTTGAGCAGTCCAATTCTTTTCTCCAAATTGAGTAGTGTTCATCATATAAGCATATTCACACGCCATATTTGCAAACATCCAATAATCAACTTGTCTAAATATATTATCATTGTCATTTGCTATAGCTGCACACATTTCAATAAATGATAATTGCAAGTCTTTATTATACAATACTTCTTTTTCTTCATCTGTAAACCAGATTGGTTCAATAATATTTAATTCAGCTCCAAATTTTTCTTTTGAATAATTACAATAACGAGTTGATTCTTCACCGATTGATTGAACACGATGTCTATTAATATCTCGAGCAACAGCAAGATGATATGTAAATCTTACAGTATATCGTTTTTCATGTTCTTCAGATGGTTCAGTCATCCATTGTAAAACTGAATCTTTTAATGATTCTTTTTCAATATGAAAATTGTTAAGCCAATATTTAGAAAGCAATTTATCTCTATTTTCATAAATCACTCTCCAATTTGTTGTAATAAAATAAAAATGAGCAGATGCTTGTGTTTGCATCCCGTAGCCTTTAATTTCAACATCGACTGTTTTATTGATGGTCTTTTCTTTAACTACTGAATACTTATTTTTTGAAAAGAAACTTACAATATCATGTTTCCACATATATTGTGGATCATCTATTGGTGTTCCTAATGGTATTGTTAAATAAACTGTTCCGTGTTCAAGCATTGCACCATGTTCTGATTCTTCAAGCATTTTAACAAACTTTCCATATGATGTATCAGTTATCTTATCTTCTGATTTATAACAAGTTCGTCCACAAATCTCGATATGCTTGAACATATCTTCAAGTAATGTTTCTTTATTATATTGTTGTTCTAATATTTCAAATTTTGGAGTTATTATATTCATTAAATGAACTTATATTTTTGTGCTTTCATAATAAACCAAAACTTTTTTGATTCATTAAGTTTTGGATTAATAGGTTGTAATTTCCACCATTCATTAAGATCATACCATACAACACTAGATTGTAGAACATATTCAATTATAACTGTTCTACCATCTAATGTGTATCGTTTATTCTTATATATATTGAACGGGTTAATCATTAAACAAATTCCAATGAATTTCTATAATCATCTTCATATTTACTATGTTTTAATTCATAAGCAAAAGATGCCTTAAATGCAAACTTCCACCAATTAACAGTAATGAAATGAGATTCACCTTCTGTTATAATTGTTTGTAAATATACTTTACGAAATAAATCTTGTTGTCTAATTACTACGTCATTACCTTCAAATGTATATACTTTATACCTATCAATTAATGGAAAAATCATAATAAACTATTTTTAAATTATACTTAAAATATATCTGCTAAATTTTCTTCTTGTGTTTGTACTTCTTGTTGTACTTTTTCTTCTTTCTTTTCCTCTTTCTTTTGAGACTCAAGAATCATATGTTTTTCAATTGCAAACTTATAGAAAACATTCATCATATTTTCATCATAAGGCATTGCACCTTGATGTATCTGATAATTCATGTTAACCTCAGGAATAATATGATCTGGTAAATTAACTATCATTACAACTATATCTTCAGGTTTTGTTCCTTCTGGAAGATATCCTGAATTAAGCAATGCTTGTTTGTAAAAATATAATTGCAATGTATAGCTATACCAATTCAATTGAGGATATTTAAACATCGGACCTAGCATTTTCTTAGTCCATTTATCGGGAACTTTATCAATTGTTCCAGAAGATTTCCAATCAATTAATATATATTTGTCTGTACGTTTATTTCTAAATAAAGCATCAAAACGTCCATACACATACATATCTTCTTTTGTCATTGGGTCTTTAACCTTAAGATAAAGATACTTTTCTCTATCAATAAATTCAGTATCTCCTGATTTACTTAATACAGAATAGAAATTATCGAAAGCATCACAATGAGCTTTAAGTCTTTCATCAAAATCATATCCATTATCAAGTCTGAACAATCGTAAATCATTTTCATTACCTGTTAATATACACCCAATATAATCATCAAGTAATGATCCATAATGAGTTGATGTTGCACCTTTTGCTGACCATGCTTCCCGAATTTGTTCTGCTGTCA
>Ga0256407_10010751_pt1 | contig 12800 bp, 7 predicted proteins | sample RumenRJG_04DNA_FD_193489 | JGI IMG/M metagenome (GOLD analysis project Ga0256407, IMG submission 193489) | Bovine rumen microbial communities from Lethbridge, Alberta, Canada - RJG_04 | ecosystem: Host-associated > Mammals > Digestive system > Stomach > Rumen | place: Canada: Alberta | collected... | reverse complement strand
GGATCTCGGGGTAATGGATGCTCTGGTCCTCATCTTTGATGTCCGAATGAACGGCAACCCGGATCTTATTGTGGTAAAGGTCCTCGAAAGTGACAACAGTCTTTCCCGCCAGAAGAGCAGAATCAAGGGTGAAGGAAATCTCCACGGATCCTTCTTTCTCCGAAGGTGTGAAGGTCTTTTCGGAACTGATTTCCTTCCCCGCAGCGTCTTTCAGAGATTCTCCAGTCTCCTTATTCATAAGGACACCAGACACCGTGTATTCCTTTCCCGGAATAAGGTTATGATAAGTGACAATGTCTTTAATGACTGTTTCTTCAGACACAGTGCCGGTATGCCCTCCGGTCAGGCCGTCTTCGGCATTGGTCTCTATGGAAGGCACATGGATGGTTTCAGCCTCATCGGCGAGATCCTCCCGTGATGCATAGGTCCGGCCGTTTGTGCCGGTCACCTTCTGGAAGGCTACAGCATCTTTGCCGGGATAGTCGGGAGCTGCGACAAAGCTGAACTCAATCTCCACCTCGCCGTTTCCGGATGCGGAGGCGACAAATTCACAGCTGGCTTTCACCTCGTCTCCGGAATTGTCTTTCACAGGTTTCCCTGTCTCTTTATCCATGAGGGTTCCCTCCATTGTGTAGCTCTTTCCAGGCTGGAGGTTTGTGTAAGTGACTTTGTCTATGATCGTGACCGAACCGGTAGAAGCTCCGACCTGATCCCCGGTCTGCTTATCCGCCGCCCTGGTATTGACGGACGGGAAGTGGACCGTCTGGTCTTCATCTGCCAGGTCTGTATGGGAAGCCAGCGTCATGTCGTCCATCTTTACGTATTCATAGCAGACGACTGTCTTTCCGGCGAGAGCGGATGCATCAAATGTAAACTTCTGTTTGACGGATGTGCTTTCTGATTTAATGGCCTTTGTTGTCTCAGCCTCTACAGTCTTGCCGCCAATCTTGATCGGGGTTCCTGACTGTTTATCAATGAGGATTCCATGGACAGTGACTTTCTGTCCGACATAACCCTGGAAATTCTCCATATAGACAGTGTCTGTCAGTACTACGCCACCTTCTGCGGGGATGTACTGCTCGTCCCCTTCCCCTCTCAGTTCCGTCAGGATGGAAGGACTCTGGTGGTTTTCGATGTTCCCAAGTGTAATGATCTGCATATCCGCGTAGATGGAAAAGTCATCCTCGAACATGTCCATTCCCTTATTGTTTTCTCCCTCAATCTCCGCGATGTGATAATCGCCGTAGGGGAGTGCTCCCAGGGAATCATCTTCCTTTGCGTCCACGCCAAACCAGATGCGGTCAGCGTTTTCCTTCTTTGCAAAGGCTGCCGTGCTCTCAAAAACACCGTTTTTATCTGTCGTGAAAGTATGTTCCTCGATCTCCTTGCCGTCGCGGTCCAGGGCTGTCACAGCAAAGGTCACGCCCGCCATGCGCTTCTGGCTGTCTCCATCGATCTTGCGGATAGAGAAATCGCCACGCATGACCTGGTTTTTAATGGAGTCTTTTTCCTCCGTCAGGTCAATAGTGATACCGTCCTCCCGGATGATGAAAGATACTGGTGTGGCTCCCTTGATCGTGTAACCTTCAGGCGTTGTTGTCTCGACAATCTGGTAGTCGCCGTAGGAGAGTGTACGGTTCCCTGTCTGGGCGAGCCCTGTCTGGTCTGTCGTAATAGTCAGGGCAGCTTCTCCTGCAGGAATCTTCTTTCCATCTGCGTAAACAGCGTAAGTGCTCTTGTTGTAAATGGTAAAAACAGCGCCTTCCAGAGTCGCGCCGCCCAAAGGCTTATCTTCTCCTGTCTCCAGATCTCGTTTTTTGATCTTTACCCCACCGAAGATGGGATTGTCAGTGGAATGGATCTTGATGGTCTCTGTCAGTGTATTGACATCAACGCTGTAAATCGTCGTATCCGGCAGGTATCCCTCCGGCACCTTTGTCTCCTTCACGTAGTAAGTCTTACCGCCGAGGACCTCAATGACGTTGGATGTCCCGTCCGCCTTTACCGTGAAGTTTCCGATGGCATCCTTACCTGATTCTGCGTCCTCCTTGGTTTTATAAAGGGAATAAACCGCGCCTGCGATCGGGAGGGTATCAGGATCCTTGCCGTCTTTCTCCATGGAAGAAACCTTCAGCAGGGTTATTTTCCCTGGGATCGGCTCCTCAAGGCTCTTAACGGTTTCTGTCTGACCAGCTTTGATCGTCACTGTCTGATCCTTTGTGTCGAGCTTAAAACCATTGGATGCACTCGTCTCTTTGACAGTGTAGGTACCCAGGGGCAGGGTCAGGGTATTGGAAGATCCATCCTCATTCGTGGTAAGTGTCCCAACGCTTTTGCCGGCTTTGTCAGTCACTGTGTAAACCGCACCTGCAAGGCTGTAGAGAGAGCCTGTGGCTTCCGGATCTGCGGAAGATTTGATGAGAGTCACCTTCCCGGTTTCCGGCTCATTAGTGACATCAGTCCACTTGGTAGCAGTCAGGCTATCAGCGATTTCCAGCTTGCGGACAGTAGTGTCCAGCTTATATCCTTCCGGTGCCTTTGTCTCCCGGATATAGTACTGCTTGCCTGCCAGGACCTCCAGGGTATTTGATCTTCCGTCAGCACCGGTCGTAAACCTCCCGATCGGTTCATCTTCATTCCTGGCATCCTCTATGTCTGAATAAAGTGAAAACTGGGCACCTGGCAGTCCTTTGCCGTCGGTGGAATCCTTTTTCACAATGCCAACCTGTGCGTATCTGGGTGTATTATTGATCTTGATTGTTTTTCCCTTGCCTTCATCAAGAGTGTAAGGACCGAAAGGCTCATCATGCGGCTGATAGCCCTTGGGTGTCGTCAGCTCTTTGAGGTATACCGTCCCTGGTTCGCAGTAGAAGACAGTCTTGTTATAGAGGCCGCTCACGCCGTTCTTTCCAATCGGAATGGGGTCCAGTTCCTTTGTCATTTCTGAATCCGTATATACTTTGACCCTCTTGGTGCAGGCCTTGTCAGAATACATGCGGAAATTTACTGTACCGCCGGAAGCTGTCTCATGCAACGAATAGTAAGCCTTGTAAGCCCACCTCATATCCGAGTCACTGGAAACCTTCCGGAGATCGATATTGGAGGATTCTTCCTCTTCAACACGTCCGAACACGTAAGACTGCCGCCAGTGTCCGTCTACTTTGATACGACCGCTGGCATAAATGAATACATGATCCATATCCGGAAGAGGTTTTGCCGCCACACCGGACTTATAAGCATTGATCAGTGCCCGCAGATTGCTTCCCACGTTAGGCCGGTCATACTCAATTCCGGCAAGCTTCGCGTAGCGTTCTCCGATTGCCTCATGGCAAGCTGCAATGGCGACCTCTTTAGAATCGCTCCCAAAGCCCCTGGATCTAGCCAAATCTTCACCATAGCTGTCCAGCATAGTATAGTAGTAATACTTGATGATCAGGGAGTCCGTTACTCGCGAAACGTCAGGAAGTTTGCTTCCTCTGCTCCATCCCCTGTCATCCGGCACCGAGCATATTCCCACGTAAGTATTGCCGTCATCATCAACAACATTAACCGGTGTCGTATGCCCGAGGTGGCCGGAGACATCTTCTCCGATCCCCAGGTCCTCATAATCAATTTCATCTTCCTTGCTGACGATCTTTGCTCCGGATGCGTTATTTGCGGAAGCGGACGCAGCGAGGGCCGGGGTCGTCACCTTTTCAAATGCGGTCTCAAACTCCTCAACTGTCATGGCGATTTCCTGCACAGATTCACCTGATTCTTCCGCAGGTGCTTCAGCGGCACCTGCCGCAGTGGCATCCTCAGCAGCTGCATCAGTGCCTGCCGCAGTGGCATCCTCAGCAACTGTATCAGTGCCTGCCGAAGTGGTATCCTCAGCAGCTGCATCAGTGCTTCCTCCTGCGGCTGTTTCATCCTCAGAAGGCTCTGCCGCCTCACTCTCAGTGGAGGACTCATCAGCAGTGTCTGCCTCTGTGGATGAACCGTTGGCTTCTTCTGTTTCCGATGCAGTTTCACTTGCTGCTGTATTTCCTTCCGCTGAGAGGCTGCCATTATTCCGGTTTCCCTTCTCATCGTTCATTTCAGCACTGGCGGAAGCTTCTTCACCGGCTGTTCTTTCTTCCTGTAACACTGTTGCTTCATCCGCCGTACTTCCGTTTCCGTCATCTGAGAGTAACAGGTCTTTTTTCGACTCATCCATTTCAGGATCATCAACTTCCTTAGCTTCATTCGAAGGCACCTGACCGGCACTCTCAGTCTTGCCGTCAGGATCCTTCGGTTCATTTCCTTCTTCTGCATCATCGGCGGCCGCCTCCTTTTCAGAGGAATTCTCACCATGGCTCTCTGCACTTGAGCCTGTCCGGTTTGAAGCACTGGAAGAAGAGGCTTCCTTTTTTTCTTCCTTCTTTACCACCGTGATCCTGCGGCTGAAGCGGTATCCGTGATTCCCGCTTTTAGGGTCTGCATGGTAAACAGGCTTATAGCTTCCTTCTTTTGAAGAAGAAAAGCCATCATCATCATAAAGGGAGATCTTGACCTTCTTTGAAGAATAATCGATCCCTTTGAAGTCTTTTTTGATCTCAAAATCCTCGTCCGCATCAACAGTAATGTCTTCTGCTTTAACGATTTCATCCTCATCGAGCATGTCTCTGACATCTTTCAGCTCCGGATAATCCTCAATGTATACTGAGTTTGCATCAGAATCCGCCGCCATAGCTGGAACCGGCCCGATTACCGCTGAAAGAAATGTCACTACGGAGAGGAAGCCGGCAGCGATCCTTGCAATCGTCTTTTTTCTGTTCACTTCTTATCCTCCACTTAAATTTGGAATAATTGAATTATGATTTTGTCCGGGCAGCAGTACCGCCATCACACCGGAATATGCCCATATATACCGTCACCTCCTCATAAGTTTTCACAGCGTACCCTGCCCGTTTTTCCGCTCCTGTGCCCCTAAATGGTTTCCATCCTGAAAGTTTTCTTTTTACCGATGATTTCCAAAAAAACGGACAAAATGATAACAGCACATTCATGCGGCAGGACGCGTAGCCCTGCCGTATGGTATCTGCTGTTATTCATGAGCGTTTATGCCTGTTCATCCCGGTCCCGTTCCAGTCCCGTTTTTTACGGGGCGTTTTCTCTGCAAGCCGCGCGATTTATGCGCAGTCAGGCAGGTATCCATCCGGGCAGGCTATTCAGTTTTCAAGGTGTAAAATACGAGCATAGGCATGGCCATTATTGCTCCTTACACCTATGGGGCTTCGACAGACCGGAATGTTTCCTGCTCTGATAAAAAAATGGAATTTTTATGTCTGTACCATGAACCCTTTCAATCCTTTTCCTCATCGTCAAAAGCCATTTTCTTCCTTTGTATTTCCCCGAGAACAAATGAGGTGATCAATATGGTAAACGAAATAATGGCCGGCATTAAATAGATAAAGATATCTGTATCGTCCCCTGTTTCCGGCGAGCCGGATTTTTTTCCAGATTGTCCTTCTGGTGAGATGGATGTTGGCGCTTCCGGTTCGTTGGATTCAATGGTTTTGCCCTGCATTGTCTTTCCTCTGGCAAAGGCTTTATTTACGATCTTTCCATTCTGGATGTCGTCCGTGGTGATCTCATATGTAGCATATGCCGTCACCCTTTCGCCGGGTGAAAGATAGCCTTCCCCGGTCCTGCTGTCCGTACTCTCTTCCCAGTCATACTCGATCCTGGAAAGTCCTTCCATCTGGTCGATGACTTCAATATCCCGAAGCGTCACATTGCCGGAATTTGTTACGGTAAAGGAATACTGGATGGCCGCACCCGCTCTTGCGTCGCTGATCTGCTGGACACTAGCCTTCTTTGAAAAGTCAATGGAAGCAGTCCCCTTCAGGATCACCTCCGAAGTCTGATCGTCCTCCACCGCATCCCTGTTGGCAGTCTGGGCGCTTGCCTCAGTCTTACGGACCAGCTTTCCAGTATCGATGTCATCCTGTGTGACGGTATAAGTCACTGTGACCGGGACTGTCTCCCCTTCAGAAAGGACGTTTTCCCCAGTATCAGGATCGGAAGACCTGTTCCAGGCAACGGTCAGTTCCGCATCATCGTCCAGGATCTCACTGACTTCAACATCTTTGAGCAGTTCAGAACCGCTGTTTTTCACCTTCATGGAAAGCTCCAATGTATCGCCCGCAGACAGTCCGGCTGCCTTTTCCGGTTCCTCTTCATGGCTGATCATAATTGCCGCCCTGGATTCGGCAGACTCGGCCATGGATTCTTCGGTGTCTGCAAGAGAAGCTTTTTCTGTATCTGCGTCTGAATCTGTATCTTTACCTGCATCTGCTTTACTATCAGGATCAGTCGGATCTTCCTTATTCGTCTTATCCTTTTCAGGCACTTCTTCAGACTTAATCCTGCTGAAGTCTGCAAAAATATCTGTCGAACAGTTCGTCCCGCCCCAGGCAAACTGAATGTTCGCGCTGTTAACAGGAAGGATCACCGCACTCGGCTGTCCATTCCCTTCCAGATAACCGGAGGGTGAAACTGAAACTGATGTATCCTCGCAGCAGAGTGCTTTGCCTGTAAAGCCTGACAGCATCGCCACACGTTCCCGGTCACATGTTTCACTTGCAGGATCTCCGAAGACTTCGTCCAGATCGGGAATAAAGAGGAAGGTCCTGGGTTCATCAACGCTGTTTCCTTCGTGCGATACGATACGGGCGGACCATTTTTCCGAAGCCCTTACATCCACTGCTTCAGCCTCGTTTTCTGTGTCTGCATCATTTCCATCCGTGCTGGCAGGAATCGTCCTTGCCACAGCCCTGAAAGTGTGATCATCAGAAACAGAGGAGACAGCGATCTTGCCGGAAGCACCTTCCCTGGACTCTTCAGGAAGTTCAATTCTGGCTTCATCGAGGGTCAGGATCAGATCCACCTTTTCCCCGTCTGATGTACTGCCGGCATTTCGGATGACGTACTCTACGACGTTTTCATATACGCCAGATCCATCTTTTATAGATGCCGTCTCTATGGCCACCGCGGTTCCATCCTCCGTCTTCTCTATATCGAAGCTGTCATTCTGGATATTGGCTGAGTATTCTGTACCCTTTAAGTCGAAGAAAATGGATGTTCCTGCCTCAAAGAAGTCTTTTTCCCTTTCCAGGAAGCCGTCGACTGATTCACCGAATCCTGCCCACTCATCTGCCGGAATCCTGACAATCTCGGGAGTGATCGTCCCGGAGAAATCATTGCTGCCATAGGTGCTGAAAACATCGCTGTTTTCGTCTTCGTTATCCTGTTCTGGATCCTCTTCATTTGAAGCTTCTGCTGATTCCGAATCCGTATCACCCGTGCCAGATGTCTCCCTGTCAAAATCCTCCTGATCCTCAGAGCTGTCATCTGCAGCTTCTGCGCTGTCTGCATCTTCATCTGTTACAGTTTCGCTCAGATCCCTGCCTGCGTTAGTGTCTGCTGTCTGGGATTCGTCGGCAGCTGTATGAGAATCCGGGTTTGATCCATCGTCCGTCCTTCCAGAAGAGGATTCATCTTTTTGAGAATCCACTGCAGGCGATTCTGATGCATATTCGCTTTTTGTCAGACTTTGAAAAGCGCTGGCGTCTTCCACAGCACTTTCCTTATCACTGGGGGCAGGAAAGGTAACAGCGTTCTGGGAATCAGCTGCACATGTGCTCCCCGCATCCGCAGTGGTACTTCCGGTGCTGCTGTAATCTGCCGAAAGAGGAAAAGGACTGTCTACCTGTTCAGAATCTGATATGCGGTAGTTTCCCTGTGCTATTGGATTTGCGAGGCTTCCTGCTGCGCTTATTACAACCGGGGAGAGGATCAACAGCGCTGAGACGGCTGCCATACCTGCCCGGATCCGCAGCTTTGAAAAGTCCATAGCTGTGTCCTCTTTTTTGATTTCTTTGCTGTTTTTCCTGAAAAAAAAATCATTCTTTTTGTGTTTTCTTCTCATCTCACTTCACCTGTTCACTTTCTGTTACAGCCTTCTTTTTCTACCGGAATTGCTTCCCTCTAAATGTCAGGAGTCGGTAATGCCGGCAGCGTCCTCCCGGAGAATTAAGTAAAGCCAATTTCCCCGGGAGGCGTTTGAAGCCCGGGATCTATGTCCCGGCCTCGGTATGAAAGGAATGCAGTTCTGCATTTCTTTCATGATTCATCACAGTTTTTCCGTATGGGCGCAGCTGAAGAAATGGCAGGGTTTTGTGCTGCCGTACATAAAACCCTGCGCATTTTTAGTAGCCAGTATATGAATTAGATATGGTCTGAAAGATGTGGTCTCCGACAGTCTGTGCCGAAAGCGTAAAAGAACTGTGTGATTAACTCTTTAGTGCCTTCTGTAATACTGATGTTCAAACTGACAGTGAATCGTCAGGACTCCCAGGTTTCTTTGTAATCTCTTCAAACGGTCCTTTACCCGTTTTTCCATTTTTTCCACCCTGGCCCGGCTAATTCCAAGCATCAGTCCTGTGTCTTTGCTGTTCAGTCCTTTGTAATAGCGGTAATAAATCAGGCTCTGTTCCTCGTTGGAAAAGTTGCCCAAAGCCCGCTCGAACATTCTTAACTTTCTTTGGCTCTGTTCACTTCCTTCTGGTTCCTGCTGCCGACCTGGTGTCGGCGGCGTTTTCCCCATTTCCTGTATTTGCTCTTTTTTGTATCCGTCATAATTTCCTCTCTGCAGCCAGGACAGGAACAGCTCCCGCCGGACCTCGATCCTGGAACCGTCCTCCATTTCAAAAAAATAACTGCTGCAAACTCTGGGCTTTTGACCCATGTTGTTCTCCTTATCCAGCGTTTCACTGCCTGTTATTTCGTAGTTCCGAAGTCAGGACCTGCAGCGAAATGATCTGTACATTTTGCTTCAATTCCTATGGGGATGCCTTTCGGGATCTGTCTTCAGGACACCCGACTTCCTGATCTTTGCCCTCGCCCGCGTGAGCATCTTTGAAATCATAGATTTTGAATACCCCATTTCTTTTCCCACTTCTGTTTCTGTCTTCTGAAGGATGCAGCAATCCCACACGACCTTTTTTTCTCTGTCTGTCAGGACGGAAAACGCAGCTTCCAACATTTGGTTTTCCCAGGATCTCTCAAACACTTCATCCGCACCCGTTTCCTTCTCACGCTTCGTGTGAAGTGTTTTCTTCCTTATTCCCGTATCCATGTTTTTCAGAATCCTGTCTTCTCCGGCAAGATAAAGGGCAAGCAGCCACTCCTCCTGATCCAGGGAAAGCCTCTTTTCCGAGCTTTCTCCTGAACCGCAGGTCCCTGTCTCCTGATGTCTTCGAAAGCCCCTCTCATGAATGTCTCTTTCAATCTCACCGAACGTATAGTATCCAGCTGCAGAAATCGGAAAGACCGTCTTGTGCCTGCCGATCATGCAAACCACATATCCGTTCCTGTAGACTGTGATACGGACATCATGGCCGATGCAGATGGATTCAAAGACTTCCTCATTCTCCCGGAGCTTCTTCTCGCTTGGAACCTCCTGTCCTGCCTTCGGAACTGCCACCTGCTTCTTTAACTGCTCCAATGTTTTCACTGCTGCCACCTTTCCCGGGCAGCCTGGAGCAATTCCTGATTCCAGTTATTCCAGCAACATCTTCCGATGAATAGAGACTGTTCTCTGATTGAAGCTGTCGTTTATGACAGCTGAAAAAAGCTCATGGCATGCCCGTTTTTTTTAACGGGCATGGCGTGCGCTGTATGGACCGTATACCCTGGTGCGTGCTGTGCTGGACAGCAGCCAACAGGAAGGTTCTTTACGTCAGATAGCCATAACTTCCCCTGTCCATACAATATGCTTTTGTTGCGGTTTTATCCCCGCCGCATGCGGGGGATCTTTTCTCCCTTCACCCCATATCCGGGGTATTTCACTTTTTTCATATGCCCTGCTGCGCCAGCGTCAGCCTTAGAGCATAGAAATATTGCTTTGTTATTTTTCCCTCTCTTCAAGGGCATTGAGGAGCGCAATCATTGTCTTTGCCACCACCTTCTGGTCCTTGTCCTCAAGATGCCTGAAGCGCAGGAAAACCTGTTCGTCCCCGCCTGCTTCTTTCACCTTTGATACTTCCAAACCAATCAGGTAATTGGCATCCGCATCCAGCGCAAGCAGGATCCTGCGGAATTTGTTTATAGAGGTTGAAGACTGACCGCATTCCAGGCGGCTCAGGGTATTGACGCTGATTCCTGCCCTTTCAGCCAGCTGCTCCTGTGACAGATGCAGCTCCAGTCTGCGCCTTCGTATCCGTTCTCCAATCTCCAGGTACTCCTCGGACAAAGTCCGGTATTCCAATGCTGCATCGTTCCTCCCTTCTATTGGCCGAAACTTTGGACCATGATGGTCTAAAGTTGATTTTTCCTTAAACTTTGGACCACGATGGTCCAAAGTTAAATTGTCACCTCCGGCAGAAACACAACAGGGAACTTTGGACCATCGTGGTCCAAAGTTCCCTGCAGGTTGATGCGTTGTGCACCCTGCTATGAAGTTGTATCCCTCACACGGCTTATTGCCATATGTGAGCGATGACACTGTTTTCCTGTAACCTCTCAATGTCAGCATTCTTCATGCTGCAGTCGGATAAATCCAGAATATCCATCATCATTATGCCCTGGCCATTCTGGCCCTCTCGATTATGAATGCAAGGCAGCCTGCGATAGCCTGGATTATCATACAGATCAGATAGAACACTGCGCGCAGCATCTGCCATGTCAGTATGAAGATGCCAAGCACTCCGCCGACAAGTACATTTCCGAACAGGATACCTACGGAATCGGTGAAGGGATGGCTCCTGGGGATGACATACATGCACATGTGAGAGATCCCGAAAGGAACGCCCATCAGCCAGATCAGGAGCGGCCAGTTTATTACTCCTCCTTCTGTGCAAAACGGATAAAGGATGTATGCAAGCAATGCAGCTCCGCATATCGGCAGAAATACTTTCTTCAGGAATTTTTCAGTCATCATTCTTCACCTCCGAAAACATCATAGTTGGCTTCCGCCTGGTAGTAATGCCCTATTGTCAGCACTGAATTGTACAGGGCTGTCAGCATGTATGCGCGGATGTTATTGACTTTCCTGTAGTTATTCCGCATGGTCCATCGGACATAGTCAATGTGGTCCCTGCGGATCTTGTAATAGTGCTCCTTAACCAGCACAGCCGGCATTTCATTCCCGTTGATCCTCAGTACAGCTGTATCCGGCATTCTCAGGATATCCACGATCATTTCTATGAGTTCATCCACCTCCTCTCTGGCGTCCTCATCCTCTCCCTGGAAGCTTTGATAATCAACCCTTTCCCGTACATAGTTGCGGATCCCATCAATCACATCCGTCTCTGTAGGCGGCACAAATACACCGGGTACAGCAGTATCCCCGGATGGATTGATGGATTGAGTCTCACTCCTTTCAGTTTCACTCTTTTCAGTCTTATTAGTTTGTGATTTTCGCAATTCTTGATTTGTGATTTTAACAACTCTTGAATTATGATTTTCACAATCCTTGTTTTGTGATTTTAACAATCCTTGATTTGTGATATTCACAATACTTGAATTGTGATTTTCACAATCCTTGTTTTGTGATTTTAACAATTCTTGATTTGTGATATTCACAATACTTGAATTGTGTTTTTCACAATCCTTGATTTCATCAGGTTTTTCGGCGCTTTGACTGTCTATGACGCTGTCTGTGCTATTGCCGGTTTCACCTGCCTGGTCTCCAAGCGGGAGCATGAAGTTTTTTACATAAAATACGTTTGCCTCCCCCATGCCTCCGCGATGTTTTTCGATTAGGCCAATCCCACGGCCGGTCTCAAGTTCATGGACCAGTTTGACTGCTTTTTGAGATCCGCATCCGATGAGAGAGCAGATCTCTTCGATACTATAGACGATATAGACACGGTTCTTATCGTCGAGCCATCCATTTCTTATGGACAGTGACATCCTGTCGAGCATGAGTCCATACAGGACTTTCGCCTCACAGGACAATCCTTTGAAACGTTCTTCGGTGAACATGACTTTCGGAATACGGTAAAAGGTATAGCTTTCTGCCTGCTGCCCGTAAAAGTATTCAAAACCAGATGGTTGCAGCATGCTCATGCACCTCCTTCCTGCTTAGATTTCCAATCTTTCAGGAGCCCGAGGATGATCTCCTCTATTTCCCTTTTCTCAGTTTCAGGCGGGAAGAATTCCATGATCCGCCTGTAAGGTATCGCTATACCTGTTTCTGCCTTTTTCCTGTCCATCAGAATTTCAAAGATCTTTTGTTCATCCAGCGTCCCGGCTGTGCTGTTCTCACGCAGCTGATCCGCCTGTTTTTTGTTCGGGTACAGCAGGATCGTCTCAATCGTTTTCTCAAGGAGCATCTGCTCATTTTCAGGAAGATAGGAGAGCTGTTCTCCGCAGACAACAGTGATCTTTCCTGTGTCGACCTGTCTGAGCAGGCTGTCCCTGAGATATGAAAGTCGAATGTAGCGCTTGACCGTGGTGCCGCTGTCGCCGGCGGCTTCCCCGACAGCATCTGCCGTATTCTTTTTCCCCCGTGCGCCCTGGTGCTTTAAGGCGTCATATTTCATCCGGTATGCCCTGGCCTTTTCACTGGGGAGGATATCTTCCCGCTGGATATTGGAATCCACCATGACGACGATTGCTTCATCATCTGAATAATCGCGGACAAACATGGGCATTTCCGTAAGCCCTGCCAGTTCGCAGGCACGCCTGCGGCGGTGGCCGGAGATGATCTCATAACCGCCTCCGCTGCCCTGCGGACGCTTGCGGGCAATACCGGGGACGAGGATGCCGTACTT
>Ga0256407_10010750_pt1 | contig 12800 bp, 9 predicted proteins | sample RumenRJG_04DNA_FD_193489 | JGI IMG/M metagenome (GOLD analysis project Ga0256407, IMG submission 193489) | Bovine rumen microbial communities from Lethbridge, Alberta, Canada - RJG_04 | ecosystem: Host-associated > Mammals > Digestive system > Stomach > Rumen | place: Canada: Alberta | collected... | reverse complement strand
GCTGATCCGCCAGCACATGAAGGCGGGAACAAATTATATACAGGTGCATCCCACTTTCTTATATGAAGGAATGTGGAACCTGATGGTTTTCCTGATCCTGCTTCTATACCGCAGAAAAAAGAAATTCAACGGGGAACTGTTTCTGGTCTATCTGGCGGGATACGGAATCGGCCGCGCCATTATTGAACACATCCGCACTGATCAGCTCTACATTCCCGGCACAAAAACCCCCGTCTCTATGGTTCTGGGACTTGTGATCGCGGGTGTATCCGTCATTCTGATCCTGGTTGGAAGGAGCAGGGCGAAGGGAGCCGCGGCAGCACTATCCACTGAAGAGAGTGATGCTTCTGCCCCGGATGCGGATGATACCTCTAAAACAGAATAAAAAAAGATTAAAATAATTGAACGAAATAATCCGTCTGTGCAGTCAGGACATATGATCCGTCTGTACAGGCGGATTTTTTTATGACACAGCCCGCGTAATGTATTTTCCGCCTTGCGGCGGACGCGGGCCGGTCGGGGGGTAGAGGGCGGCGTGCCCCAATAAGATGATTTTGCAACCAGTGGCAGGCGGGGCCGCCTCCGTCCGAAAAGCATCTGACAACTATCTGCAGAACGATCCGTGAGTCAGGCATTTTGCACCGAACAGAAGTCGAACATTCCAAATTCCCCCTGAAGGTATTGAAAAGTGGGTGTCAAGTTGGTATTATTGACAGTAAAGTGGGGAAAAGTGGAGGAAAGTGGCGAATGTTCATGGGTTCTTATGATCATTCTCTCGATGCGAAAGGGAGGATGACCATTCCTTCCAAATTCAGAGAAGCACTGGGAGATAAGTTCGTGATCACGAAGAGTCCGGACCCCTGCCTGTGCATATATGATCTTCCATCCTGGGAGCGCTTCGTGCAGAAGCTTTCCGGGCTTCCTTATAATACCCGCGACCAGCGCCGTCTGGTGCGCTTTTTTATGTCTAATGCATGTGAGGCGGAGCCTGATAAGCAGGGGCGGGTCCTGATCCCGCAGAAGCTGAGAGAACACGCTCACATTGAAAAGAATGTTGTGCTGATGGGAGTCGGCGCGAGGATCGAGGTTTGGGATCCCGACACATTCGACTCGGACGGCCTCGGTGAGGATATCAACGAAATAGCGGAAGAGATGCTGGGAAACGGCTTCATCATCTGATGAGACCTGACCCGGCAGGCAGTTTCTGACTTCAGGAGAGATACTTTGGAATTCAAACACGAATCAGTGCTTCTGCAGGAGGTGCTGGAAGGACTTTGTATAAAGCCGGATGGGATCTATATCGACGGCACTCTGGGAGGAGGCGGGCATTCCAGCGAGATCGCGGCCAGGCTCACAGAAGGAGGCAGGCTGATCGGTATTGATCAGGATGAGGATGCACTGGCTGCCGCGAGACAACGTCTGGCTCCCTTTTCAGAGAGGGTGACCTTTGTTCACGACAATTACGAAAATATGGAAGCAGATTTGAGGAGACTTGCCGCTGAGGAAACAGAAGGCGGCAGCTCCGCCCTTTTGTTTCCTTCAGGTCCGGAGGGATGTGTAGACGGCATTCTGCTGGATCTGGGCGTGTCTTCCTATCAGCTGGACAATCCGGAGAGAGGCTTTTCCTACAGAACAGATTCGCCGCTGGATATGAGGATGGACCGGGGGTCGGAACTGAGCGCGAGGGTAATCCTCAATGAATATCCGGTTCAGGAGCTCACACGGATCCTGCGGGATTACGGCGAGGAAAAATGCGCCTCCAGGATCGCGTCCAATATAGTCAGGGCCAGGGAGGAGGCTCCTCTGGAGACAACCGGCCAGCTTGTGGAGATCATTGAGAAATCTATCCCTAAAAAGATGCGCGAGCGCGGAGGAAATCCCTGCAAGAGAACCTTCCAGGCGATCCGTATAGCATGCAACAGGGAACTGGAGGTCCTGGAAGATTCTCTGGACACCATGATCGACCTGCTCAAACCCGGTGGAAGGCTCTGCATCATCACATTCCATTCTCTCGAGGACCGCATAGTCAAAAATGCTTTCCGCAGAAACGAAAAACCCTGCATATGTCCGCCCGAATTTCCCGTGTGTGTATGCGGCAGGGTATCGAAGGGAAGAGTAGTGACCCGCAAACCGGTCCTGCCCGGTAAAGAAGAGCTTGAGAGAAACCGCCGGTCCGCCAGTGCCAAGCTGAGGATTTTTGAACGGACCTGATGAAAGGAAAAGATCTGTATTAAAGGGGCGGGAAAGCCTGAAACGATCTGATACCGGAAAAAATAAAAAAGAAAAATGGAAAAAAGGAAAAGAGCCGCAGACATTGATCTGCCGCCGTTTACGAGGTGAAAAATGGTCAGGGGCCTGAATTCAGCCGGGAAGACGGCTCCCGGAAGAGAAAAGTATACAGAAAGAAATGTGCGTTCAGCAGCAGGAATGGATACAGACGGAGAGAATCCGGAAAGCAGCAGGGCAAATCCCCCTCTGCGGCCTTCGGGCATGAGTTTCCGCAGGGTACTCGTTCTGATCCTGCTGGTGGCTGCTGTGACAACAGCGCTGATTTTTTATATTAAACTTCAGTCGGACGTCACGAAAACTTCGCGGGAGGTCGCAGATCTCGAACAGCAGCTGACGGAGTTGAAATCCCAGAACGATGCTGCATACAACGAGATCAATGACAGCATCAGTCTTGAAGAAGTCCGTGAGAAGGCTATCAATGAACTGGGCATGAAATCCGCGGATCGGGATCAGGTTGTGATCTATTCCGGCGAGGAGAAAGACTCGGTCAATCAGGTAGGAGATCCGGACGACGACTGACGGAACATAAGGGTGCGCTGTGCGGCATTGATTAATGCATGTGGTTATGAGCATGGCTCACAGACTCATATGATAAAAGCTGCGCATTGCTTCGCGCCGTGGCGCTCCCGCAATGCTCCACACATTCGCACCCCGCCCCGGAAAAGGCGGATATTGCCAGCGTAAAGAAAAAGGAGTTGCAGTTTGATCAGGAAAGAAAATGGACGGAGGGGCGGCACAAGCCGGAGGGCAGGGCGGCCCGTCCGGAAAGTACCCAGGCGTTTTACGATCAGCATGCAGAAAAGATTGATTTTCATGTTTATGCTGATCGTCATCTCGTTTGTATTCCTGGGGTTCAGGCTTTTTATGATCCAGAGGGATAACGGAAGAATTTATACCAGACAGGTTCTGTCACAGCAGGGATATGACAATAAGGCCCTTCCCTTCAGGAGAGGGACTATCACTGATTCCAAAGGAACAGTCCTGGCTGACAGTCAGCTTGTCTATAACGTGATCATCGATGCCAGTGAGATGCTGCAGGAACCTCAATATCTGGAGCCTTCTCTCGACGCCGCGGCGCGGCTGGGCATTGATAAGGAAGAAATCCGCCGCCATGTGAAGGAGAATCCGGAGTCCAAGTACTTTATCGCGCTGAAAAATCTTCCCTATACCAAAAGGCGCGAGTTTGACAAGGAAGTCAGTGAGGGAATAGCGGCTGAGGAAGCCGCACAGGAAGCTGCGATCCTAAAAGCCGAAAAAGAAGGGAAGAGTGCCGAGGACGCGGAGCCAGTAGAGCTGGTTTACAGCAATATAAAAGGGATCTGGTTTGAGGACAGCTATATCCGCACCTATCCCGGCGACACTCTGGCCGCCGATGTGATCGGATTTACAGTCGGCAATAATATTGGACAATTTGGTCTGGAAGAATACTACAATGACACGCTGAACGGCGTGAGCGGAAGGACCTATGGATATATTGACGAGACGCTGAATATGGAACAGACCACGATCCAGCCCACGGACGGCAGCAATCTGGTCCTGACCATGGACGCCAACCTGCAGAGAATCTGCGAGAAGTATCTGCAGGAGTTTAACGATGAATACAAAGATAAAAGACACAAGGGAAACGGAACAAATAACGCGGCCTGTATCATTATGGATGTAGATACGGGAGGAATCCTGGCCATGGCAAGCGAGCCGGGCTTCAGCCTCAAAAATCCCTATGATATCAAAGCAGTGGCGGGCATGCCCAAACTCGATGAGACCGATTCCCCCACAAGCAGCTATATGACGGAGGAAGACGCCAAAGCTCTCTCCGACTCGGACAGGTCCAGATATCTCCTGGCTCTGTGGAACAATTACTGCATCAGCTCGCATTATGAACCCGGATCGACAGCGAAGCCTTTCACAACGGCTGCGGGACTGGAAACCGGAAAACTGAAGAAAACAGACCGCTTCCAGTGTGACGGATATCTCATGGTCGGATCTGAACCCATCCGCTGCGCCCACCTGGAAGGTGACGGAAAAATAAATGTCGGCGAAGCAATCGAGAGATCCTGCAATGTCAGCCTGATGAAGGAGGCATTCAAAATCGGACCTGAAATCTTCTGCAAATATCAGAATGTTTTCAATTTCGGACTCAAGACCAACGTGGATCTGGCGGGAGAAGCGAGAACAGACGGATATCTCTACGATGTCGATGACATGACTGAGATCAACCTGGCGACCAATTCCTTCGGACAGAACTTTGAAGTGACTATGATCCAGATGATTTCGGGATTCTGTTCTCTGATCAATGACGGGAACTATTATCAGCCCCATATCGTCGACAGAATTACCAGCGCTGACGGATCCACCATACAGAAATTCGAACCAAGGCTGCTGAAAAAGACAATCTCCGCAGACACCAGCAGCCTGCTCAGGAAATATCTGATCCAGGCCGTAGAAGGGGAGCACGCGACCGGCACACTGGCACGGCCGGCAGGATACCGGATCGGAGGGAAGACCGGCACGGCAGAGACGCTGCCCAGAGATAACGGACAATACGTCGTCTCCTTCCTGGGATTTGCTCCTGCAGAGGACCCTCAGATCGCGATTTATGTAGTGCTGGACCGCATCAATAAAAAGAAACAGGACGAGGCCAGCCACGCCTGCAGGATCGCCAGAAGCATCCTGACAGAGGCCCTTCCGTACCTGAACATCTATATGACTGAGTCCCTCACAGATCAGGAGAAGCAGGAACTCGAAAAGCTGGGACTCTACGATACCAACGAAATAAAGCCTGAGACTGACACGGGCGAGTAAGTCCGGGAGGTAACAAAAACAATGCATTTGGATCTGGATTTAACAGAGACTATAATCCCTTTTCTGGCTGCCTTCGCAGTCAGCGCAGTATCCGGAAAATTCCTGATTCCCTTCCTCAGAAGACTGAAGGCGGGGCAGACGGAAAGAGATGACGGCCCCCAGAGCCACATCCAGAAGACAGGAACTCCCAACATGGGGGGGATCATGATCCTTCTGGGAGTTGTCGCAGGATGCATCCTTCCTTTCCGGGGGAGCAGACAGACCATTCCTGTCCTGATCCTGACGCTGGGATTCGGGCTGATCGGATTTGCGGATGACTATATAAAAGTCACTAAAAAAAGTTCGGACGGCCTCCTTGCCTGGCAGAAGATGCTGCTCCAGATCGTGCTGGCTGTCATTTTTTCCATTTATGTGCAGAAAGTGCATTCCATCCCTCTGACCATGAAGATACCCTTCATGCCGGGACATGTGATCGACCTTGGAATCCTGAATACGGCGGCACTGGTCTTCATAGCAGTGGCGACAGTGAACGGGACCAACTTCACGGACGGGGTGGACGGACTGGCCAGCTGCGTCACGGTCGCGGCAGCAGTCTTCTTTGTCATAGCTGCAGCAGCAGCCTCCTCGGGAGTGATCATCGCCGGAACATCCATGATCGGAGCCCTGCTTGGATTTCTTCTGTACAACGCATATCCGGCAAAGGTCTTCATGGGAGATACAGGATCCCTGGCCCTGGGCGGCTTTGTGACGGGTATGGCTTATATGCTTCAGCTTCCCCTCTTTATTCCCATTGTGGGATTCATCTACTTCATAGAAGTGGTCTCAGTCATCATTCAGGTGACATGGTTCAAAAAGACCGGGGGAAAGCGCTTTTTCCGTATGGCGCCGATCCACCATCATTTTGAACTCGGAGGATGGTCGGAAGTTAGAGTCGTCGCTGTTTTTACGATCGTGACTGTGATCCTGGCAGCAGTGGCGCTGCTCGGTCTTTAAGAAAAGGATTCTTCAGGCTTTATTCATAAGGACTGCCCGGAATTTAGACATAAGACCTGCCCGGAATTTAGACATAAGACCTGCCCGGGGCAGCCTCTTAACCCTCTGGTTTTAAAAAAGCCGGTAAACAGACATGACGGAAAAAGTCTGACGGGCTGAACCAAACAGGACAAGAAGATACGGATAAGAAGATACGGATAAGAAGATAACATAAACAGCTAAACCGGAAAATGCGGAAGCAGGACGGGCTGAACCAAACAGGATAAGAAGATACGGATAAGAAGGTAACCTAAACAGCTAAGCCGGGTAATGCGGGAATGCAGGACAGGCTGAACAAAAACAAGAACTGGAGAAGGAAACAGCAATGGAGTTTGAAGGGAAAAAAGTCCTGGTAATAGGAACCGGCCTCAGTGGCATGGGAGCCGCGCAAATGCTGAGTATGCAGGGAGCGAGGGTCGCAATCCTTGACAATAACGAAAAAGCGGAAGTGGAAAAAATCCGCGCCGGTTTTGAGAGGATACTGAAAAAAGAAGATATCGACAAATTGAAAATTATGGTTGGTCCGTCTTCTGAGGAAGAAGCTGTCTCAGAAAATATGACAGACGGAAAGCCGGGATTTGATCTGGTTGTTCCCAGTCCGGGTGTACCTTTCGACTCTCCGTTGATCCAGAAAATGAAGGAAGCCGGGGTTCCGGTAATCTCTGAGATAGAACTTGGATATCTGAATGAAAAGGGAAGAGTGATCGCTATCACCGGCACCAATGGCAAAACTACCACCACGACACTTGTGGGTGACATCATGAAAGCCTATGCGGAGCAATGGAAAGCCGGATCCTTAGATCAAAAACACTTTCCTGCCTGCAGCAGGGCTATTGTGGTCGGGAATATCGGAAAATCCTATGCCACAGCCTCGATGGACACTGCTCCTGATACGGTGACAGTAGGCGAGATCAGTTCTTTCCAGCTGGAAGCCATAGATACCTTCCATCCCGTGGTGAGCGCGATTCTGAATATCACTCCTGACCACCTGAACAGACATTACACAATGCAGAACTATTCCGCGATCAAAGAGCGTATCGCAAAGAATCAGACTAAGGAAGATACCTGTGTCCTCAATTATGAAGACCCCTTCCTGCGCCCTTACGGAGAGCATTTGTGTCCTGCCCGTGTAGTATGGTTCTCTTCAGCAGCCAGACTCAGAGAGGGCTTCTATCTGGACGGAGAGAACATTTGCAAAGCGGACGGCAGAGGCGGATCCCGGGTTCTGCTAAATGTCAACGAAATGAACCTGGTCGGTGTCTGCAATGCTGAGAATGTGATGGCCGCAATCGCCATGACAGAAGCTGCCGGCGTTCCCATGGACCTTATTCTCTCCGTAGTCAGGCAATTCCCTCCCGTTCCCCATCGCATAGAATTTGTGGCGGAAAAGCAGGGTGTCAGGTATTACAACGATTCCAAGGCCACAAACCCGGATGCCGCAATCCAGGGAATCAAGGCCATGTCAGGACCTACCGTGCTGATCGGCGGCGGCTATGACAAAAAGAATAGCTATGATGAGTGGATCGAGGCGTTTGACGGGAAAGTAAAGAAGCTGGTCCTGATCGGAGCCACCCGGGAAGCAATCGCTGAGTGCGCGCGTGCTCACGGGTTCGAGGATATCCTCTTCTGCGATACGTTTGAAGAATGCCTCAAGACCTGCACGGAGCTGGCGGACAAGGGCGATTCGGTCCTTCTTTCTCCCGCCTGCGCAAGCTGGGGAATGTTCCCCAACTATGAAGTCAGGGGAGATAAGTTCAAGGAATATGTGAAATCGCTGCCGGACTGAAAGACAAGAAAAAGAGGCTGCCGAAGCGGAACATTCGGAGAGAGTGATTCTTCTAATATGGGAAAAACGGCAAAGACAAAAAAGAGGCTGCCGAAGCGGAACATTCGGAGAGAGTGATTCTTCTATTATGGAAAAAAAATTGACTAAAACAAAAAAGACGGGAAGAATCTCCCGGGAAAAAAACCGGGCTTCTCAGGCAGACGTGAGGAAACAAACAAAAAAGAAAAAGGAAGCTGCCGGTGAAAAAAGCCTGTTTCTGCAGGATTATACCCTGATTTTCATCGTTCTTTTCCTTCTGGCCTTCGGACTTGTCCTGCTGTATTCCACCAGTTCATATGTGGGAATGACCAATTACGGAGACTCTGCTTATTTCCTCAAGCGCCAGCTCAGGTTTACTCTTGGCGGTCTGGTGCTGATGACAGGAATCGCTTTTATCCCGTACAGATGGTGGAGATTTCTGGCAGTACCGGCTTTTATGGCTTCAATAGCCTTAATACTGTTGATCATAAAATACGGACTTGAGGCCAACGGTGCCAAGAGATGGCTGTCAATCGGTTTTATTTCCCTGCAGCCTTCCGAGGCTGCAAAAGTGGCGATCATCATCTGCACCGCTTTCATCATAGAAAAGATCGGCCGGAGAAGGCTGCAGTCTTTTATAGGGTTTCTCCTGCCAATGATACCCGCCGCGATTATAGCGGCCATGCTTTTGAAAATCACAAACAACATGAGCTCGGCGCTGATCATCCTGGCGATTGCTTTCGGTATGTTGTTTGTATCATGTCCGGACTACAAACGTTTTGTTGTGATCGCAGTACTGGGAGCGGTCGGCTGCATAACGCTGATCTTGTACATAGTCCGGGCTGCGGACAAGGGGTCATTGGGATTCCGGGGAGGACGAATCCTCGTCTGGCTTAATCCCCAGGCTTACGCGGGAGACACCGGATTTCAGACAATACAGGCTCTGTATGCGATCGGATCCGGGGGCATTTTCGGTAAAGGACTGGGACAGAGTGTACAGAAACTCATCGTACCCGAGGCGCAGAATGACATGATCTTCTCCATTATATGTGAGGAAATCGGCCTTTTCGGTGCGATTGCGATCATGCTTCTCTTCATCCTGCTGATCTGGCGTTTCATTATGGTGGCGGGCAACGCGACAGATCTGTACGGTGCCCTGATAGTGACAGGTGTTGTGACGCATATCGCTGTACAGGCCATTCTGAATATCGCAGTTGTGACCAACTCCATTCCCAATACGGGAGTGACACTCCCCTTTATCAGTTATGGCGGTTCCTCCCTCTTCTTCCTGCTGGCAGAGATAGGCATGGTCCTGAGTGTTGCCAGGACCAGTAACAAGGCTGCGATAGAACGCGAAGAAGCGGAGAGGAAGCAGGAAAGAGATTCTTTAAAATACGCCGGATCTATACATAACTAAAGTTCCGGGTATTGCTCGATAAAGAATAAAACGGAATTACAGGTGATGCAGCAAGAGGGCTTACTGAAATGAAAAAGAAAGAATCTATGCAGAAAACCACAGACAGACCTGGCAAGGTTCATGGTATGTACGGGAGCATGCATGCGGATATGGATCTCTTTGAAGGAACAGGGATCGCAGGTCTGAGGGGCATGGATCTGGGCTTTTTGACAGGTTTTAAAAACCGTAGAAAAGATATCAGACCGAACGGAAAGAACAGGGGAACCAGGAGAATCAGGGGGACCGGCACCTCTGCCGGCGCGATTGCGGTGGAAAGACCTGTTTTTGTCGGCGGAATGAGCGGATTTGGGAGGTTTGGAAAAGGCCTTGGCTCAGGAAGCGCGAACGTGAGAGCAGGAGCTGCATCGGCAGGGGTTCTGAGGAAGCCGGCAGGAAGGACCCGGACGAGGGTAAAAGAGCAGGAGAGTCTGCTCCGCGCTCTGGGAAGGTCATTTTCCATCCGCGGCTTTCTGCTGCTGCTGCTGGCGGCATTGTCTATTTCCGCAGCGCTGGTTCTCATGCTGTTCAATTTTAAAAAAGCGGTCATCACCGGCAATACAAAATACAGCCAGAAACAAATTGAATCCTTTATCACCCAGGGCAAACTGGGGGAAAACACCTTTGTGATGGCACTGAAATATCATAACAGAACGGTCAAGGGAATTCCTTTTGTTGACCGGATCGATGTGGATATTCTGAATCCGTCGACTATTCGAGTCAATATTACCGAAAAACCTCTGGACGGCTATGTTGTCCGGGGGGATGATAAGATTTATTTCTCCAAGGAAGGCGTAGTACAGACTATTTCCGGCAGGACAGACGAAGATGTAACAGTGGTCAACGGTATCGAATTGGTGAATCCTCAAACAGATGCGCAAGTTCAGGCGAAGAATCAGTCCGGAATGGATAATGTGCTCACCTTGCTCAGTGCGATGGACCGCTACGATCTGAAGGCTGACTCCATAGATGTCGACCGCCTTGGCGGTATTACAGTCACCTTCGGAGATGTCAGGCTGACTGTCGGCAAAACCGGATATGATATGAAGATGTATAAAGTCCATCAGATCTTTCCTTTCTTTAAAGGTAAGAGCGGCAGCATTTCCATGACGGGCAGTGATTTCAGAGGAGATAACATCGTGCTTTCGCCTGTTGAAAGCAAAGCGGACAAGCATTCGAAATCCGACAGCGGAAAGAAAGGCGACGGCGGAGGAAAACACGGCGGATCCGGAGAAGCAGAGGATTCCGCAGCTGCGAAATCCGGAAAAAAAGCTGAGGAAAAGAAGGACGGAGAAGAGGATAATACCAGGAAGGAAACCTCAAAGAAGGATTCTTCAGAGAAGGCTGGCGGGCAAGCCGAAAAGGCAGCTGAGCCCACCGGGGAGAAATCCCCGGAGAAGCCTGCGGAACCGGCGGAAGAAACGAAAGAGGTAAAAGAAGCTAAAGAAGCAGAAAAGAAGCCGGCCGGTCAGGCGGATACCCCGGCATCGATGGAAGTAGATGGACAGGCGGCGCTGCCTGCTTCGCAAAAGCCTATGGCTCCTGTCGCGCAAAAGGCTGCTGAATGACAGAGAGCAGGCTGAAATCAGTTACAGTAACATAGATCAATACTGGATTAAAAACCGCTTTTCTTCGGAAAGGCGGTTTTTGACTTTAGCGGTCAAAATCCTGCGGACAATGAAAAAACCTTCGAATTCGGCATTGATTATTCAAATAGCAGATTGTATTATAGGTTTGGCTTAAAAATGCTTCATGAATATTCTCTGTGAAAATTGTTCCATGAACTTAAGTATAAACGGCCGCGAATAAGATTACATTATTAAGAAAATAAGATTGTTGTGGTAAGGAGGATGTCAACGTGCTCGAGATTAAAACAAACGATACAGAAACAGCCTGCAAGATCATTGTAGTAGGCGTAGGAGGTGCCGGAAACAACGCTGTCAACCGGATGGTCGATGTGGACATCACCGGTGTTGAATTTATCGGCGTGAATACAGATGTTCAGGCACTGCAGCTCTGCAGAGCTCCCAAGCTTCTGCAGATTGGAGAAAAGCTCACCAAGGGCCTTGGTGCAGGTGCAAATCCCGAGGTCGGCATGAAGGCGGCAGAAGAGAGCGCGGATGAAATCGCAAACGCGATCAAGGGCGCGGACATGGTCTTCGTAACCTGCGGCATGGGCGGCGGTACCGGCACCGGCGCAGCTCCCGTCGTCGCAAAGCTTGCCAAAGAGCAGGGCATCCTGACCGTCGGCGTTGTGACAAAACCCTTCAGCTTTGAAGCCAGAAGCCGTATGACACGCGCTCTGACCGGCATCGAGAATATCAAAGAGAATGTCGATACTCTGATCGTGATCCCCAATGACAAGCTGCTTGAGATCATGGACCGCAGAACGACTCTTCCCGAAGCTCTGAAGAAGGCGGATGAGGTTCTTCAGCAGGCTGTTCAGGGTATTACAGACCTGATCAACGTTCCCGCCATCATCAACCTTGACTTTGCGGATGTCCAGACCGTTATGCGCGAGAAGGGCGTTGCCCACATCGGTATTGGTTACGGCAAGGGCGAGACAAAGGCTACGGACGCAGTTCGCATGGCAGTCGAGAGTCCTCTGCTGGAGACCACTGTCAACGGCGCGACAGATGTCATCATCAATATTTCCGGCGATATCTCCCTGGCAGACGCTTCCGACGCGGCGAGCTATGTCCAGGAGCAGGCAGGCGAAGATGTCAACATTATCTTCGGCGCCATGTATGATGACAGCAACACAGATTCCTGTGATGTCACTGTAATCGCAACCGGCATCGGCAGCAAGGATGTCATCTCCCCCAACACGATCTTCGGCACCTCCGCGGGTAAGAGCAGCCCTTACGGAAGAGACCTGAAGACCGGATTCGGAGAGCAGCTGCGCAGCAATCCCGGAAGCTACAGCCGTCCTTCCGGCGGTTCTGTCCGTCAGAAAAACCTGGAAATCCCTTCCTTCCTTCGTTCAAAGAGGTAATATCAGCAGAAGATCTTTGGGAGAAAAGGCAGTTCCCGATACAGCCTGTTCCCTGCGGAACAGATGACTGCCCTGAGCAGTCAGCTGTCCGGAAAGATCCTTTTGACAGCTGAAATATAAGTGAAAAGATGAGGAGGCCATCTGCCGTCAGACAGATGACCTCCCTGTTTTTGTTATATCCTTATATATAGAAGCACTGTGACCGCTGCGTGTAGCGTGATTTGTCCAGGCTCTATGATCTGTCCAGGCCCTACGAGAGGGGGTGGACAGATCGTATCAGGAATGAACACAGCCGGGGTGGATAATCTTTTGTGTGGAAAATTTTTTTGATACAGGGGTGCAAATCGTTACAGTTCAGGCCATGCTGAAAACAATACGCCTTTTGTGCATCACAGTTTCGGCGGGACGCTCCCGCTCCGTGAAAA
>Ga0256407_10010749_pt1 | contig 12800 bp, 13 predicted proteins | sample RumenRJG_04DNA_FD_193489 | JGI IMG/M metagenome (GOLD analysis project Ga0256407, IMG submission 193489) | Bovine rumen microbial communities from Lethbridge, Alberta, Canada - RJG_04 | ecosystem: Host-associated > Mammals > Digestive system > Stomach > Rumen | place: Canada: Alberta... | reverse complement strand
AAATCCAAAAGTTTAGATTTTCCCACAATGCTTATCTTTTGGTCTTTGGTTCGGAATAGTGTAGTGCTGGCGGTCTATCTCTTGTTTTCGGTTGCTTGCTTCCTTACCGTACATGAGCATTCGCACCAGGGTTATCGTTGCCGTAACCCTCAAGAAGGTTTACAACGCCCCATACTCCTAAACCTGCTCCAAGAGCGATAACAAGTGTCTGTAATACTGTGATTGCTGAATTGAAAAATGCCATGTCTTTCTCTTCTGGTCCGGGTTTTGCTTTCTTCCTAAACGGCTTCATCATCCATCTCTTAATCTTCCTAAACACCTTTTTACACCAGGATCTGATCACCCTAAATACCTTCATCATCGTACCTTCATTCGGAAGTAGCTTCTCCCGAATTTTCCTTTCTTGAAAAATAGATTAATAGTTTCGGCTCATGTCCATTCCTTGCGCTAAAAATGGGCATAATAATAGACCAGTACGAATCATCTAGGCGTCCCCAGGTGTACTGGTCTATGTAAGGTTTTATTTAGTTTTGTCCGACAAACCTGAAGTTGTCTATTTCTTTTTCTTTGGTTCTGGAAGCTCATCATACATAGCATCCAAAAGTTCTTTTAAAAATTCTCTATTATCAACTTCATCCACCAAAAGCATTTCTTTTGCCCCTTCATAAGGGAGTTCCAACGAACCATCTGGCATCATTTCTTTTGCCGCTTTGGCATTCTTCACAAGGAAGCGATCATCATAAATGCCGCCAACAATCTTCCCCTTATAATAAATGATATACTCCCCCATCATTGCTTTATATGACATATCATCCAAATCTGAAAGTTGTTCTAAAATAAAATCTAAGTATTCTTTGCTTGATGCCATATCAATCCCCTCTGCAGCCTTGAATTTGCGCGATTAACTTCCGAGATAACGCTCTATCGTTCATCCCGGCGAATTGGAATTTGACGCTCCATCAAACTGAAATTTCACGCAGACTATTCCTATACCGTAATGTCTATTCTGACCGATGATTTCTTCTCACCAAAATGCTTTATTTCGATATCCTTCATTTCCTCTATAACATCTTTTTCAATTTGGTGAACATCACTTAATTGTAAATCTGGCTTCGAATCATTTACTATTTTTGCTGCCTCATCTACTGAAACAGTTGTATCTGCTGTTAACTGTTCAGACATTTCAGTATCGTTTGAATACTCTGCAACCTGCCCCTTTTCTATAGATGTCTCTACAATTTCCTCTTCTGTTGGCAAATCCCTATATTCTGTACTTTTTGCAAATCTTGTGAATGACTCTACAGCTCTAAAAGTATTTCCCATGATACGTTGAGCTTCCTTAAGCTTTTCACTCTTTGGAATATTTGGATTATTCACGATACTTTTTAGTTCTGCCAAATTTCCATTCATCTCATTTACTTGAAGCCTTTGAGCCTCTTCTTTTGTCTTACATCTCTCCAACCTACGCTCATAAGCTTCTTGTTCCATTCTTGCCGCTTTATATTCCATATAGGCTTTAGGGTCTTTCTGACGAATAGCATCTTCTTCAGAAGCTGTTAATTCTTGACCGCTTGCAATCTTGTTATAAATCTGACTATATGCAGAACTTTCTTTGTCTTGCTCAAGTTGCTCTCGGAAATGCTGAATCATGCTTTCTTCCTGACTTGTTACAGTCATACCCTCTTGCTTCTTTACAACATTCCCGGTAGCCTTCTTTTGCTCCCAATCATTTACTAACTGCATCTGATTCACAGCGTTTCGTATTGTACCTGCAATCATAGCATATCTCCAATTCCCGGTTAATGCTACCGATTAAATAGTGATATCAAACTTCATACCCTGTGTTGCCTTTTCTTCTATTATCTTACTCCAATCCAGTTCAGAAATCTTTTCAAGTAATTCTTCTTTTGAATTTGCCTGAATTGTAGTCCGCTTAACAGTTACATCCTTCTTTTCCTGATTTTTCTCCTCTGCACGTTTTTCCTTTAATTCTTCAAGCCGTTCTTTCTGCTTTTCTGTAATCTTCTCCAAATCAGCAAAAAGTGTCATCTTTCCATCATCATCAAAGGACATAGTTAACTTATTTAATACAGTTCCACTATTGTCTGTCGTTCCCCAAGCACGTTCAAACCCAAACTGTTCATTGATTTTATCTGACATCTCAACTGCAGTTTTTACCGTAGACAATTTTTCCCGTGCATATTTCTCATCGGATGCCATTCTTTCAAGTTCAGCACTTGAAAAAACAACTGTAAATTCCTTATCGCTTTGGTCTACTAATCCTCTGAAATCATCTCCTTTATCAGCAATAATAAAATCGAAATCCGCATTATCCTTACGCAATGTTTCCAGATATTTCTGTGCCTTAGAAGATAACTTATCTTCGCTGGATTTTATTTTCTGTGCATTGGGCTGCACATCTTTTGCTTTCTCTGTGTTATTTTGCTTACTAACAGTATTGCTCTTATAATAATCTGTTACCTGTGTTAAATTAGCTGCTCTAATCATGGTATCATCCTCCTTGAAAAAAAATACAGAATTCCATTTCTATATTCACAATATCGGCACTTTATATTCAAAAGTTAATAGTGCGTAAAATTCCGATTTGCTTAACCGTTTATACTGGAATATAATTTGCCTCTAAAAATTTCGATTTGTAAAAATAAGCACCTCTCCGTACCTTTAATAATCTTACCATATTACGCTTCTGAAGAGGTGCTCAAATTCACCTAAACCCTCACCACATCAAACATTTCTCCACTTTTCACCTTAATCCCCTGATGCAGAAACCGTTGTATATCCAACTTATTTCTTTCATCATACTCACCAGTCTCCTTATAAAGTGGGTGCTGGGTGACATCATATTTGTCCGACAAAAATGGACGTACACCTCGAAGCTGCAGGATGCACTTGTCACCATCCATAACTGCGATTTCATCCACGGTCATGAGATCCTTGCCACTCTTCTGATAGTTCATGGAGTAGGATGGATTGTTGCCCCTGCTCTCACCGGTGTTGTACATGTCGATGGTTTCTTTTCCAAGAAACTGGGATAAATCCTTCAGTGTAGTTGGTTCAGTGCCACCAAGAAACAACTGAGAATCCATATTTCCAATGATGGTATCCGTGTTATCCTTATAGATGGCTTTCAGCTGTGACTTCGCCTGTAGGAACAGGCATGCACTAATCTCACGGCTTCGGATGGTTGCTACCAGCTTCTCCAGGTTCGGAATCTGTCCGATATTGGCTGTCTCATCGATGAGGCATCTAACGTGAACTGGAAGCCTGCCGCCATACACATCATCAGCCTTCTCACAAAGCAGATTGAAAAGCTGACTGTAGACCATGGAAATCAAGAAATTAAAGGTAGCATCTGTATCACTCATAATGAGAAATAATGCTGTCTTTCTATCTCCCAAGGTGTCCAATTCCAATTCATCATAGCTTGTGATTTCTCGAAGCTCTGCAATATCAAAAGGAGCAAGTCTGGCACCGCAGCTTACTAAAATAGATTTTGCTGTTTTGCCCGCCGCCAGCTTGTATTTACGATATTGCCTTACTGCAAAGTGATTTGGACTCTTCTTTTCCAGATCATGAAACATCATATCTACTGGATTTTCATAATCCTCATCATCCTCGCGAACCTCTGAAGCATTCAGAAATTCTAGTAGCGTATTAAAGTTCTGCTCTTCCTCCGGCGCCTCATAATGGATATATCCAAACAGCGCACAATAAAGAAGAGTCTCGGCCTTCGTCCAAAATTCATCCCCGGCTTTGCCATCCCCCTTCGTATTTGCGATAAGGGTATTCACCAGTTTTAAGATGTCCTTTTCTGAGTGTATATAGGCAAATGGGTTGTAGTGCATACTCTTTTTGAAGTTGATGGTATTAAAGATTTTCAATCTGTATCCATGCTTCAAAAGAGTCTTACCGGCTTTGATCACCACGTCACCCTTTGGAAGCGTTTTGTCAAGAACAAATTGGTATCATCTGCAATATGTTAGGCAGGCTTGCTATCCTCGGAAATGCCCTCTTTTACGGCTCTGAGCGCCTTTTCCTGCATACTCATACCTTCTTCCTTGAAGTTCATAACGACTTCGTACTGTGTCTTGCCGATAGTGGTCTCAAAGTATCCTCCGGCATTGTATTTCTGTTCGGTATTCTCCATAATCCTCCTCTCCGAAAAGAAAAGGCACGATTACCGCTATGATAACCATGCCTTTTGCTCCTCAATATGCTCATGTTTACAGTATCTGATCCCTGTTTCTGATGTGTGTCCGGTTCCTCTCGCTTCTCTCGTTCTGAAGCATTCTCTCAAGATCCCGCTTGTTGTGATTAAGCACTTCCATCTTGGCAAGATCCAAGGTGGCATCCGATAACGGTCTTTCTGTTTTCTGATACCTTTCTTTCAGACCATCAAGTTCCTTCTGCCATGCCTTGGGTGTGATCTTCTTGTCCGGCTCCTTGATCATATCTTTCAGCACATCACGGTGGATCTTATAAGTGTTCAGCTCGGTCTGATGTTTTCTCTTAAACTCTTCCGCCTGACTCTTTTTGAAGAAACCAAGAGGCTTGCCGTTCTTATCCTCTGCCTTTTTCAGTTTCCAATACTCGGCATTGACTTTCTGATATGGTTCATACTGCTCATGGAAAGCAAGAAGCTTTTCAAGATAATCCATGCGTGCGGTCATATCACCTCTGCTCTTTTGAAGCTCCTCATATTTGCCCTGTAATGCCTTTCTATCAGCCTGCATTTCATCAAAGGTAGTCCAACCTTTACTCTGAACATAAGCCTCCATTTTTTCCTTATCCTGCAGGGATGCACGATCAGAAACGGCACCGATAAACTTGCCCTTCATTATCGGCAATGTAAGACGGTTATTGTTACGCTCCGCTATCTTACGGATCACATCAATGATCTCGCTCTTGAATGCTTTTGCAACGGTAACCGGAATAGCCATGACTTCCGTAAGTTCTTCCTTGGCTCTTTCATAAGCAGCACGGGCAGCATTTATAACAGCATTCTTTGCTATAATCTCTCGGTTGATATCGCCTCGGATTGTCTGGATCCCCGCACGCTCCATTGCACTTGCTTTCTCTCCAAGATGGATCTGAGGGATGATATCAAGTCCCTGCTCCTTAAAGGAACGATACTCCCAAAACTTATCCGTTATACCGATCTTTGCATTGACCGCATTTATGGTATCGGCAAGATCCTTTCTCCATATCTTCGCATTCTCCCTGCTGTTCCAATCATTGGTCTGAATGTTAGTGCATTTCCATTGCTTACGGTTCTGCTTATCAACCTTCTGCTGTCCGGTCTTTATGTCAATGTCTGGGATGCGCTCTCCGTTCTCATCCTTCTGGTAAACCTTCTTCTGTTTCGGCATCCATTTTCCCTGCTCATCAATGCTCCGTAATGTGAGCATAATATGGCAATGCAAGTTCCTCTGCCCCTGCTTGTTTTCAGAATCATGGATGGCATACTGAACACACATACCTTTGCTGACAAAGTTCCGCTCACAATAATCCTTCACCACTTCCTTGGCAAGATCATAGCTCCACTCGTTCGGCAGCTCTATACGAAAGGTTCGGGCAAGCTGAGCATCCTTTGCCTTTTCGACAAGCTCTACACTATTCCATAAAACGTATGGATCTTTGTATTCTTCGGGTGCATTCTCCGGTAGCAAAACTTCGCAATGAACAAGATCCTCGGAATACTTTGGATAATACGTCTGACCGTCATACTCGCAATACATCTTCTCCCTGCTGATATATGAGGCTTGCTCAACGGCAGAATAACCACCCGTACATTTGGCACTCCTGCCACATATCTTGGCACGGGTGCTGATGTTTTTAACTGTCATGTCCGCACCTCACTTTCCACCTTGACGGCATACCAAAACATGGACGGACTGACAGGACAGACTTTTCGCCTGGTGAAGCTCTGCTCTTTAGAGCTTTGCCAAGCGGAAAGTACACATAGGGGTAGGTGCGAAAGCACCGGAGGGGAAACGTAGTGTCCCCTCTTGGCTGCCCTCGGCAGACAACAGCTGTCCGCAGGACGCCTCCGGCAGGACGCACAGTACCACCTCCGGTGGTATATCTGTGCGCACCGAGAAAATCTCGGTGAAAGACCTTAGGCTTCTCTGCCCTCGTCATCGTCACTTTCTTCGGAATCATTTTCCTCGGTTTCATCAGAATCAAAATCATCGTTTTCTTCCTCCTTTTCATCGTTATTTACCGCAGGATCCGGTCGCTCTTTCAAAACCGTATTGATCATATTCTTCACATCTTTAAGTGAAAAAGCGCACGCTATGATCCTGTTCATTTCCTGCTCGCTAAAGTCATAAGCTTCGGGGAAGTATTTCACTACACAACCGCCCATCATGTACTTGTGGCGATCCTGAGTCTTTCTGAGTTGCTCCTTCTCCTCTCGCACAACCTTGGCAAGCTCCGCATTGGCTCGCTTTACCTTCTCCATTGCCTTCAGTTTTTTTGCTGAAATCTGTTGCTGTTCCATTTTGTAAATCTCCTTTCTGTTTATACCGTTTCCGGCGATTTATGGATAAAAAAAGACGGGGACGATAATCTGTTACGATCAATCGTCACCGTCTGTGGTAACAATATTCAATTATGTTGTATTAACTACCGGTATAACTTACAAAATGTACGAACCCATATAGATTCTTTTCGTTTTCTTATTCCCCCTGCATTTGCTTCGGAAACTCTATATCAAAAATGTCTTCTCCATAAGGGATGTCTAATTTTCGTTGCTCATTTAATGCGTATTCTTTGCCGCCAATCTTGAAAATCGAACCAACCTCATATTTATTAAACAGAGCCGTTCCCCTCTTTGCGAGCATATCATATGTTGCGTCATATTCAAATTTACGAACTGCAACTCCGGCGTTCCCATGTGAATAATAGTATTCCTGCTTATGATCGCCCACCTTTACCGTAAAGAATCCTTTTGTAATTCCGGCATCATTAAGAAATTGCTCCTGCTTCTCTTTGGAATAATACAAACTCAAATATGTCCCATCCCTCGAAAGCATATTCCAAAACTTAGCAACCTGATAGCTGTCATCACTCTGTCGTCCGGAAACTAGATCCGAATACGGCTGATCTACATGATCATTCGTGCATGTAAATGTATGAACCCGTCCATCCTTTTCAGTATACTTGTAATACCGGCCATTGGAAAAATCAACAGTATTATTGACGGCTTTAATCTCTTCACACCTATCGGCACTTACTGCAGGCAACTCACTTTTAAGATACTCTTTTCCACCTATAACAAAGCTGAATTGCTTATCGCACTTTCGCTTCATAATATCCAGATAATTGAAATTAATCTTGTCCAAAACAGAAGAAGTGATCTTATTACGCTTCGACCCACTATTCGCAGAATAGACACCAGATGTATAATCAGTACCGTGGACATAACTATCTCTTATTCCCGATGATATCGTCTTTTTCGTTGCTTGTTTAGATTTTAATCTCTGATTTGGAAATAGGTTTATCAGATTTGAATTTCCATTAACTCTCATATGCAATACTCCAATCATATAAGTATTAAGATCACTTTCCGCAGCTCATCTGTCATTCAGAGCCGCACCGCTCCCCGGAAAGGTCCGAGCGGTATTCAACTATCTATGAATATTTATATCAGTCCGCCACCCGCAAATGTACCGGCTTCATACGCTGACAATATCCCTGCTACTTTAGAACCCGTCGACATTCGGAAGAAATCGTTAAACTCCGAAATACTGTTTGCCTTAAACACTTTATCCCCATTCAGAAAATCCGTGTATGCCCGTCTCTTCTCAGCCACTTCCCGTAGCCATTTTTCTTCCAATTCCTTCTTTTCAGCGGCTCTCTTGTCTATCCTTTCCTGGATCTTTTTCTGCTCTCCACGCTTTGTCCAGAAGCTACCCTTAGACTGTGCCTCCCAGACCTTGTCACCAGTACCTCCTTGATATCCAATTGACCATCCAGTACAAGAACATTCTTCCTTTGTGGCTCCATAATTCACTACCACATAATCTTTTCCGCCCATCGCTCTTACCCAACCTGGAAGCGGTGTAGCAAACGCTGTCTTAAGGTCATCTAAAACCCACTTCTCATATTCTGGATCATTCTGCATAGCTCTAAATCCATCATCAGAAATATTGATTGAATAAAAGTCTCCCATTTTATCCGGACATACTGAAAAGGAAGAAATCGTCTCGTGAATATAATTCTTGTATTCCTCCAACGTCATATCTTTGACATTGGTAACCAGATTTGTTCTTTCTATACCTCTGGTAGAAGTTATCCTTGTTGATCTTGGGACAGATGGATCATATACCTCGCTTAGTTGTATCTGCCCATTTTTATACCACGATGGCTGAAGATCTTCTTCTGAATACACTTTTCCGACAAAATGATTGTTGTTCAAATACTCAGCATTCTGCGCTGTCAAGGTTTCTCTCATCGTTCTACCTTCAGACATAGCTTTCTCTATATCAATTCTGCCATTATCGGTAGAATCGTAGAATGCTCGAAAACCCTCGATATCAAAATCATCCTGCAGAAAATCATTCCAGAACGATTCCTGTGTTGCAAATGTCAATCTCTCATCATTTGAAAAGCTTTTCAAAAAATCTTGAACTTTTTTATAATCGCCGGGAGATTCAAAAGATAGGCTCCAGAGTTCTCTCTCAGATAGCTTCCCGCCAACATCAGACCTCTTTCCACATACAATTCCATCTTTTGAATAAGACGTCGTATATCTTATATCAACAGGAACCTTTTCATTTGTTTCAGGATCTGTATATTCTGTATGTCTTGTGACTATTGATTCACGTACAGATTCTCTGCTACGGACAGTTGACATTTCCGCTGCTGAATCCATTGTTTTTGAAAAATCACTCGATGCTGTATTCTTTGCTTTTGTCGATTGATTTACCCGTACATCATAAATAGAGCCATATGTTCCCAGTCCACCTATTGTCATTAGTTCTCCTTTCCGCAGCTCATCTGTCATTCAGAGCCGCACCGCTCCCCGTAATGGACCAAGCGGTATAATACATTTTCATTCTGTAATAATACAAAAAGCACCTGTAAACAGGTATTTATCAATCCTTTGATTACAGATGCTCTCCTTAGCACTAACTGTTATATTTATTTTATCGGTCAGTACTACGCTTTTCTAAATACTTGCGATTAAAATATCTATATCTTGATGCCAAATCACCGTATAATAAAGTTTTTAATATGCTTGAATTTCATAGTATTGAATTTCAAAGTCTACTTAAAGTCTACTCAAAGTCTACTTTACGATCCAGCGTCCATCTCTTTTCGAGCCCTCCCTTTCCAGCACGCCTATTTCCTGTAACCTTGAGCATATTTTCTTTACACCACCAAGGCTCAGTTCACAACCGGAAGCTGCTTCCTGCAGAGTTGCCATAGGGTGTTTTTTCAAATAATCCATGACCTGTTCTTGATTTTGGGTTAAACCTTTTCTCATATAAGCCTTTTTCTTTCGCTCTGTAACCTCTTCACGGTCATATGCCAGAGGGATTGATACCTTGATCATTCCATCATCAAAAGAAAAGACTTCCCGACCATATTTCTCAACTATTGTAGGTACGCCGTGTCCGCTTTGTTCCGCATACTTTGATGCCATAAAGATCAGCAGCAGACTCTTATTCACAGGAACGCTTGTTCCGTTGAAAAAGCCTTCTTTGGACAACGAATACGGCAATCCGCCATAGGATACTATCTCAATTCTGTCATCAAACATATATACAGATGGGGCTATGCCTTCATTCCAATCATTATGTAGGCAGGCATTTATCCATGCTTCCCTAAAACTCGGGAAATCAAATAGTGTCTGTTCTTTTCTTTGAGAACCACTTACATCCACATGAGTTGAATTGATAGAACTGAAATACTCCAACACTTCTGAAATAGACATCAGCAAACACTTTTTACCATACTCAGTCCTCTTTGACATGACACTTTTGTTATCGCCCTCAAAGACCACAACTTTTATCGAAACATCATTCTCATCAGACATAAGATAGGCATTTATATTATATTCATTCTCCCGATTTAAAAGACCGTAATTACTGTAAAACTCTTCCGAATCCTTTGGATGAATCCCTAAACCCGAGAGAATAGCAAAAAAGGATCTGAATGTAAGCTTTTGTGTAGGTGCAACCTTCTGCCGGATGATATCCGCATCCGATGAAGCCAGCATTTTTCTTAAAATGTCATTTGACGCCTGTTCATCAGCTGATACATTACGAACATAATATCTGCCATCATATGAATATGGTATGTCCGTACCCTTTGCAGATACTTTTATATATTTTTTGCCATTATCGTCTGTGTAATCCTTGATATCGGCATATATTCTGGGTTCAACTCTATCCCGAATACGATTCCTGATATTCATAAGAGTATCTTTGCCAATATCCATACCGATTACATCACCATTGTCTGATACTCCAAAATAAACATTGGCTTCACCATGCTTGTTAAGCATAGCCGTTACCGACTTCAAGCCCTTATCTAGCTGAGCTAAACTCTCTTTAAACTCAGTGAATTCATCCTCTATACCAAGATTCATGATAATACCTCCATCTCAAATATCTGAGTAAAGTCTACCACAAAGGATACTTAAAGTCTACTTTCAAAGTATATTTTACAACTTGTTTATATTCTCCATAATCTTCTGTAACTGACTTCGTCTTTCATCTGATATTCTTCTCGGCTTACGATAAGTAACAACAGATTTAGGCATCTCATAGGTCTTATCGATATCTGTTTCACCTATGCACTTAAAGGTGTCCGGATACTCGATAACTAACGAATCAACTTTTCTCATAACGGCAGGATCTCGGGTATAAAGTATCGCCATCTGATCCTGTGCATTGAAATTGATTATGGTCTCTTGCTCGTATCTTGTTAACTTCATTCTCTGTTAGGCTCCTTTCTCGCGCATGCGCGCGTATATCCCGTCTCCCGTCGGGGAACGTGCGTAGCCGTTCCCCGACGGGAGACGGACGGATGGGATAGGATAGGATGGATGATGATAATAGGGGTATATCTTTCTTTTATCTTTTCTTTGCTTCTTTCTTTTCGTTTTTCTTTCTAAGGGGGAAGAGGAAGAAGGAAGGCAGGAAAGGGAAGGCTCCCTTTCGGGTATGTCTGGCATACCACTTTTATCTCCTTGAAGGCATCGCCCAGGAGCCTGTGCTTCTGTGCAAGCAGTTCAGTATTTCCCGGATCAAGTTTCAGGAGCTTATCGACATCACGCAGCTGGCTCTGAGTAATTCTGATCTATGTATTTACGCCCTTTAAGGCAGTCTGTAGTTTGGTGGTATCGCCGCCGATTTCAACAGTGATACCCTGGATTCTGCCAGCCATTCATGCCCTCCTTCCTGATTTTGGGTAAAAGAAAAGAACCGGTTTCCCGATTCTTCTCAAAAAGTCGTATTATTAATTCATTCTATACGGAAACATTTACAGATTTTCTTGTAAGTGTTTCTCCATACTCACCACTTCCCTTTACAAGTGAATTATCTATGGATTCTCTCGTAATCCCATCTAATGCACCTGCCGGAATATCTTTACCTAATTCCCATTTTGGATCAGTCTTCTTACACGCATCATAGAACGCCTGCCTATATGCTTTTTCATATTGTTCAAGCGTCCATGTTCCTTTTAACCTATCTTCAGTCGGAACACTTAACTGATATTTCTTAAATACCTCTGAGCGTCTTGTTGTATCACCGTTAGCTACACCGTTCTCTTGTTTGAAATGCCGCAGAGTTTCATTAAACATATTCTGTCTGGCATCGTCAGAAATATTGATAATTTTATGTCTTTGAGAAATCGGAATGCCCGTTGCATCCATTCCGGCAACACCAAATCCATTAATCATTCTTCCGCTGGAATCGTACATCTTCATTTTGTTCTGGATAATGCGGTCACGACCTCCAAATGTTTCATAGATAAGCCGTTCCTCATCGGACATCATCGCTTCACTCTGAAGAATGCTCGCCATAGAATCTCTTTCCACAGCTTTGTACTGCGCACTGTTTTTATTTATACCAGTGTTTCCGCCATTAGAATTTATTCCAAATCCAGATCCTATTGATATCGACATAAGCATTTACCTCCTTGTAAACACATTTGCTGTTTTCCGTACAGCAAAAGATGGAGAATATACTCCTCCAATCTCTATATCGACATCCAACAGCAAAATCTTAACAAGGAAATAAATTTTTTTAGAATCGATCCATAACATCCTGACTTGCCAACTGATCATGAGGCTCGTCATCCCTCTGAAGCTCCGTATACATATCCACAAAGGCACCCTCGGGGATCTGTATCTCTGCCGATCTCTTTGGATGCCTTTTTCCTTTCAATTCATACGGTAATTATCAATTGATTGAAAGTTATATTATGCTCTTTGGATATTTCCCCACCTGCCCTATTGTAAGGTTATGCATTAGCGGTAATTAACGTCATATTTGCACGTGCCTCTTTCTCAGCTCTGCGCTTTGCCTTTCCCTGCTCACTAACACGCTTCTTCCGGTACGCTATCCTGCGGTCATACTCTGCTAACAGTTCAATAGCCTGCGGATCTCCCTGCTCAGCAAGTGACTTGGTATTTGCATATTTCTCCTGCTCCCTGCGATAACGCTCTTTGAAGTATGCCTTGCTTCGCTCCCGCTTTTCCTCTTCTTTCCTGCAATGCTCCTCATACTGCGCCTTCGCCTCGGGATCTCCGGATTCAGCGG
>Ga0256407_10010748_pt1 | contig 12801 bp, 4 predicted proteins | sample RumenRJG_04DNA_FD_193489 | JGI IMG/M metagenome (GOLD analysis project Ga0256407, IMG submission 193489) | Bovine rumen microbial communities from Lethbridge, Alberta, Canada - RJG_04 | ecosystem: Host-associated > Mammals > Digestive system > Stomach > Rumen | place: Canada: Alberta | collected... | reverse complement strand
AATTTTTTTAAATTATTTTTGAAAATAAATTATTATAATATATTATAAATTAAAAATGATGAATTCAAATCAACAAGAAACATTATCAAATAATAAATTAGATAAATCTGAATCATCAAGATATGGTTTATCGCCTTTTGGAAACCAAGATTTATCAATAAAACCTCGTTATTTAAAATTATTTGGTCAAATATTAACAAATTATTCATCACCAATATTTAATTATTTATCATTAATTGAATTAAGTAAAATTAGAGGAGTAAATAAAATGTTTTATGGAATTGTAAGTGAATATTATGAAAAAAGATTAAAAATTGAAATTCAAGATATAACAGATTTTCAATCTTTAAATAAAGAAAAAACTTCTGAATTTATGAAAAATATTGATTCTCAAATTCCAATTAGTTATAAAAATTGGTTAAATTTTGATTTAAATAATGTAACAAATAAAATTCAATCTTTATCAAGAAATACAATAACTCAATTAAGAAGTATAAAAAAATTAGGAAAAGTAAGTGAAAATATCTTTGCTCCTTTTTGTATTATTTTCGGATATAATAAATCAACAAGTTATAAAGTAAGATGTGAAGGTTGGAAAAAAACAGCAATGAAAATATTAAATGATTCAAATTTTTTTTTAAAAGCATCAAAATTAGATTTAGAAAATTTTAATGATAATGATATTTTAGAAGCATTTATAATATTAAATACACCAGAATTTGAAATATCAAAATTAAAAAAAATTTCTCCAGTTTTATCTAAATTAATAGAATGGTGTCAAAGTGTTGTTTCATATCATATTTTAATACATCCTTATACTTATAGAAATGAAAAAAGTCAAATTGAAACTGGAGGAGAAGTTTATGAATTTTCTCAAATAATGGATTCTATGATTAATAAATTTTATAAATTTAAAAGATTTTTATTTAATTTAGGTTTAGTTAAAATTCCTTTAGGTGATTATGTTTTTAATTTACAACATAATAGAGAAATTCAATATAATGAAGTTGATTTAGGTTTATTTTTAGATGAAGATATTATTAGTAATATACTTTCTTATTTACCAATTAATCAAAGTTGTAAATTTATGAATGTTAATAAAATGTTTACTAAAGGTTATATTAATTCTCTTGATATTAATTGTATTTATATTCTTAAAGAAATATTTTTTTTTAAATATCAAGCTTATGATAAATTAAAAAATAAACTTCCTATAATTTATGAAAATAATATTTTTTCAAAGTATTTTTTAATGTTAGATGATATTTTAAATAGTGATATAAAAGCTGAAGATGAAGGAATAAATTATGTTCCTTTTTTATCAAAAGAACAATTAAATGATATTAAAACTTTAAAAATTGAATCTGATATTGTTAATTCAATTACTAAAGTTTTATGTATTTTATTAGGAGAAAAAACAGAAAGAAAATTAACTCCAAGAGGAGAATTAAAAAATTTATATTTAAAGAAAATAAAATTATTATCAATTAATGGTTCTTTATTAAAATTAATGAGAAATATTAATAAATTAGAATTAAATAAAAAACAAATAAATATCTTAAGTGAAGAAATGTTAAAATATTATTCAATAGAAAAATTAGAATCAATTAAAAAAATAAATAGAGGTTTATATCAATTATTAATATGGGAAATGTATATTTTTGAATATTTAAAAGAATACAATCCATTTAATTTCTTATCAATAAAATTAATTCAAAATGGAAATAATTTAGAACAAGAAGAAATAGAAATGATAAATTATTACATTGATATGTTAAAATACTTAAAATATAATTTAAAAGCAAAATATCATTTTCAAAAATTAACATTTGGAAATATGTCAAAATGTCCAAGTTATAATTTTATTCCAATGATGGAAGAATTAAATAATTCATTAAAAAACCAAGATATAAATACAGAAAATATTTTTGATACTTTAAATCAAGATCATGCAAAAATTGCAAATTTATATTTTGAAAGTAGGAATTTAATTCCTTTAACAGCAAAACCAGCATTATATGATAGAATAATGATTGAAATTATTTCTGCAACTTTAAATAATAATAATAATCAAATTTTAGAAACAAATACTGGAGTAAATGGAAGTAAAAATGATTTAGGGACTATTAAAGAAGAAAATTCTATTATTAATAATAATAATAATAATGTAATAAATTCCAATTTAAAAGATAAAAAAAATCCAATTTTATCTTCAATTAAAAGTTTAAATAATCCAATTAGTAATACAATTGATAATCCATATAATAATTATTTAAATAATAATACAAATTATAATTCATTATTTGAATTAATACCAAATGAAGTAATAATAAAATGTATTTTATTTTATTTTGATATAAATTCTTTACCTAATTTTTCATTAATAAATAAAAAATGTAATGAATGTATAAAAACTCATATTTTCATAAGATTATTTTTTTTAAACCAAGAAAAAAAATTAATAGAAGAAAACAAAAATGATATAATAAATAATATAGAATTTAAAAGAGAAAAATTTTATGAAGAATACGAAATGGATCCTCCTGATAAAGAGCATGCATGTAATTTAATGAGTCAAATTACATCAGATGACATTTTAGAAATTAAACAATTATATAGAAAATATAATAAAACAAATGAAAAAATAATTGCACCTTTAGTTATTTTATTAGATGGAAAACCAGAATTAAGTTTTACAATAAATGGAATAAGAAAAATTAGTTATTTTAAACCAGCTCAAAAAATTATTTTTTCTAAAGATTTTATACATAAAATTCAAAATTTAGAACTTGAAACAATTACAATGAGTAAATTTAATAAAGTTGAAAAATTAATGCAAGATCAAGAATTTTCAAATGAGAGAATGAAATATTTTTCACCTTGTTTAAATCATTTAATTTGTTGGGAAATGGGAGTTATAGAATTTCATAGAGTTATTAGAAATTATTCTTTAAGTTATTATGATTTTAGTATTTTAGATAATGATGAAATTATTTTTTGTCAACAAATGGATAATATTGTTTTAATTTATTATAAATTATTAAGATATGCTAATAAATATTGTAAAATTTATGAAAAAAATGCTTTGGATTTAATGAAAAGTATGAATATTCAAATTGATGATGATAATGAAAATGATATTGAAAATAATAATGATGATAATGAAAATGATATTGAAAATAATAATGATTATAATGAAAATGATATTGATAATAATAATAATATTCAAAATGATGAAATTAAAGAAAATAATGAAATTAATGATAATCAAGAAGAAAATGATGATAATGAAGAGAATAATGATAATGATCAAGGAATTGATGATAATAATGATGAGAATAAAAATGATTTAGAATAATTATTTTTTCATTTATTTAATTTTTATTTTTTGTTTTATAAAACTGAATGGAACTTTAATTTTTTTAAAATTTAATTATTTAAAACAATTTTTATAATATATTAAATATTATTTTCAATTTTTCTTATTTCATTATTTTAAAATTAAATAATGAGTCTTGAAAAAAAAAATGATAATACAAATGAATCAATTTTAGCAAATATTGATGAATTAACTGAAGAAGTTAAGGAAAAAAAAAATGAATTAGAATTATTTAAAAATCAAATTAAATTATTAAAACAAGAATATCAAAAACAATTATCAGTATATTTTTCAATGAATAAAAATGTAATTCAAATTGAAAATAATATTGAAAATATATTAAAAGAAAAAACAAAATTATATAAAAAAAATACTTTAATAATAATAGATTTCAATATTGATAAAATAAAAAGAATAAATGATATTTCAAATAGACCAAATGATAAAAATGTTGAAGATTTAATTTTAGAATTTTTTGATTATGATAATTCTTCATTTGAAGAATTAATAGTCTTTAATAAAAATGAAAATGAATGGAAATTATTTTTAAATTATACATTAAATAAAAAATACTCTCAAGAAAAAATAAAAAAAATAGGGTTAATTATGGGTAAAATAAATAAAGAAATAAATTACCCATATCAAATATTTATAGATTTTATAAAAGGAATAATAAGATTAAATGAAATAGAAAATGAATTATCATTATTAAATGAAAAATTAATAAATGAAAACAAATCAAAAAATGAAATATTTCTTCAATTAAAAGCAATAGAAACAGATATAATAAAAAATGATTATTTATATAAAAAAATGATAAAATATATAAAAAGTATATATAGTATACTAGAAACTTATTCAAAAATAAAATCAAGAAATGATAAAATATCATCAGAAGAATATAGAGTATTAAATAAAAATATAAAAGACTTTAAAAAAATAGATTTTAAAAATTTAATAATTCCAAATGATAATTTATCATCTTTAAGTGTAAGAACCAATATTTCTGATACAGAATCACTTCATTCTTTAAGTACTTTAAATAATTTAGAAGAACAAAAAGAATTTTCTTCAAGTTTAATAAATTCTGATAATATAAATAGTAATAATACAAGAAATAATAATATTAATAAAATAAAAAATATAGAAAAATTACCTTTAAATAATATAAATACAAATAATAATTCTTTACATCAAATGATAATTAAAAATACAATTACAAATACTAAAATAATGACAAATAAATCAATATGTAAACCTCAAAAAAAAATAAAAAAAGAAGATAGTGATAATGATAATTATTCTGATAATGAAAATGATTTAGTTGAAAAAAATGGTTCAATTAAAATGGGAAATGCAAATTTTGTAAAAATTAATAATGATATAAATTTAACTTTAGAAAATAATGAAGGTGGAATTAATTTTGTTTCACATATGAATTTTTTTACAAGTTTACCTTCAAAATTATATGAAGATCAAAAAATATTTCAAAAAAAAATTGAAGATAATAAAATTGGAATTTTAAGAAATGGAAGAGAAAAAGATATGATTCTTCAAAGAGAAGATGATGGAAGTGGTTATTGTAGTTCTATTGGTTGTTGTAATTTTGGGTCTATATTTGGTTAAATAATTATTATTTATATATTAATAATATTTTTTATTTAATTTTTTTTTTCTAGAATAAAGTAAAAATTAATTAAAAGAAAAAGGATAGTATATATAAATATATTATGTAACAATATTATTAAAATAATTAAATAAATTATATATGATGAGTAATTGAATTTTATTCATTTATTTTAAAATTATTAATATATTATATTCAATTGAATATAAAATTATATAATTCTTTTTCAGAATTTAATAATCTTGATTGTTTTAATTCATTAATGAATTTATTTTTATTTTTCCCAGAAGATTCAATTGCAAATTTAATAACTTTAGAAATATTTTTCAAAGTTAATTTATCACTTCCTATAAAAACATTTAAATCACTTACAAAACATAATTTTTCATGAATAGAATTATATAATAAATTTCCTAAAATTTCAAACATAAATAAATTATCTACAACTAAATTATTAACTTCCCCAAATAAAATCATTATTTTTTTATTAAACTCATTAATTTCTTCTTTAGATAAATATTTACTATAAAAATCAATAACAGAATTAATATATTGATTAGCTTTAAAAATATCTTCTTTCTTATTAATTAAATCAATTGAAACTTCAAGAAAACATCTTATAATTTCAACTAATTCAACTTTTTCATCACTTATTAATTTATCAATATTTTCCCATTCATATTCATTTAAAATTTCTTCTTCTAATTTTGAAGGAGTTATTATATCATTTTCATTAAGAAAATTAATCCATTTTGTTAAATCTTCTTTTATTGCATCTTCATCTTCTAATTCTATTTTTTTATTATTATAATCATCTTCTTCATTTATTATTTTTATTTTTTCTTTTCCTTTTGGAATTATTGATTTTTCAAATAAAGTATCTTCCCAATTATTTTTCTCTTTTTCAAGTAAGTTTATTATTTTATATTTTAAAAAATTTGGTATTTGTTTATTATCTTTTAAAATTTGAATTTTTTGAGTTATGAAATTTTTTAATTTTTTATGATTATCTTTTTTATTTCTTTTAATTATAATTTTACCAAATTTAGAAAGAAAAGAAATTAAAGATTCTAAATTAATAAATTTCATACTTTTTTCATTATTATTATTTGATTTTGAAAATCTATCATATAAAGAATTAATACAATAAAAACCAATTTTTTGAGAAAGAATTTTTACATCAATTAAATCAGCAATTAAATTTATATTTCCTAAAATTTTTTTCTTTTGATAATAATATTGTTCATCATCTAAAATAATTTTAAAATCAATTTCATTTTCAATTTTATCAAAAGAATTTTTACAAGCTTCAATTAATTTAGATTTTAAATAAATATCATTTTTACTTTCAAAATAATTAATTAATTCTTTACATAATTGTGCATATAAAATTACATATCCATTTTCAATAATACATTTTTCTAAAATAACTTCAATTAACTTATCTTTATTTTCATTATTCCCATTTAATAAATCAATTAATTTATTTTTAACATCATTAAAATTATCAACAGTTAAAGTATTTAAAATTGAAGTTATATCATGTTTAATATAATTTTTTTTCATATTTAAATTTAATTCTTTAATATAATTTTCAGCAATTTTAATTTCATTTGTCATATCTTTTCTTGCCCATTGATTCATATTATTATTATAATTTTGAGCTGCTTTAATTAATCCTTTATATAATTTATTTTCTTTATCTTCATTATTTTCTTTTTCTATAATTTTATTTTCAATTTTATTAATTTTTGTAATTGGGATTAAACTTTTTTTTTTTTCTGTTGTTTTTGTTAAAATATTTAAAGAAGGAAAAAGATAAGTTGGTTTTTTTAAATTATTACAATGTTGAATTACTTTATTTGGTAATTGATAAGTATCTAATGAATGAGGATAATTTTTTAATGATAATATAAATTCTAAATTAATAGTATTTATTGAATTTGATTTTGGAATTTTAATTTCTTTTTTTTGTCTTCTTGATGATAATTTATTTCTATCTGAAGTTTTAAATAATTTTTTTATTGTTGGTTTAATTGGAGTATTTGATTTAATTCCAGAAGTTAATAAAATATTATTATTTATATCATTTGTATTTTGACTAAAATCTAATTTATTATCTAATATTTTTTCTAAACTTTTTAATTTATTCATTTTATCTTCTTGTTCTAAAATATGTAAATAACGATTATTTTTTCTAATATTAATTTCAGATGATCTTTTTTTTCTTTTATCAATTATTTCTTCTAATTTATTAGTTCCAATTTGAATTTTTGATTCAAAAATATCTTTTTTATTATCAACACTTTTCCCTAATAAAACTTCATTTAATTTCTGAGTTGCCTTTCTAATTTTTGTATATTCATAATCTTTAATTTTTCTTTTTTCATTTTTTCTTCTATATAATTCATTTTTTAAATCAATTAACATATTTTTATCAAATTTAAATTTAGGTATTTTCATAGAAAAATTTGGAATAATATGTTTATTATTTTTTTTTAAAGAATTCATTTGTTGACTTTTAGAAATATTAATTTTATTATTTGATTTTTTATTAGAATCATTATTACTTTTACTTAAAGACAAACTAATTTTTTGAGGTGATTGTTCCGTTAAAACATAATTATAATTATTATATTTTTCAGAATCATTATTTGTATTTTTATTTATTGAATTTGTTATTGAATTATTAATTTCTTTAATCATACCAAAATCATCAAATTGAATTTCAATTTCTTTTTCAATTTCTCTTCTTTGTCTTATATTTGCTTCTAATTCAGGATGTTTTTGAATTGATTTTTTTTCAATTTCATTAAAATCTGATGATATGTCATCTTGTAAACTACCAAAATTTGATATATTTTTTTCTGAATTTTTTGATATTTTTGATGTTTGAGAATTGACTGAGTTATTTATTTTTTCTTTATTTGAATTTTTAAAATTGTAATATTCTTTATTTTCTTTTGTTGGTGTGTTTATTATATCTTCTTTTATTAATATTGGTATTATTTTTCCATCATCTGGTACTAAATTATCAATAAATGATAATGATGATAAATTTGATATTTGTTTTTCTCTAATTACTTTAATGTATTTTGATATTTCACATTCTTTTATTAATGGCTTTTTTATTGATAATATTTCTTTATTTATTCTTTTGGTTATAAATGATTGTTTTATTATTGGTTTTTTATATCCTGTAATTCTAAATCTTTTACTTATGTAACATTGTTTTATTAATGGGATTTTTTGAGTTTGATTTATATAATTTTTAGAAATATAACCTAATGATATTAATGGTTTTTTATATATTTTTAATTGGATTTTTGATATATAACATTCATTATTTATTGGTTTTTTAAATATAGGTATTATTTCTTTTGTAATATTACAATTATTTAAAATTGGTTTTTTAATATAATTTAATTCCTCTTTTTTTAAATAACAATTATTTAATAAAAGTTTTTTGGAGTTTTTAATTAATTCATTTGATAAATCATTACTATTTAATTTTTCTTTTTGGTTTATATCATTTAAATATCTATTTTTTGAAATATAATTTAAAGGCAAAAGTGGTTTTTGAATAAATTTAATTCTATCTTTTGAAACATATAAACAATTATTTTGAGGTAATTTAAATATAATTTCTTTTTTATTTTCTTTTGTAATAAAAGAATTATCAAGTAAAGGAAGAATTAAACAATTTAAAATATTTTTTGTAATAAAAGATAAAGGTAATATTGGAATATTTTTAGCAAGATAAATTTTTTTACTTATAAATGATATTTCATTAATTGGTATTTTTCTAAATCGATAATCAAAAGATTTTAAAGAAGTAATTTTTCTTGCTTTAACTTCACTTAAATTTCTTTTTCTATTTGATGCTGATAAATTAGTAAAATTAGATTTAATAATATTTTTAGTAATAAACATTTTATCTAAAATTGGTAATTGAATTAATTTATATATTTTTTTACTAATAAAACAATTATCATTAATAGGTAAAACTTTACTAGAAATTAATAATTTAGAAATAAAAGAAATATCAAGAGTAGGTAAAATAATAGGTTGAATAATTTCTTTTGAAATAAAACAAATATCATTAATTGGTATAAACTTTAATTTAATATATTTTTTAGAAATAAAAGATAAAGGTAATTGAATAATAATATTTTTAGTATCATTTATTGTACTTTTTAAATCTTCTTTTAAATTTTTTTCTCTTTTATAAGTAGAAACTCTATTTTTTTCAATAGTACTATCAAAAGATTTATTATCTTTAGAACTTGATTTTGAAGACCAATATTTTCTTCTTCTTTTATATGCATTTCCATAATAATTATTAATTTCATTATTTTCATCTTCAATTGTTTTTTCATTTTGATTTTTATTTTCATTTTTATTTATATCATCAATAGAATTAATATCAATACCATTTGATTTTTTAATATAATTTTTTAAAGGATCATATGTTGTATTTAAATCAGTTTTAAATTTAATATTTCTACTTTTATCATTTTCTCTTTCTTCTTGACTTTGATTATTTAATTTAATTTTATTATTAAAAAATGCTTTTTCATTTATTTTTTCATATCTATTATTTTGAAAAAAAAAAGATGATTTATTTTCAATTTTTTTATTTCTTTCTCTTATATATGTTGGAAAATATGGTCTATGAGTTTTACATTTTGAAGGGTCATTTTCTAATTTTTCTTTTTGATTTGTTTTTCTTCTATTTTCATTTAATTCTGTTTTGAGTTCTTCTCTTTCTGATAAAATGAGGAACTTTTCTTTTGTTGTTTTTAATGGTGTATTGATTGACATTCCTCTTTGAATATATTGTCTCATTTTTTTTCTTTTGTTTAATATTTTTTATTTTTGAATAATAACCAAAATTTAAAATATGATAATTATTTATTTTTATAATATTTTTTTTCAAATAAAATAATATTTTCTAAAAAAAAATCCTAATAACATATATAAAAAATATTAAAATTTAATTCATTCATTAAATATAAAAAAATATATTTTTTAATACTTTATTAAACAACAAAATAAGCACCACCAATTAAAGCTAAAACTCTAATAGTATTAACTTTTACTTGTTCATCTCTAAAATAATAAATATTATGAATTAAACAAAAATCAATTAATAAACCACACATAATAAAATAAATTGAAACTGAATATCCACACATACAAAATATTCCTCCAATTATTAATAAATATGACATTAGTAAACAAATATTATTTGAAGATTGATTTAATTTTTCTATATTTTTATCATAATTTAATGTATTATTTGCAAATACATTATATATAGTTGTATTTTTTATATTTCTAAATGTTCTTTCTATAAATGTTTTATTTATTGTTCTATAATGTGGTTCTATCATATTTATTCCATACCATATTAAGAATAAACCATATAATATTCTTGAAAAATTATATCCAATGTTTGCTTTCATTGTTTAATCAATAATTTTTTTTTAAATATTTAATTATTCAAATATTATATTTAAAAAAAATAAAAATATTCATATCATTTAATTATTTATTAATTATATAAATTGTTTTTTCACTGCATTTTTATTTTATTCAAATTATTATAAAAAAATATTTTACTAAAATAAGATATAAATTATTTTTATACATTAAATAATTATATTCTAATTTTATTAATTTTAAATATTTATATTCCAATAAAATACTTGTTAATATGATCTAAAAATCTTTTTCTATATTCTTTAGGTTCTATAATAGTTGGTTCAGTTCCATTTAAAACTTTTTTTCCAATATGTTCTAATTTTTTATCCCATGTATATTTTCTAATATAATCTATAATTCCAAATTTAATTAATTTATTTTCATTTTTATTATTTATTAATAGGAATAATGAATAATCAATAATATTTAAATTACTTAAAAATAAAGTATCATTATGTAATGCATTTTTAAATAATTTATCAATATTTCTATTTATTATAATTAATTCTGAATTAAAATCTTCAATAAAATTTGTATCTAATAAAACTTGATTTTCTTTAATATTATCTTTTTGTATATATCTTCTAACTTTTGAACCTTTTAAATCATAACATTTAAAATCTTTTTTTTCAAAATAAATATCTTTATAATTCTCATTATTTTCTTTATTAATAATACTATTAAAAATATTATTTTTTTTACTACCCCCAAATGTATTATTAATTTTTTTAAAAGAAATACCTAAATGATCTTTAATATTCTTATCATCAATATTATTTTCAATTAAACCATAATAAATATTTTCCATAAGAACAACATAATATTTTTCTTGTTTTAATTCATATTCTTCATTAATTTCAATTTCATAAATTCCTAAAATTTTAGCAAGTAAAGAAGGCATTTTTTCAAATAAATATTTTTGCATATGAATAAAATATTCATAAGCACTTTTAATAAACATATCAAATTCAATTTTACTAATACATTTAAAAATATATTTTTCATCAATAGATTTATAAAAATCTGCTTTTGATTTTCCACCAGAAACATCAGACCATTCTTTATTTTTTGATGTAGATAAAATAAATTCAGAATATGTGTCACAATATAAAGTTCTTAATGCTTCAAATTGTTTTGGGAAATATGTTATAATTTTTATTTCTAGATTTTTCTTTTCATTTAATTGAGTTTCTATATAAGGTTTTTTTATTGAATATTTTTGCTCAAATAATGATATTTCTATATTAATTGATTTTAAATAATTTGAAATTATATAATTTAATAATTCTTCTTTTTCATATATTATTTTATTAAATGATTTTAGCTCTTCTGAAAATTTAGTAAAATTGTCATTTTTTTCATTTTGTATTTCTTTTTTATCATTAATTGAATTATTTAAATTAATTAAATTTTTTAAATTATAAGTAATTGTATAATCAATGTGATTATTTTTATCATCACATAATAAAATATTTTTTTTTAATTCTTCTAAAATTTTCAAATTATTATTTTGTTCATTATTATTATAATAAAATTCTTGTTTTGATTGATCAAAAAGTAATAGAGAATCATAAAATAATTCCTTGCTTAATTTTATGTAATTTTTATGTAAATCAGTATTAATTTGATTTTCATCTAAAAACTCATTTATATTTTTATGATTATTATTTTTTTTACAATCAGTTATTTTAAAATCTCCTTCATTTATATATTGAATATATTTATCTGATGTTAAAAAATATGCAATTATACTTGATAAATTATTTTTATTTATTTCACATGAAAAAGTATTATGACAATCATCATAATAACAAATATAATTTAACATTTTTAAATAATATATATCAGAATCAATTACTAATTTTAATTGATTTCTTTCAAATAATTCTTCTATTTTTTTATCAGAAGAATCTTTTTCTATTTGATTTAATAATTTTATCTTTAACATTATTGAATGAATTATATTTAATATCATTTTGAATTTTCCCAATTGAATATATATATCTTTAACATATACATTTAAAATAACATATGAATCAATTAATTCATTTTGTTTTTTTAAATATTCTTCAATCAAATCATTCTTTAGTTTATCAAATAAAAAATAATTTGTTCTTAATATGTCAATAATATTATCAACAAATGATATTATTTCTTTATTTTTATTTTTTTCTTTTAATAAAATATATAATTGAATTTCATTATCATAACTTTTTTTAATTTCATTCAAAATATAATTTGCTGTTGTATATGATTTTTTTTTATATGAAATAAATAATTTATTTTTTAGATTAATATGATTAGTATA
>Ga0256407_10010747_pt1 | contig 12802 bp, 10 predicted proteins | sample RumenRJG_04DNA_FD_193489 | JGI IMG/M metagenome (GOLD analysis project Ga0256407, IMG submission 193489) | Bovine rumen microbial communities from Lethbridge, Alberta, Canada - RJG_04 | ecosystem: Host-associated > Mammals > Digestive system > Stomach > Rumen | place: Canada: Alberta... | reverse complement strand
CATTGCTGCTGGTGCTGACTGGATGCGGAGCGGGACCCGAGAGCGGAGCAGATGAAACGACCGGATCCGGAGACATCGCGATCGAAGAAGAGAACGAAGCGGTACCGGAAGAAGATGAGGAAACAGGAACAGAGGATAGTGAGCAGGAATCTGGTCCAAGAGCACTGGATACACCACTTGAACTGGAAGGCCATAGTGAATATGAGGCTGCGCTCTTAAATCTGAGAACGGCGATAAATACAGGCGAGGCGGACTGGGATATGCTTCCTGTGGATATTTCCGAAGCTATGGAGAGAAACGAGATATATTATGCTTTCAAAGATCTGAACGATGATGGCACTGATGAAATGGTCCTTGGTTGTGAGTATGAAAGCAATATCTACCCGGCCGGACTGTATACTATAAAAGATGGTGAGCCATATATTCCGAATATCTATATGTTCAGCAATATTTATGATGATGGAACGCTCAGGGTCTATGGAAGCGATGAAGCTGTTCAGACTGAACAATTCTTCAGACTCAAGAGTAACGGAGAGCTTGAACATGCTAAGCCGGGAACAGATAAGGACATGACATTCAACTGGCATCATATATGATTCCGTGCTGACAGCATGAAATGCGTATCAAAGTTTCCAATGGCTGGATTAGGATCGAGATAAATGAATAAGGATCACATACACGAAAACGACCGGGGCGGCTGTCCCGGTTTTTACGCGATTGAAAATGGAGATTTACTGCAAATCTTTGATGTTTTGCTTTATGAACGGGGCAGTGCTTGATAAAATATTATAATAGAAAGCAGATTTTTCGCTGTACAACGGGGTTATGGTAGATACAGAAGCTGTTGAGAAACTAAAAAAAGAAGAAGGATCGAACCACATCAATAATGACCTGGATCATATCCTGATGAGAAGATCCCAGAACACTCTCATCGTAGTGGGAACGGGGATCATACTGTTCAGCATCTGGACTGTAGTCAAGACGCTGGGCCTGGTTTTCATGCTCAAAGACGAGTCGATCGCTATCGCAAGAAAGGCTGCCGACGAAATCGGCAGCAATGTATCTGATCAACATCTTTACTATATCGTGCTTGCGGTCATGCTGATAATCATGCTTCTGTTTCTGGCGGTCAGAACATATATCGGAAGAGCGGCGATCTCGGAAGGGAGAGGTGTCCGCAGACGTAAGGGATATCTCATCCTTGCGGTCATATTGATCATCATCAACACAGTGGCGGTCACTGCAAACTATCTTTTGCCGGAGTCGCAGGAATACCTCGGGGAACTCAGTACCAATAATTCAATGCCGGCATTGATCATTGAAGTCACATCAATGATCATGATGGTAGAAATGGTTTTCGCTGCAGTAAGGTTGAGACGGGCGCGGCGCCGGATCAGCCGGAGCACAGAACAGAAAGAGCAGGAATAGCATATGCAGCTGGATTTTCATTACTATGCGACATATTGCGCAGCGATCATCGCAGGTTACACTCACGACGAGAGCCTGCAGATCGCTTATAGTGACCAGTTTACGGACTGCTGCTCAAGGTCTCTGCTGCAAAAATTAAAGGGTCCGCTCAATGCAGCGACCACCCAGCTCCAGCTTGAGCTGATGGATGCGCGTACCGATCCGGCAGGTCTGCAGGATATCACAAGGATATGGGCGTCATTCCACTTCCTTCCGGGCGATCTTGACGCTAGGCCGGAGAAGTACTGCAGCAAAAGATACCTGAATAAATACAGGCTCATCTGCAATACGAACAGCGCGCTTCTCAAAGATACGGTAGAGCTTGCACGGGGCAGAAGCACCCAGGCTGTAGGCATTGCTATGCATATACTCTCCGACACATGGGCGCACCGGTATTTTGCGGGCACGCCGACACTTGCTATTAATAATGTCAATTACTACTTCTACGAACTTGTACCGGAAGGCGATGACTTCAGAGAAGTTCAGATAAAATTCAACCACGATCCGCGCGGCGTAGACGATCCTGAAAAGAGTGTATATACAAGCAGTCTGTATCAGGGCGATGAGAATTCGATAATGAATCTGGGACATGGCCGGGCCGGACACTTCCCGGACTATGGCTATGCCCGCTACAAATACCTGCCTGCATGGGGCGGATATAAGGAAATACTGAAGGACAACCCTTCAGATTATTATCATGCGTTCTGTCAGATGACTTTTGCTCTCAGATGCCTTAAGACCGGCGAGGCGTTCGAGACCGGCGTATATGACTTTGATGCGGTCAAGCCGTGGGAGGATGATATCAGGAGCCTGCTCGGGAAGCGGCAGACAGATGCGTCGGCAGACTGGAAAGCTCTTGCTGAAAAGCTCTCCGGCTGTGAAGTTGAAGACTTTGACATGGATAAGTATCAGAATGAATACACAGCTGCAGATGAAGAATCCAGAGACAGCACATTCCTCGGCAGATTCATCATTGCTGCACTTGCACAGAAGAGCATGGTGACCAACAGGATCTTTACGTCGGGGAACCCTATCGCCGGTGCTTCCGTCGATTTTGCGAAAAGCGGTTTCAGCGGGATAAAGGATTTTCAGAAACTCCTGAAGGAGTATGGAAGGAGGCAGATCGATGTCTAGACTTGGAAGGATCCTGAACGTCATAGCTGCCTTGTTCATGATCGCCGTAGCTGTCCTCATGTTCTTTCTGGATGCCATACATGGGCTGAGACTGGCTCTGTTAGTTATACAGGCGGGCATGACACTGAGAGGGCTGCGGGCTATCGTCTACTACTTTTCTATGGCAAGGCACATGGTAGGCGGAAAGAATGTGCTTTTCAGGGGCATGGTCTTTCTTGACCTGGGCGTATTTGCGGGCATGATTTTTGCGCACCCGGCGGTATACATACTAATATACATTTCACTGCTGCACACTTTCACAGGATTGGTATCTGCACTGAGGGCCAATGAATCCAGAAAGATCGGGTCGTCGTGGAGGCTGAAAATGGCATTTGGCATAACGAACATACTGCTTGCCTTGATTATTGTGATATGCGGTATCGCATTCGGCAGGCTCAGGATCGCAGTCTGGGTATACAGCATAGGTCTGATTTACTCATCAGTCCTGAGTATAATATCGTCATGCAGACATACTGAGATAGTCTATATTCAGTAGAATTAAGTATCAGAAAGATCATGGCTGACATATTCGATTATATTAAAAGAAGGGGCGGCATCTCTTTTGAAGAAGATCCATTCAACGAGGTAGACAATCTTGTCCTCGCTATGTTGTCATATGCGGATTTCGATGGCATACTGGACGACAGCTTCAAAACGGTCAGTCTGAATATAGCTGACAGGAGATACTTTGAAAAGCATCCTCGTAAACTGGCCAAGAAAAGCATCTTTCATTTTGAGCGGGCGCCGCTGCTCATGGACAGCATGCTGAAAGGCAATCGTTTCCGTGAGACCGAGCTCACAAAATACGTAGACATAATCAACAGCGACAAGGATATGCAGATGTCGGCAGTGACATTTCTTCTGAGCGATGGCACCGTGTATGTAGCCTTCAGAGGCACCGATACTACTGTAGCCGGCTGGAAAGAAGACTTCAACATGAGCTATATGCCTGAAACAGAAGGGCAGCGGAGCGCGGTGCGCTATCTGAATGAGATAGGCGCTGAGATAAGTGGACCGATCCGCGTAGGGGGCCACTCCAAGGGTGGCAACTTCGCCGTATATGCCTCGGCTTTCTGTGACAGGGAGATCCAGGACCGCATCATTGCAGTATATACAAATGACGGACCGGGGTTCCGCAGCGAGGTGATGGAACAGGAAGCGTACAAGCGCATACTCCCTAAGGTTGTGAGCATAATTCCCGAAACATCTATCATCGGGATGCTGTTTACCAACAACGTGGGACACTTGATCGTAAAAAGCAAAGGAGTAGGACTTTTGCAGCACGACGCCTTGATGTGGATGGTCGAGGGTAACAGATTCAAGGAGACGAAACAGTCTGCACTCGGATCGTTCATCAATAACTCACAGAAAGAATGGCTCAGCAACTTAGACGATGAATCAAGAGAAATGTTCGTAAACACGCTGTTCTCTTTCTTTGAAGCGACCGGTATGGCAACCTTTGACGAGATGATCGTCAACAGACGGACATCTGCAAAGAAGATAATGGCAGAAATAAAAAAACTCCCTAAAGAAAAACGTGCAATGCTGATGGCTGCTATGGCCGGGCTGCTGCAGAGCAGCAGTCATGTGGTCAAAAGATTTATCAGAAACAAAAGGGAAAGTGACCGCAGGGCGCTGAGAGCGGACAAACGGCAGAAATGACATGCCCTGAAAGAGAAATTCAAGTAAAGTGAGAAACAAAAGGATCCTATCAGTAATAATGATCGTATGCATCATGGGATTTACGTTCATCCCGTTTACAGGTGCATATGCTAAGGCTGCGGATGGAACGCAGTCTTCCTTTGATTACAAACATTACACAGACCTGGATCAATACAAAAGAGCTCTCAATCAGAGGATGCACAGGGTCTATTCTGCCATCGGCGATGCGATCGATGATACAAACACGATCCCTATACCGGGGACCATAAGTACGTATACGAAAACAGACGGAAAGACGGCCGGATCCCCGGACTTTGTGCCGCAAGGTGTCTGCATTGCGGACCAATACATCCTGTTTACAGCATATGATGCAAAAAAGCAGCAGAGATCGGTCATTTACGCAGTAGATAAGGTGAAACGATCGCTGGTATCCACTCTCACATTACCGAACAAGTATCACCTTGGCGGTATCGCTTTTGACGGCAGCAACATATGGATCACGGGTGCTACTTCTGATAAGTATGAGGGAGAGCCTTTTGTACAGTACATCAGGTATGATGATTTCAGTCGCATGATAAGCGAGCCGGTCTATGAGGTCCGCAAGGACGAGATCTCGGCACCGGTGTATATCAAGAATAAACCGTCTTTTCTGGAGTGCGACAACGACATACTCTGGGTAGGCACATACATTGGAAAGGAAAGCACCAAGAAGGGCATCATCAACGGATATAAAATAAAAAGGAAAGCGGGCCTGTACTGAACACCTTCATGTACTCGGTAATAACAGGTATTGACAGCAGTGCGCAGGGTGTAGATATCAAAGGCAACTATATGTATGTATCCAGCTCCTTTGCCGGGGCGATCAACTCTATCAGATCATCTTTCGTAACAAAATACAACATAAAAGAAGTGAAAAAGGGAAACACGGATATCAATGTCAGCGGGAAGGAACTCAAAAGGATCGAGGTGCCGAAAATGAACGAGGAACTGATCGTTACGGACGGCAGCGTGATCATTAATTTTGAGGCTGCGGCTGATTGCTGGCTAACAACCGTTATCGCTACGGACAGACTGCTTGCGGTCAGTGATTCTATATGGAGGTGACGGTCATGAGGAAGCGGAGTAAGATACTGATCATCCTTGGCGTCGTTGCAGCTGCGCTCATAACAGCTATAGTGGTACTTGCCTGTACAGCGCATATATATGATCCGAACAAGCAGCTGAAGAAACATGCCGTTGAAATTACCGCGGGTGAAGAAAACAAGGCAAAATTCGATAGCAGCCTCGAAACTGTGGAAGTCATCGCGGGCACAGCGTCATTCAGGTTCACTCCTGCAGAGAGCGCAGAATATACCTTCAAAGGCGAAGATACATCGGGCGGAAAGACTTTCTTTATGGATATGTATGTAATAGACGAATCTCTTTCCGAACTGCTTACCGCCGATAATTACGGGGGAGACAGTGGATCGCCTGTCGCAGCTGATGTCATGGAGGGGAATGTATTCCTGACAAAAGGGCAGGTGTACTTTGCTGTAGTTGATGTCTATTCAGAGGAAGCAAAAGACCTGGACAGTATAGAAAACGCTTTCAGATTCTCGGTCTCAAAAGCCGGAGACGAAGCGCCTGAAGAACTCAAAACCGGCGAAAAGGTCAGGCTTACCGTTAAGAAGGATCAGCAGACATGTGCCGTATTTGTGCCTGAAGAAACGGGGTTCTATGATTTTGATACCGAAATAGTATCAAAGGATTCCGCATCGGGATTCTCATCGATATACAACATCACTGCCGAAGATGATACAGACATGATCGTCACAGACGGCATATGTTCGCTGGAAGCGGGCAAAACTTACTATGTATGGGTCGGGGTGGATGAAACTACCAAGAAGAAGTCAAGAGTCGAACTCAGCTGCAGCAGGATGGCATCAGAGACCGCAAGCGGATTATGCAGCATAGATGTAAGCGGCAAAACGGTGATCGAGTATACAACGGAAGCTGACATGCCGTTAATGATCAGCTCGTCTTCAGACGGCGATCCGGATGTTGTCATGTATGACAGCGAGGGGTTCATGCTGAGACAGGATGACGACTCAGGTGAGGTTGCAGGCGGAAGCCCGAAAGACTTTGCAGTGGGCTTCAATGCCGAGAAAGGGAAAAAATACAGGATATGTATAGACGGGGAGTTTACGCATTGTACTGTAATAATACAGGAATACAAGGGTGATGGCTCGGCGCCTGACAGTGATACAGCCGATGAAAACAGCGATTCCGGAGATCAGCCGTCAGTCTAAGGCAGAATCAAGTTCGGGAGTTCTTTTATAAGCATCTGCGATATAGTTCCTGAATGCAAGGTGTGCACCTCTGAGCTTCCTTTTCTCAGGATATATGATAAGCGTTACCAGATCCTGCTCAGGTTCAATAGGAAGTGCTGCAAGTTCCGCATCTTCCAGGCTCATAGCCGTGCTCTCCGTAGCAAGGATTATCCCAACGCCGTCACGTACCATATCCTGCATCAGGGTGGTCTCAGAAGTGTTCATGAAAGAAACATTGAAGGGAATCTCGTTTTCCCGGTATAGTTTCTCCATTTCTACATAGAAATGAGAGTCTTTCTCCCCTGTAAGGAGGGGATATTTTCCCAGATCTGAAATTGGCATTATATTAGAATTAAAGCCGGACATCTTTCTGCTGATAACAGCATATAATCTTTCATCGTCTATTTCTGTATGTTCAAAATCCGGAATGTTGTCGCGTCTGCATTTTATTATTGCAAAATCAAGGTCTCCCTTGCGCAGCATGTCATACGCAGCATAATTATCTGTGACTTTTATGTTGCCCAGCACATTGCTGTTTGCAGCAAAAAAAGAAGAGAGGATACGTCTGAGCGGCGATTTGCCGTAAAAAGGGTAGACCCCGACTCTGAGTACAGGCTTCTCATCGGAACGTTCCAGATCAAATGCCTGAAACAAATCATCTATAGAATCTATGATCTTCCTCGCGTATTCGCAGAACTTGACTCCATCTGAAGTCAGTGACACGTTATGGGTATCTCTGTTGAACAGTTTTACCTGTAGTTCTTCTTCGAGTGCATTGATCTGATGAGAGATCGCCGGCTGCGTGACATATAAAGCCTTGGCTGCACCGGAGAAACTCTTCTGCTTCGCAACTTCCAATACGTAATAAACCTGCCTGATTTCCATATCTGTAACGTCCCTCTGAATTGTGATAAAGGATGGATCGAATTTAAATATATTATATATGAAATATCAGTAAACGTACCACCGTGTTTTCTATACGCACGATGGTTATTATTTTGCTTTATAACCGCATAAAGAGCAGGCATTTCCGTTTTGAGCCGGCTCACTATAAAGTTAAATTACGGAAAAGCTCTGGGGGATCGCCTGATTCCGCTCATGAAGAGGAGGCTCACATGAACCGTTATCTTGAAGAAGCAATGGCAATGAAGGAAGAACTCATCGCTAACAGAAGACACATACACAGAAGACCTGAACTTGGTTTTGATCTGCCTGAGACGATCGAGTTCGTTGCTACTCAGCTGGAATCCTATGGATATGATCCCGTGAAGATCGGCGGCGGACTTACATGCACAGTGGGAAACGGCAGTCCTGTGATCATGCTGAGGGCTGACATGGATGCGCTGCCGCAGAAGGAGGATACAGGTCTGCCGTTCAGCAGTGAAAAGGACGGGATGTGCCATTCATGCGGACATGATGCACATACTACGATGCTCCTTGGAGCAGCAAAGTTGCTCAAACAGAACGAGAGTGATCTGAAAGGAACAGTCAAATTTATGTTCCAGCCTGCGGAGGAATTGCTCGCAGGTTCAAGGAAGATGATCGAAGAAGGGATCCTTGAGAATCCACACGTTGATGCAGCGATGGGTTTCCATGTGAATGTTGGCCCTCTCGGACCATTCGACTATCACGCCGGGACCATGAATCATGCAGTCGGCAGGATGATGGCTTCAGCGGATGAGATAAACATTCATGTCAAAGGGAAATCCGCCCACGGTGCAGCTGCATATCTCGGGATAAATGCCGTAGCGATAGCCTCAAACATTGTAACTGCGCTTCAGCAGATGCCGATCATGGAGACAAAGTACAACGATGACATTATCATGTGTATCGGAAAGATCGAGGGCGGCGCAAGAGCAAACATCGTTCCGGATGAAGCAACGATAACCATGAGCTTTCGGGCATTCACTTCGGAAGCACGGGAATATATGCGCAAAAGAGTCCCGGAACTTGCATCTGGCATAGCAGGCGCCTGGAGAGCGGAAGCGGAGACCGAATTCGTAGTCGGAGTCGCACCGGTTTACAACAATGAGGAAATGGCTGCAGAGATGCATGGATACGCTCTCGATGTCATGAACAAAGTACAGATCGTTCCGGCAGTTGCAGGCTCAGAGGATTTTGCGAATATATGCGAATACGTCCCGACATTTTGGGCAAACATAGGATTCGGCGATCCATCTGATGGATATGAATACGCAATGCATAATCCAAAGATGCGCATTGATGAAGCCGGGCTGCCTTACGGCGTCGCAGCTCACTGCCATCTGGCGACAGAGTGGCTCAGGAACCACAGCGCCGAATAAGCAAGTTGTGAACGGCCCGGAAGGTCTGTTACATATATACCTCCCTAATAACTTTAAAGATATGAGAACATCAGAGAAAGGAAAATATCATGAACGGATTAGTCGCACTTACAATCATCATGGTAGTCTACGCTGCAGGTGATATGGTTGCCACCAAGACCAAGGCTATCATATCGATGCTGTTCGTTGCATCAGTGGTTTTCGCCATCGGATTCTGGAACGGACTGCCGGGAAGCATTTTTGCTGATTCACAGCTGCAGGCATTTGCTTCAGTAACAGTAGGTCTGCTGCTCGTACACATGGGAACTACCATCAAAGTCAAGGAGCTTCTCGCTGAGTGGAAAACGGTAGTACTCGTACTTGCATCAACGATCGCTATCTGTCTTGGCGTATACTTCATTGGAGGAATGATAGTTGAGAAAGCAATGGCTCTTATGGCTGCTCCGATCGTAGGCGGTGGAGTAGTAGCATTCCTGGTAATGTCCGAAGCGCTCAAGGATGCAGGAGAGAATGTCATCGTATTCGGATCGATCGTACTTGTAATGCAGGGCGTTATCGGATTCCCGATCGCTTCATTCCTCTGCAAGAAGGAAGCTCTGAGACTCAGAACAGCCTTCAGGGAAGGCTCTCTGGCTGTTATCGACGATACAACTACAGCTGAGGGTGCGGCGGTAAAGAAGACCTTTATCCCTCAGGTACCTGAGAAGTATAACGGACCGAACTTCATGATCGCTAAGCTTGCCATCGTTGCATGCATCGCACAGTGGCTGTCCGGACTGACAGCAGGCAAGGTCAACATGCTTGTTATCTGCCTGATTCTCGGTGTTATCTTCCGTGCGATCGGATTCCTTGATGAAGGATCACTGACCAAGGCAAACGGATTCACCTTTGTTATCGGTGCTGTGCTTACCAACGTATTCGCTTCACTTGCCAATACAACACCTGGAATGCTTGTATCCATGATAGGACCTCTCCTGATCATCTTCATAGTAGGTCTCGGAATCTGCGCACTCGTAGCGATCCTTGTAGGAAAGTTGCTCGGCGAGAGCTGGTACATGTCATTTGCACTCGGTGTAACTGCACTCTTCGGATTCCCTGGAACACTCATCGTTCCTACAGAAGTTGCTAACGCTGTAGGTGAGAATGAGGAAGAAGTTGAGATGCTCAAGAAGCATCTTATCCCTAAGATGATCATCGCCGGAATGGTATCTGTATCAGTGGTTTCCGTAGTATTCGCCGGCGTAATGGCAGCATGGGCATAGTACTTTAGAACTATAAAACACTCCTATGATTCATGAAAAGCTGAAGCCCCGCTCGGGGACTTCAGCTTTTTCATATGTCTAAGAGCTTTTGCTGGTGAGCCCGGCGAGGAAATCCGGCCGTCAAGGATCTCCGACCTGCTGCGCAGGCGCTGTCGCGTCCTTGACTGCCGTTTTTCGGGTGTTGTTTTCAGCTTACACCCGAATCCGAACTCGCGTTGATTGGGCCGCGAATTCTCACCCCGCCGAGACTTACGTATAGCAAAACCGGACACCGCAAGGGTGTCCGGTTTTGTGCTTGATGGGGCAATAAGGAATCTTCCCATAAGTCTGCTTCGCAGACCCATGGGCCCCTCCTTGTTGCTGGTGCGCCCGGCGAGGATCGAACTCGCGGCCTTCTCATTCGGAGTGAGACACTCTATCCACTGAGCTACGAGCGCATAATGATTAGATTCATCCTAGGATCAATCAAGTTTGTATTCATACCGGCTGAGAGCATGTGGTGATGCTCCCGGCCGGCTCTTTTCTTCAGATGTATTGCCTTAAGAGGCGAATGATACGTGTGTGATGCTTGCTGCAGGACTATTTCTTGTATTCCTGCTTACGAGGACGTCCCATGAGGGTCTCAAGGGCGTCTTCGACTTTCATCTCGCCGCGGATGACATTGTAGATCGCCTCAGTGATAGGCATCTCTACGCCGGCCTTCTTGGAGAGTTCATAAGCCGCCTCGGCGGTGAACATTCCCTCGACGACCATGCCGATGGATTTCCTTGCTTCTTCAGGATCCATGCCCTGGCCGATGAGGCGGCCGCAGCGGAAGTTCCTTGAGTGCATGCTGGTGCAGGTGACTATCATGTCACCGACTCCGGACAGACCGGCAAAGGTCTCAAATTTTGCTCCCATTGCCATGCCGAGTCTGGTCATCTCTGCAATGCCTCGGGTCATCATAGCTGCTCTGGTGTTGTCACCGAATCCCATTCCATCAATAATACCCGAGCCTACTGCCATGACATTCTTTACAGAACCTGCGAGTTCCATCCCGAGCATATCATCGTTAGTATAGATCCTGAATCTGTTGGTAGCAAAGAGGTCTGAAAGCGACCTTGCTGTACGGGGATCTCTTGAAGAGATGGACACTGCAGTCGGGACGCCTATGCCCACTTCCTCAGCGTGAGACGGGCCGGAAATGCAGGCGTACCTGTTCATGTCAAAGCCGACTTCCTCAGCGACCTCTGACATGCGCATCAGTGTCTTCTGTTCGATTCCCTTGGCTATGTTCATCGCGAGCGCATCCTTTTTAATGAACGGAAGCGCAGCCTTGAGAGCACTTCTGAAGTGCTGAGCCGGGATCGAGAAAACTATGATGTCGGCATCCTTCAGTGCTGCCTCATTATCAGTATAAAAATGATAGTCTCCTGAAAGCTTTACGCCCGGAAGATAATCGACGTTTTCCATCGCATCTTCCATGCGTTTCAGGTGGGCTTCATCTATGTCAAAAATGTTTACTCTGCAGCCCTTTGCTGCGACTATGGTTGAAAGCGCTGTGCCGAAGCTGCCCGCGCCGACAAATGTTACAGTGCTCATGCTTTTCCTCCTGTATGTAAAGTGCTTTTTCACGTGGCGTCCGTCTTGATGATCAGCGACTGCCGACATAGTGCATATCAAATACATATTAAGTACGTATAAATTACAGACAACTCTGACTGCACTTAACGAATTATACAAGGTTTTGACAGAGGTGACAAGAGCGGCAAAAAGGAGCAGTATTATTTTCAATAAACAATAGAGCCATATATCGAAACCTGGATGAGAAGCACATATCACAGCCGCGATGAGAAGCGCATATTGTAACCGCGAGGAGACTCGAATATTGCAACAGAGATGAAGCGTATACTGCAGCAACAATGAAAAGTGCATTTCGAAATGGCGAGGAGAGGCGAATATCACAACAGCAATGAAGACAAAAGTAATGTACCAAAGCATTCGGAACCAGCAAGTATAGTGTGCCAAGCGTCAGCCATGATTTCATATGACTTTTCGCGGAAAAATTCAAATTCGTCATATATGATCGTCGAAAAGCATTTCCTGCCAATGAGATTTCAGATATCAGCTGACTTCGCGTATCCATAACGGCAAAATTAATAGCTGTCTGATCAAGCCCTTATGTTAATCAACAAGTTAATGTGGTAAAATTCTTGTCATGAAACAGACGCTTTACCTGATCAGGCACGGACATACTGCAGGAACGGAGTCCGCTCTTATGTACGGAGCGACCGAGCTGCCGCTGACGAAAGACGGTCTTGACGAGATCGCCGTTTATTCAGATGCCGGTATATATCCGGATCCGAACGGCGCAGCGGTATATACATCAGGAATGATCAGGGCGCTTCAGACACTCGCTGTCATGTATGGCGCTGACCCGGGCGATGTCCATGTCAGACTCGAAGACATCTATCCGGAAAAGGACGGCAATATCGAGCGCATCGCAAACAATATAGCAGAACTTTGCTCTGTTCGGCACGATACAGAACCTATGCTGCGCGAAGTCGATCTGGGTGCTTACGAGATGATGACGGTCGATGAGATCCTTGAATATGAGTTCGGCAGGAAGTGGATCGGTGGCGAGATC
>Ga0256407_10010744_pt1 | contig 12805 bp, 12 predicted proteins | sample RumenRJG_04DNA_FD_193489 | JGI IMG/M metagenome (GOLD analysis project Ga0256407, IMG submission 193489) | Bovine rumen microbial communities from Lethbridge, Alberta, Canada - RJG_04 | ecosystem: Host-associated > Mammals > Digestive system > Stomach > Rumen | place: Canada: Alberta... | reverse complement strand
AGAGTAACCGGCGATATGGGGAGTGGCTATATCCACCATGTCCAGGAGTTCCCTGTCGATGTCAGGCTCATTGTTCCAGGTGTCGATAATCACTGGTCCCAGCTTCGGAATGGCCCGCTTGAGGGCCGCATCGACAACGACCTCACCTCGGGAGGCGTTGATGAATATAGTCCCAGGACGCATTTTCCCGAAAAAAGACTCATCGCACATCCCAAATGTTGTGCTGTCAAGCGGTACATGCATTGTGACCACGTCAGAGTTAGCGAGAAGATAATCCAGGTCACAGAACCCTTCTGGACCCTCAGCGGCAGCCCTCGGGGGGTCGTTCTTGAGGACTTTAAAGCCAAGGTATCCGGCCACCCTCTCGACCCTTTTACCGACATTTCCGACACCGACTATCCCCAGGATGTTCTCATCCAGCCGGATAGCCTTACGGGAAGCGACTCCGTAGAGAGCAGAGATCACGTAGTTCATGACTCCCCCGGCATTGCAGCCAGCCGCGTTCCGGACCACGATCCCAGCCTTATCGCAATAATCGTGATCGATATGATCCGTTCCGATCGTGGCCGTGGCGATAAACTGCACGGCTGTGCCCTCAAGCAAAGACTTATCGCACTTGGTCCTTGTGCGGATCACCAGGGCAGAGGCATCCATCAAATCTTCCCGGCAAATATCCCTTCCACCTTTATAAACCACTTCGGCATAAGGCTCCAGCACTCCCGAGATGAACGGGATAGCGTCGTCCACAACCACCTTGATTCTCTTCTCTTCCATAATTACTTGAGTATTATCTCTTTCACGAGTCCAACCTTGGTACACGACTTGTCAAAAAGGGTGTCATTCTCCAAAAAAGAGTTGACGGCAAGGAGGATCGCGTCTTTCTGCAACTCGACATGGGTACGGACCATTGATGAAGACAAGGTCACGTATAGTTTTCCATCCCGATAGAACTTCCTGAGCGTGAAATCCTTGACTCCAGAAACCTCATCCCATGCGGAGAACACCCGCCGGGTGTTCAGGCCAGCGCTCAAGCCCATGGAGCGGGCGAACAACGGCACGATCTGCTCCATTCCCAGGGCTTCTTTCCTGGGGACTCCCTTAATCTTCCGGTACTCAGGCATTTCCGACCTCCTTGAACTCACCGCCGACAGCCTCGAAATATGCCCGGTCGGCAGTCAACTTGTCCACGATACCGGCCATACGCACTTTGTTGCTGTCGGTTATGAATATCTGTCCAAAGTCCTGACCTGCCACCATCCCGAGGAGATTGCCTATCCTGCCCATGTCCAATTTGTCGAACACGTCGTCCAGAAGCAAAGTCGGAGGGAAGCCGTAACGCTTTCTCATTATCTCGTACTGGGCAAGTTTGAGAGACACCAGGAACGACTTCTGCTGCCCCTGGGAGCCGCATCGGCGTATAGGATAACCGTCCATCTTGAACACAAAGTCGTCCCTTTGGACTCCGGCGGTAGTGTACCTGAACGCCATATCTTTTTCCCTTGAGCTTCTCAACAGATCCACCAGAGGGGCCTTTGACAAGTCTGAGCTATACCCCACGGAAACGGTCTCCTTCCCGCCAGAGAGAATCCTATAATATTCAGAGACAACCGGTTCCAAATCTTTCACGAAACTCTCCCTGACTTTGTACACCTTGGTAGCGTACTCATCCATCCGCTCATCGAATATTCCCAGAAGCGAGTCGTCGAAAGACCCGTCCTTGAGCATCTTGTTCCGCTGGAAAAGCAGACGGTTATATTGCTGGATGGAGGAAAGGTACTCCCGGTCCATCTGAGAGAGCACGGAATTGACGAAACGCCGACGGTCATCACCGCTCTCACTCACCAGGGAAATATCTGAAGGAGAGACCATTACTATCGGCAGGACACCGATGTGATCCGCGACCCGGGAATATGGCTTGTCGTCCCTGCGGACCTTCTTCTCACCCTTCGAGTCAACCTTGACCGAGAACCGTGTCGCGGGTCCGTCACCCATGTCATAGACTCCGGAGATGGCGAAGGCTTCAGTCCCATGACGGAAATTGAACCTGTCGGTAGAAGAGAAAGCGCTCTTGGTCATCGACAAGTACCAGATAGCGTCCATCAGATTGGTCTTTCCCTCTCCATTGTTTCCCGAGACACAATTGATGTTCGGGGAGAAGGAAAGCTCCTGCAGAACGATGTTCCTGAAGTCCTGGATGGCTATTTTCTTAAGCGTCGGCATCCGATAAGAAGTCTTTGTCGCGAAGATAAGCAAAGATAATCATATTGCATGATTAAACAATTTTTTCTATTTTCGCGGACTGTCATAGAAGTAAAAGGCAATAAAACAAAAAAGAAATAGAAATGGCAAACAAAACAGCTGACTTGAAAGAGCAGGAGCGCCAGGAGAGAGTGAACGAGACCGTCTCCAGGACAGACCAGTTCTTCCGTGAAAACAAAAAGACCATCTACGCGATCCTGATAGCGCTTCTCGTGATAGGACTCGCTATCGTGGCTTTCTACAAGTTCTACTACCAGCCTAAGAGCCGTGAGGCAGCCGCTCAGATGTATCCGGCTGAGGCCAACTTCCGCAACGGCGAGTTTGAGCTGGCCCTCAACGGGGACGGCAACGTGCTTGGTTTCTCCCAGATCATCGACGATTTCGGAGCCAAGGGAGGAAAGGACGTTTATTTCTACGCCGGAGTCTGCGAGCTCCAGCTTGGAAACTACCAGGAAGCCATTGATTATCTGAAGAAATACAAAGGCGAGGAGAGCATCCTCAAGGCCCGCGCTCTCGGTTGCATCGGAGACGCTTACACGGGACTGGAGAATTACAAGGAGGCTCTTAACTATTTCGACAAGGCTATCGCCGCCGGTGACAACATGTTCGCCGCCACCTACATGCTCAAGGCCGGTGTGGTCTGCGAGCAGCTCGGCGACAACGCCAAGGCCCTGTCTTATTACAAGACCATCAAGGACAAGTATCCCCAGTCAATGGAAGGATACGATATCGACAAGTACATCTCCAGGATTGAAAGCGCGAAATAGTCATGGGAAGAGCGTTTGAGTTCCGCAAGGAAAGGAAATTCAAGAGATGGGGCCACATGGCCAAGACCTTCACCAAGATCGGGAAGGAGATTACTATCGCTGTCAAGCAGGGCGGACCGGATGTGACCGGCAACCCCAGGCTCAGGGCTCTCATGGCCGAGGCCAGGAGCGAGAATATGCCCAAGGAGAATGTCGAGAGGGCCATCAAGAAAGCCCTTGAGAAGGATCAGGGCGATTTCAAGGAGATTGTGTACGAGGGATATGGCCCCCACGGTATAGCCTACCTTGTGGAAGCCGCCACCGACAACAACACCAGGACCGTCGCTAACGTCCGCAGCTATTTCACCAAGTGCGGAGGAACGCTCGGCACCAGCGGCAGCGTGAGCTTCATGTTTGACCACAAGTGCGTTTTCCGCATCAAGGACAAGGAAGGTCTTGACATTGAGGAGCTTCAGCTTGAGCTCTGCGATTGCGACGACGATCCCGAGGTCTTCACCGAGGAGCAGGAGAACGAGGATGGCGACATCACCCGCAACATCGTGATCTACGGTGCTTATAGCTCTTATGGCGCGATCCAGAAGTTCATTGAGGACAACGGCTACGAGCTTGTCTCCGGAGGATTCGAGAGGATTCCCAACACCGAGCTGAAAGATGTCACCCCCGAGCAGAGGGAGACTCTTGACAAACTCACAGGACTCCTCGAGGACGACGACGATGTCACCGCTGTCTATAACACGATGAAACCCGCCGAGGAATAATTCCTCAGGCGATGGAGAGATTCAAAATATCCTTATTGACAACCCTGGTCTGCATAGCGGTCCAGGGTTTGTCATGCATTGAAGCCTACGCCCAAGCGGACAAACACGGGTGGAGCCTGAAAGCCGGAGCTAACAGAATGACCATAGGTTCCTTCCGGGACTCATACAAATCAACCGGCTTCAACTCTTACTCTTTAGAGTTCGACTACGCCACTGACCCATCAGATGGAAGCGATGGATTCGCCGCCGGCTACAACTTCCCTGTCTTCGGGATAGGGATCGTTTACAACACCCTGTCGGACGTGGTTTTCAAGAGCAAGAACGGCCACTACGCCGACATGGTGGCCTTGTACGGGAAAATGTCCAGGGATCTCCTCAGGACAAGACATCTGGGGTTCGGATATGACATCTCACTGGGACTTTCGTATTCTTCCGGGTACTACGATCCGATCGACAACCGCTCCAACTGGTTTTTCAGCGCCCCGGTCCTGTTTTACGCCGCAGGAGGCGGACACCTGACATGGTTCGTCGGGCCAAGATTGGACATCGAGGCCGGAATTGATGTGCGGCACAATTCCAGCGCCAGGTTCGCTTATCCGAATGGTGGCCTCAACTATTGGGGAGGAGGTCTTTCCGCCAGATATAGGCTGAAGGAGAGGAACGCTCCGGCAGGAAACATATTCAGGACAAGGAGTGTCTCAAGCGACCTCTACAAGAAAGAGTGGAACATAGAGGTTTACGCCGGTGGTGGCGTTCATGCCTGCGCCGCCGAATGGCTGGCGTTCACCAAGACCGAATCAAGGGAGACACAAGCCAAAACAAACCTCAGGAAATGGCCTATGGCCTCGCTAAGCGCCGACGCCATCTACAGGTTCAGCGGCCGGTTCGGAGTCGGATTCACCGCTGACGCTTTCTGGAATTCCAACACAGAGCGCCTGCGCTGGGCAGACAGCGTCCTTTACAGCGAGGAAGAGAACGCGGCCTCGAAAGGTTACTCCCCTTTTTCGTTCGGGGTAGGTCTGGTTCAGGAAATTGTTTACAATAATGTCGCCTTGTACGTTCAGGAGGGAATATATCTCCAGAGGAAAATGGGCATTCACGGAGAACATGGTTGGCTATACGAGAGGGCCGGAATCAGGTACTATCCCGAAGCCCTGGATCCGTTTTTTGTCAGCGTCTGTATCAAAGCGCATAAATTCAAGGCTGACTACATGGATTTTTCAGTGGGTATAAGATTTTGAAAGAACAGGGATTCTTGGTAAATTTGTAGTTCTAAAGTTTCAGAGTATATGAGCATACAACAAGAGAATATCGCGAGACTGGTCGAGCGCAGGGCTGCCGCGAAACTGGGCGGAGGACAGAAAAGGATCGACGCCCAGCACCAGAAAGGCAAGCTGACCGCAAGGGAGAGGCTTTCTATCCTTCTCGACGAAGGAAGTTTCGAGGAGTTTGACATGTTTGTCCAGCATCGTTGCGTCAATTTCGGGATGGACAAGCAGCATTTTGATGGAGACGGAGTCGTGACCGGAATGGGCACGATAGGCGGAAGGCTGGTTTATGTCGCCGCGCAGGATTTCACCGTGTCCGGTGGATCCCTGTCAAAGACCATGTCCGAGAAAATATGCAAGGTTCTGGATCTGGCGACACGTAACGGTGCCCCCTTCATCTGCCTGAATGACTCCGGCGGAGCCAGGATCCAGGAGGGTGTCGATTCGCTAGCCGGATATGGCGAGATATTCGAGAGGAATATCCTTGCCTCCGGTGTCGTGCCGCAGATCTCGGGATTATTCGGCCCCTGCGCCGGTGGAGCGGTTTACTCCCCTGCCCTCACAGACTTCACGGTCATGGTGAAGAACACCTCCTACATGTTCCTCACAGGTCCCGCCGTCGTTAAGAGCGTTCTCGGCGAGGAAGTCAGCCAGGAAGAGCTAGGAGGAGCGAGCGTTCACGCTTCCAAGAGCGGTGTGGCGCATTTCGCCGCCGAAAATGAGCAGGACGGTATCGCGAAGATCAAGGAACTGCTCTCATATATTCCCCAGAACAACATGGAGGAGGCGCCGATAGTCCCCACAAACGACCCCGTGAGCCGTGTGGACGACAGCCTCAACGAGATAATACCCGACAATCCGAACACCCCTTATGACATGTACAAGGTGATCAGCGCCATTGTGGACGACGGGAAGTTCTTCGAGATACACAAGGATTTCGCCAAGAACATCATCGTCGGCTTCGCCCACATGAACGGAAGGAGCGTCGGAATCGTTGCGAATCAGCCCAAGATGCTGGCCGGCGTGCTGGACATCAACGCCTCAAGAAAGGGCGCCCGCTTCGTCCGCTTCTGCGACGCCTTCAACATTCCCATCGTCTCGCTGGTCGATGTGCCCGGATTCCTTCCCGGAACGCAGCAGGAATATGGAGCTGTCATCACTAACGGAGCCAAGTTGCTGTACGCCTATGGAGAGGCCACGGTCCCGAAAGTCACTGTCGAGCTAAGGAAAAGCTACGGCGGATCCTACATAGTCATGAGCAGCAAGCACCTGAGGGCTGACCTCGTGTACGCCTGGCCATCCGCACAGATAGCTGTGATGGGAGCCGACGGTGCTGTCAATGTGCTCTACGCCAAGGACATCAAGGCGGTTGAGGATCCCACCGAGCAGAAAAAGATCCGTGAGGAAAAGAAGGCCGAGTACGAGGATCTGTTCAACAATCCCTACCAGGCCGCCCAAAAGGGCTACATCGATGATGTCATCGAGCCCAGGAACACTCGTTTCAGAGTGATTCGCGCGCTCGAGCAACTTGCCGGAAAGAAGCAGATGATGCCCGCGAAGAAACATGACAATCTTCCCCTTTAAGGCGATGAGATATACAAGAATATTCTTCCTGACCTTTTTCATGCTGTTAGCCGGCTCTGGCGCCTGGGCGCAGAACCTCACCGACCTTATCATCGGGGAGGTACTGGTCGAGAACACCGCCGGACTTACGGACGGATACGGTCAGAGAACAGGTTGGATCGAGTTGTTCAACACATCCAACGGAACTGTCAACTTCGGAGGTTGCTACCTTTCGGATGACAAGTCCGACCTCAAGAAATATCATATTCCCACTTCTGACAGGTCCACACGACTCGGACCCCGCCAGAGCGTGGTGTTCTACGCCAGCGGAAACGCCAGCCAGGGAACCTATTACACGAATTTCACCCTGAGGAATGGTTCCACCCTTTACCTCGTCAGCAACGATGGCAGGACGGTGATCGACCAGGTTGAGATACCCTCCGACCTTCCCGCCGACTGTTCCGTGGTCAGGGTACCGTTCGGAGTCAAGGAAATGGACTTCGAGACAACCGTCTCGCGGAGACCGACGCCCGGTTCCTACAACGGAGATGTGGACGCTAAGACCAAGAGCCAGGTAATGAAGGAGAAAGACCCCCATGGTTGGGTCCTTACTCTCATCTCCATCCTCGTGGTATTCACAGCGCTGATCATCCTGGCGTTCATCTTCGGCTGGATCGGCAACGCCAATAAACGGCTCCAGTCCGGCCAGCCTAAAGCCCCGAAAGCGAAAAAGGTCAAGGCTGGCGACATCACCCCTGAGGTGGCCGCGGCCATATCAATGGCTCTTTCCCAAGAATTCGGCTCGGAGGTTTACGCGGCGATAGCGCTGGCTCTGGACGACTACATGGGCGGAGGCATCCACGACCAGGAGAGCCTCGTGATCACCATAAAGCCGACCAAGGGCAGCACATGGGCCGATAAGGCACAGAATTTCAGACAATTACCAAGATAATCAAAGAAACAGTCAATATGAGAAGCTACAAATTCAAAATCAACGGAAACGAATATAACGTCGATATCAATTCCGTGGAAGGGAATATCGCCAACGTGACGGTCAACGGAGCCACTTACGAAGTCGAGATGGACACCCCTGTGAGCGCGCCTGTCGCGGCAGCGGCGGTGAAAGAATCCTCGGCCGCGCCTCAGAATGAGAACCAGGGGGCGGCCCCAGCTCCGGCTTCAAAGCCCGCTGGCGCAGGCAAGGCCGTGACCTCCCCTCTCCCGGGTGTTATCATCGAGGTATCCGTCAAGGAAGGCCAAGCGGTGAAAGCCGGGCAGAAAGTGGCGGTGATCGAGGCGATGAAGATGGAAAACGAGATCCAGGCCTCAGCGGACGGCACTGTCACAGCGGTGCTCGTGAACAAGGGCGACTCCGTGCTTGAAGGAGCCGAAATCGTCAAGATAGCCTAGGATGAACACAATTTTAGAGAGCCTCAAGCAATTCTGGTATTTTACCGGATTCGCCAACGCGACATGGCAGAATATCGCCATGATCCTCATTGGCGTCTTATTCATAACGATAGCCATAAAGAAAGGTTGGGAGCCGCTGCTGCTTGTGCCGATCGGTTTCGGTATGATCATCGGCAACATCCCGATGTTCCCAGGTTTGAACATCGGAGTGTATGAGGACGGCTCGGTACTCAACACACTTTACCAAGGAGTCAAGCAAGGATGGTATCCTCCTCTGATATTCCTGGGAATAGGCGCCATGACTGATTTCTCGGCGCTAATATCCCAACCACGACTCCTGCTGATCGGAGCGGCCGCGCAGACTGGCATCTTCGGCGCTTATCTGCTGGCTCTCCTGCTGGGATTCGACCCCAACCAGGCCGGAGCTATCGGCATAATCGGCGGAGCGGATGGTCCTACAGCCATCTTCCTCTCCTCGAAACTCGCCCCGGACCTCATGGGCGCCATCGCAGTCAGCGCATATTCGTACATGGCTCTGGTCCCTGTGATCCAGAGGCCCATCATGCTTGCCCTAACGACCAAGAAAGAGAGGCTCATCAGGATGCCGGCCCCGAGGCAGGTCAGCCAGAAAGAGAAGATTATCTTCCCGATCGTCGGATTCCTTCTCACCGCTTTCATCGTGCCTTCAGGCCTGCCCCTGCTCGGTATGCTGTTCTTCGGGAACCTGCTGAAAGAAAGCGGAGTGACAAGGCGTCTTGCGGAGACGGCCCGTGGTCCCCTCATCGACGTGGTCACAACACTGATCGGACTCACTGTCGGAGCCTCCACCCAAGCGGATAAGTTCCTTACCGGGAACTCATTGAAAATATTCCTTTTAGGACTTCTGTCGTTCGTGATCGCCACAACTGTGGGCGTTCTCTTCGTAAAGTTCTGGAACCTTTTCCTCAAGGGAGACCGCAAAATCAATCCCCTTATCGGGAACGCCGGAGTGTCGGCCGTGCCGGACAGCGCCAGGGTCTCTGAAATCGTGGGAAGGGAATTCGATCCGGACAACCACCTGCTGATGCACGCCATGGGACCTAACGTGGCCGGCGTGATCGGCTCAGCGGTAGCCGCGGGAATATTACTTGGCTTCCTGGGATAGCTTGGAACTTTTCTTTTTATTATATTTGAACAATAACACATAATTTATATGGATAACAAACTCCAGGAACTGACAGACAAACTCTACAAGGAAGGTCTGTCAAAGGGAAAGGAAGAAGGTGAGGCCATCCTCGCCAAGGCCCAGTCGAAAGCGGCGGAAATCGTCGAGGCCGCTCAGAAAAAGGCCGAGGAGATAATCAAGAAAGCGGAGAATGACGCCAAGGACTATCAGGTGAAGGTCGAAGGTGATGTCAAAATGGCCGCGACCCAGAGCATCCAGTCAGTCAAAAGGGAGATTGAGAATCTCATGGTGAACGGGATGATCGGCGGGAAAGCCGCTTCAGCATTGTCTTCCGCCGATTTCGTCAAAGAGATCATCACTTCCGTGGCGAAGAACTTCAATTCCCAGGAAAGTGTGGACCTGGAACTGACTCTGCCGGAGAATCTGAGAAACGAGTTGGAACCCTTTGTCAACGGTGAGCTCGCGAAGAGCCTGTCCAACGGTGTGACCGCCAAGTTCTCGGGAAAGATAGGCGGAGGTTTCAGGATCGCTCCCAAAGACGGTTCATATTTTATTGACCTCACTTCAGAGGCTTTCGAGGCCTTGATCGGGGAATACATGAGACCGGCCACGAAGAAGATGCTCTTCGGAGAGTGATGGCGAACTACGAATACATAATAGCTAGTCTCCCCTCGATCTCCAAAGACTGGAAGTTCGGGGAAGACAAGACATTGGACACTTATATCCAGTGGATAAAGTCCCAGCTTTCACCCAAGGATGTCAAGACTGTTGACACCCTTCTTGACGGCTACAAGGAAGAGAATCTCAACAAAAGCTTCTATGAGGCTGCCTTGAAGGACGATAACCGCTTCATAAGGGAATATTTCTCCTTCGATCTCGGGCTTCGAAACCTGAAAGCCAGGTTCCTCAACGAGGCTTTCGGGCGCCCCGCCAATCAGGACACCATCAATCTTGAGATAGGAGAGTTCAAGGAGGCCGCCAGAGTTTCAGAGACTTTGGCCGGAGAGAATATTCTCGCGAGAGAAAAGGGATTGGACGCCATCGTCTGGGAGAAAATCAGCGAGCTGACGACTTTCAATTACTTTGACCTTGACGCCCTGCTTGGCATAATCGCCAAGATGAGACTGATAGAGAGATGGAGGGCTCTGGACGATGAGACCGGCAGGGAAATGTTCCAGCAGCTTATCAAAGAGACGACCGCCACATTCGGCGGCGTGAGCTACACGGCTCCACAAAATGAATAATACGAATAAGATTATATGAAGACTACAGGAAAAGTTATAGGCATCGTCTCCAACCTGGTGACCGTCCAAGTCGATGGCCCGGTGGCGGAGAACGAGCTTTGCTACATCACGCTTTCCGGCACACCGCTTCTGGCGGAGGTGATCAAGGTGAATGGAAACAAGGCTTCCGTGCAGGTGTTCGAGAGCACCCGAGGTCTCAAGAACGGAGACCCGGTTGAGTTCGAGGGCAGGATGCTCGAGGTCACCCTGGGGCCTGGGCTGCTGTCCAGCGTTTATGACGGTCTCCAGAACAACCTGGCCACCATGGAGGATGTCTTCCTCAAGAGAGGAGAATACACTGATCCCTTGGACCACAAGAAGTTGTGGGAATTCACACCTATCGCCAAAGAGGGTGACAAGGTGGTCGCCGGGGATTGGCTTGGAGAGGTCAAGGAAGGATGGCTGCCTCACAAAATCATGGTCCCTTTCAATTTCAATGGGGAATATACCGTCAAGAAGATCATTCCCTCCGGAAGCTATAACATCGACATGGTGATAGCTGTCCTGACGGACGGGAACGATGAGTCAAAATATGTCACTATGACCCAGAAATGGCCAGTCAAAGTGGCTGTCAAGGCTTACAAGGAGAAACCCAGGCCAAAGAAGATCATGGAGACAGGCGTGCGTTGCATCGACACGTTCAACCCCATCGCTGAAGGTGGCACCGGATTCATTCCAGGGCCTTTCGGCTGCGGTAAGACGGTTCTGCAGCACGCTATCGCCAAGCAGGGTGAGGCGGATGTGATAGTCATGGCGGCCTGCGGCGAGCGAGCCAACGAGGTCGTGGAGATATTCACCGAGTTCCCTGAGCTCATCGACCCGCACACCGGTAGGTACCTCATGGAGCGTACCACTATCATCTGCAACACCTCCAACATGCCGGTCGCAGCCCGCGAGGCTTCCGTTTACACCGCGATGACAATCTGCGAATATTACAGGGCCATGGGTCTGAAATGCCTCCTGCTCGCGGATTCGACTTCCCGTTGGGCACAGGCCCTCAGGGAGATGTCCAACAGAATGGAGGAGCTCCCGGGAGCTGACGCTTTCCCTGTGGACCTCTCAGCCATCATCTCCAACTTCTACTCAAGGGCCGGAATGGTTATCCTCAACAACGGGCAGACCGGAGCGATCACCTTCATCGGGACAGTCTCCCCTGCCGGTGGAAACCTCAAGGAACCTGTCACTGAGTCAACCAAGAAAGCGGCGAGGTGCTTCTACGGACTTGAGCAGAACAGGGCCGACCAGAAACGCTATCCCGCTGTCAATCCGATTGAGTCTTACTCCAAATACCTCGAATACCCTGAGATCATCTCCTTCCTCGACAGCAACGTCGAGAGGGATTGGGTCGCTAAAGTACTGGAGGCCAAGAATATCCTGCGCCGTGGACGCGAGGCTAACGAGCAGATCAACATCCTTGGAGACGACGGAGTGCCCATCGGATACCACATCAGTTTCTGGAAGTCAGAGCTGATCGACTTCGTTTTCCTCCAGCAGGACGCTTTCGACAGCATCGACGCGCTCTGCCCGATGGAAAGGCAGAAATACATGCTCGACATGGTTCTCGACCTGTGCGCTAAGGACTTCCAGTTCGAGGACTTCGAGAAATGCCGTGACTTTTTCAAGGAACTTATTAACGACCTCCGCCAGATGAACTACACCGAGTTCCACAGCGAGGCTTTCGAGGAATACGCCAACAAGACCCGTAAAATAACGCAAGAATATGGCAATTAAGGCATATCAACGTATATACACCAAGCTGGACGCCATCACCAAGGCGACTGTCTCACTGAAAGCGAAAGGTGTCTCCAACGACGAGCTGGCTGTGGTTCACGGCAGACTCGCCCAGGTTGTCAAGACCAAGGGAGACCTGGTGACACTCCAGGTATTCTCAGGAACAGAAGGTATCCCGACGGACGCCGAGATCACCTTCCTTGGCGAACCTCCGACCTTTAAAGTCTCCGAGCAGTTGGCAGGCCGATTCTTCAACGCCTATGGCCACCCCATTGACGGCGGCCCTGAGGTTGAAGGAGAGGAGAGGGAGATCGGAGGTCCATCCGTCAACCCGTACAAGAGACGTCAGCCCTCAGAGTTGATCCCTACCGGTATCGCCGGCATTGATCTCAACAACACCATTGTTTCCGGACAGAAGATTCCTTTCTTCGCCGACCCGGACCAGCCCTACAACCAGGTTATGGCCGATGTGGCTTTAAGGGCCGACGTGGATAAGATCATCCTGGGAGGAATGGGACTTTCCAACGACGACTATCTCTTCTTCCGCCACGCTTTTGAGGATGCGGGTGCCCTTGACAGGATCATCTGCTTCGTCAACACG
>Ga0256407_10010739_pt1 | contig 12806 bp, 9 predicted proteins | sample RumenRJG_04DNA_FD_193489 | JGI IMG/M metagenome (GOLD analysis project Ga0256407, IMG submission 193489) | Bovine rumen microbial communities from Lethbridge, Alberta, Canada - RJG_04 | ecosystem: Host-associated > Mammals > Digestive system > Stomach > Rumen | place: Canada: Alberta | collected... | reverse complement strand
GGGAATATGTGACCTGGACCGGGACGCTGGATGGCGTGATGGTGAGTGCGACTTCGTCGGGAATCGGCGGACCTTCCACCGCGATCGCCATGGAGGAGCTGAGCCTGTGCGGAGTGGATACCTTTATCCGTGTCGGCACCTGCGGCGGCATACAGCCGGAAGTGAAGAGCGGTGATCTGGTGATCGCGACCGGAGCAGTCCGTATGGAGGGAACCTCGCGGGAATATGCCCCGATCGAATTCCCTTCTGTCGCGAATCTGCAGGTGACAAACGCCCTTATCGCTGCAGCGAAGAAGCTGGGATTTGCAGATGGAAAAGAAATGGATCCTGCGGCCGGTATGTTAAGGGACTCAGAGGTGTCTGCAGAGACATCAGCAGAGGACCGGGAGCGGAATGAAAAGCCTGTACTGGTTCCGTCTTACCATGTCGGCGTCGTCCAGTGCAAGGATTCCTTCTTCGGCCAGCATGAGCCGGAGAAAATGCCCGTTTACTATGAACTTCTGAATAAATGGGAAGCGTGGAAGAGAATGGGATGCCTGGCCTCCGAGATGGAATCTGCTGCCATGTTTATCGTGGCTGCAAAGCTGCGGGCCAGAGCAGGGACCTGCCTGCTGGTGGTGGCAAATCAGGAGCGCCGGAAACTCGGCCTTTACAATCCCATCGTCCACGATACAGACCAGACGATCCGCACAGGCATTGAGGCCATAAGGGCTCTGATCCGGGCGGATCAGGGCAGGACATGAAAAGGACGGATTTATTCCGGCGCAAAAAACGCACAGACAAGTCCTGGATCCGGATATTATTTCTTCTTGAATCCATGAATCAGGACTGATCTTTTTGCATGGAGATAGGGTGATGGATGAAAAACTGATCAGAGAACTCATAGAGACGGCTGCCGCCCAGCGCCGCTATTCCTACGCACCGTATTCCGAATACAAAGTCGGCGCGGCACTGCTTGCCGGAGACGGGAGAATATTTACCGGATGCAACATCGAAAATGCCGCCTATGGACCCTCCATGTGCGCCGAGCGCACCGCAATCTTTAAAGCGGTCAGTGAAAATGTCCGGGAATTCGAGGCAATCTGCGTAGTCGGGGGAAGAGGAGATGTTCCGTCGGACTATTCCGTTCCCTGCGGCGTATGCAGGCAAGTGATGGCGGAATTCTGTGAGCCTTCGTTCAAGATCATTGTTGCAAAGGATCCGGAGCATTTTGAACTTTACACACTGGGTGACCTGCTCCCGAAGAGCTTCGGGCCGGACAATCTGAAAACCAGCTGATGACAGTAAGACAGTAAAACAGGGCTCTGCCCCGCATACGGTTTATGCAGTCATGCAGTCATTCAGCCCTCGACGATCAGGTAGCGGCCGTCCCCAACGGGAAATACCTCTGCGGCGGAGAAGATGTCTTCTCCTTCCACATCCGTGCCCACTTCTTCAAAATATTGCCGCACCTCTCTTTTGGATTTTGCGACGACGGCAAAGCACATCTCCAGGAAGTCAGCAGCTTCCTCCGGCGTCGATGCCACCTCTTCCGGGAAGAGCTGGAGCTGTTTTTCCAGAAAACAATCCAGAACGGCTGCGTCGTAATCGGGATGAGAGAAAGCTTTGGGATTTTTATTCGCTGATTTTTTCTGTGCCATGGCAGTCCTTTCATCATAAATGAGCCTACAGTTACATGTACCTGCTCTTTGCAGGGCAGTGTTTTGTAACAAGGGAGCAGATAGTTTCATTATATGAATACCGACCTTTCTTTGCAAGATTTGCGGGAAAAGGCAAGGCGTTTGCGAGCCTGTAAGGTTACACTGCACGCCCCCTATCGAGGGCGTGCAGCGTAACGCTGCGCACGGTGCTGACAAAGCTTCGCATTGTCGCGAAAAAACGCCTCCTGTTTCAGGTGTGCCTGAACTGTAACCCTGTAACAGTGGGACATGGTGTCCGGTCCAAGTGATTTTTCTTTACATATTCAGGTGGGCGGATACAATGAAATAGTAGGAAGGAAAACAGCAATGCCTGCGCACTGATGTGCTCCGGCATGTCAGGGCAGTGTCATAGCAGACTGAATGGGAGGAGGATGACCATGGGAATCACGATCATCACAGATTCGGGAAGTGATATCAAGCAGGAAATTGCGAAAAAGTGGGGCATCCGGGTACTGCCCCTGACGGTTCGATTCGGAGATGAGGAATTTCTGGATGATGTGACACTGACAGCTGACCAGATGTACAAGAGGATGATTGAGACCGGGGAACTGCCTAAGACAAGTCAGGTTCCTCCATATCTTTTTGAGCTGGCTTTCAGGGACGAAGTGGAAAAGGGAAATACTGTGATCTGTATCACGACTTCCTCGGGAATGTCCGGCTGTTATCACAGTGCCTGCATAGCGGCAAGGCATTTCCCGGGAAAGGTCACGGTGATAGACAGTCTCAATGTCTGTGCGTCTCTTTATGTGCTCGTCCGCTATGCGGAAGGGCTTGTCCGTATGGGCAGGTCCCACGAGGAAATCGTCCACCGCCTGGAGCGGGATAAGCGCCGCCTTCACGTGATCTCACTGGTCGATACACTTGATTATGTCCGCAGAGGCGGACGGATTTCCCCTGTGAAAGCGATTGCCGGCAGTATCCTGCGGATCAAACCGATCATTACAGCAGACGAGGAAGGAAAGGTTAAAGTGATCGGGAAAGGCCGGGGAGAGGCAAATGCCTACAGACTCTTTTCCCAGCTGGTGGATGAGAAGGGAGGCATTGATTTTTCCCTGCCGGTCTGTATGGCTTATTCGGGGCTCTCGGATGAAAATATGCGCAGATATATGGAAAAAGAGTCGGCTCTGTTCGAGGGAAGAGAAAGAGAAGTCCATGCAGTGCAGTTCGGCGCGACAGTCGGCACCTACTCCGGGCCGGATGCCTTCGCGATCGGATATTTCCACAAGCGGCTGGCATCGTTTCCGTAAGATCTGTTTGCGGGCGGCCGCCCATGACCACATTACGACACTGCAGGAAAAGGCAGAATAAATGAATACAAGTCTTGTATTAATGAGTAAACTGTTCTCCATGATGATCATTGCGGCGGTCGGACTGGGGACGATCAGGATCGGCCTTCTGGAAGAGAGAGACAGGCGTCAGCTGGCCAAGCTCAGTCTGTATGTGCTGCAGCCCTGTCTGATCATCATGTCTTTTCAGATCGAACTGACGCAGGAAAGGCTGAAGGGATTCGGGCTGGCAGTGATTTTCTCGGCTCTGATCCACTTTGGATTTATCTTCGCCGCAGAGATTCTGGAGAGGATCGGTCTGATTGATGCTGTTGAAGAACTGACGATCGTCTATACCAACTGCGGCAATCTGATACTTCCGATCGTAAGCATGACGCTGGGACCGGAAATGACTTTTTATGCCAGCGCTTTTCCGATTATGTTCAACATACTGTTCTGGACACACGGAGTCAGCCGGATGAGCGGGGGCGGATTTGACTGGAGAAAACTTGTTTTCAATACCAACATCATTGCATTGTTTACAGGTCTTCTGCTGATGCTGCTGCAGATTCCGATCCCGGGAGTCCTGAAGACCTCCATGGAGATGTTTTCCGATATGCTGGGACCGACCTCCATGCTGGTGATCGGCATGACAATGGCAGGAGCGGATTACAAGGAGATGCTGTCCTATAAAAAGGCCTGGCTGGTCATTTTTCTGAGATTGATCGGATTTCCCCTTATGGCGATCGCGGTTCTGCGCCTGAGCGGGTTCCTGACCCGGCATCCCGAATATATCCCGATCCTGCGCGTATCCTTTATGGCTGTTGCCGCACCTCCTGCGGCCAACGTTGCGCAGGTCGCCGTCATCTATGACAGACATCCTGCAAAGGCAGGCTTTTACAATATCCAGGGAATGCTTCTGTGCGTGCTCACCATGCCCTTGATCGACTATGTTTATGCACTTGCTTTTGCGGCATAGAGACAGCGGCGTCCCGGAACATAGTTCATCTTTCCCCGGCCTTCCGGGCACAAAAAGAACTGTGAAAGAAAAAAATAAGAAAAACGGCAGCAGGCTGCGATCCTCCAAAGATCCGGCCTTCTGCCGCTTTTTGTCTTTTATGTATGGGTTATTCCGGCTATGCCATCACAGGCGCCTTGCCCAAAGGCGGGCGAGACGTGTCTGTTCCCAGACAGGATCGTCACGGCGGAGCCTGCGGGAGAAAGACTGCCCTCCGGCTTTCAGAGCACGGACAGATCCGTTTTTGAAATCACACAGAGGGGATACATGTCCGGGCACTCTGCCATACCACAGATGTGCGGAAAAATGCACCGGATAGAGCTCCTGTACGGATACTTTTTCCTCCTCCGGGACAAGGTCCGTCACAGGATTTTCATTCTCCTGCAGGAGAAGATCTGTCCCAGGATCTTCATCATCTGCCGTGAAAAGATCTGTCCCAGGATCTTCATCATCTGCCGTGAAAAGGTCTGTCCCAGGATCTTCATCATCTGCCGTGACAAGGTCTGTCGCAGGATTTTCATTTTCCTGCAGGAAAACTTCTGCTGAAGGGGCATCGGATAATCCGTATTCACCTGCAGAGGGAGGCAGCTCCGGAACAAAAGGAAGTAAAGGTGATACGACTTCAATCCTGCTGCGAAGAGAGAGAGAGCTGATTCCGGAGAAATCTTCTTCGGGACCGTCTGCATGCATACTTGCTGTATCTTGCTCAACCGGGTCTTTTGGCGGAGCATTTTTCTCCTCAGGAGTTTCCGTAATCGCGGCATCCGGAGCCGGGGTCTCGTCAACAAGAACTTCGTCCACGGGAACTTCGCCAACAGGAAGCTCGTCATCGAAGGATTCGAGCAGAGGAGTCTCGTCAACAAGTGCTTCATCCATGGGAACTTCGTCAACAAGGGCCTCGTCAGCAGGGGCTTCGGGAGCAGGAAACTCGTCAGCGGAGGCTTCGTCAACAGGAAGTTCGTCAACAAGAGCTTCATCCACGGGAACTTCGTCAGCAGGGGCTTCGAGAGCAGCGGCTTCTGGAAGAATAGTTGGATTGTGTTCTCCTGTCTCCGAAGATTCGATCAGGATTTTTCCGCAGATGGAATCCTGGACGATGTGCACCTTCTGGTTTTTCATGAGTTCGAGGAGAATGAGGAAGGTCACGATGACCTCTTCCTTGCTCTCCTGGGATTCCAGAAGGGCGCGGAATTCGGTCCGGGGGTGTGCCTGCAGATAAGCGCGGATATAGAGAGTCTTGGTATCGATGTTGACTTCTTCGCGCCTGATTTTTCCGAACCCGCTCCGGATCGGATCGCGTCGGCTCTTTTTCCTGCGGAGGACTTCTCCGAAGACTTTTTCCAGCTTTTTCAGGTCAGTGCCCTTGAGGAGATCCTCATAGTCTATAGGAGGCTGGTAGGTGCGCACTTCTTTGGGAAGGTCCTGCGCACGAAAATAACGCACGCCTGCCTGCTCCCGGCAGACAGCGAGCTCTTCGGACATATATTTATACATCTTGTATTCCAGAAGGCGCCGGACCAGCTCTTCGCGGGGATCGCCTTCCTCTTCACCGGTCTCTTCGTCTTTTTCCCTGGGAAGGAGCATGCGGCTCTTGATATCCAGAAGGGTCGCCGCCATGACGAGGAATTCACTTGTGACGTCCATGTCCTCGTGATCCATCTGATGGACATATTCGAGGTACTGGTCGGTGATCTCGACGATAGGAATATCGTAGATGTCTATTTTGTTTTTCTCAATCAGGTGCATGAGCAGGTCCAGAGGACCTTCGAACACCGGAAGCTTTACGGGAATTGCCATAATTGATAGTCGGGGTGCCGTCCCTGCAGAACGGCCGGGGGTGTCTTCGCAAAACCAGTCCCCGGGAGAGCCGGGGCTGTGCCGGCAGAAAACAGTATCTGTCAGAAAATCCTTTTTCAGTATTTTGCATTATAACATGAATTCAAAAATAATCACCCCTGTTTTTACAGGAATACAGCAATGCGAAGCTTTGCTGCCGCCCTTCGAGAGGGCCTGTACAGCAGCAATTGATGTTTCCGGCGGATCTGTACAGGAACTGATTTATTCAGATAAAAAAAAGTCACCAGACCTGGATTCTCAAATGGAGACGCAGGTCTGATGACATTGAGGGCATTGGATGCCGGAGGGCGGATTATTCGGGGCCCATAGGCAAAACCGGAATAATCTCTGAAAAACTGAAGCCGACTGGACCGATCAGTCCGCAAAGACTGCAGAAGCGGAGCGGACGATCGGAGTGGAAGCAGCAACTTCATCTGCAGCGAGCTCGATGCGGTATTCCTCCCGGAACTTCTCGAAGTAGTGCTGGTAGGCAGAGCTGCGGTCCTCGTGGAGTTTGGAGAGGTACTCGTGCATGTCATAGCTGTCGTGGCCGGAAACAATGACAGCGACAGCGATATTCGCGCAGTGGTCGGAAACGCGCTCGCAGCCGGTGATGATATCACTGAAGATAAAGCCCTGGGCGATGGTGCAGATCTTTTTCTGCAGACGGTCGACGTGGTTGAGCTTCATGGTGTCGCAAAGATTATCGACAACCTCCTCAAGAGGCTCGATCTGCTCGGCAAGAGAGAGATCGTTTTCGATAAATGCCTTGACAGCCAGGTCGGTAACTCTTTCGACCGCATCAGCCATGACATCCATCTCGTGATCGGCATTGCCGGAGAACTGGCCGAATTTTTCAAAGGCTTCACGGGAACCGATCGCGATGACCAGAGCCTGGTCGGAGATCAGCTCAAGGTCGGAGATGGTGTGCAGGTACTTGGAGACGAGCTCGTTCTGCTCTGCAGTCATATCGCGGCCGGTGAGCTTGACAAGGTAGGCGCCGAGCTTATCTTCGTAGTCGTCAACAGCGGTCTCAAGCTTCCTGACTTCCTCCAGATGGTCGACGCTCAGATCGCGGGCCATCTCGAGAGCGAGTCCGACGCCCTTCTGGGTCAGATGTGCCATATCTTCAATAGTGATGCGGCACTGTTCGAGGGCCATGGCAGGGTGCTTGAGAAGCATTTCCTCGAGATGGACAGTGGGAAGATCTTCGTCTTCAGGCTTGAGCGGGATGAGGACGTTTACAAGTTTCTCGATCAGACCCCTTAAGGGGAACAGCGCCAGAATCATAAACAGACGCATGATCGTGTTAGCTCCGGCGAGGGAAAACGGATTCATGACCTTTTCCATGAACGGGAAGTGCACAACGGCATTGACAATGTAAAAGACCAGAGCAGTGATGATAACACCCAGCGCAGTCGCGATCGGGTATACCATGGAAACACGCTTGCCCTTTGCATTGGTACCGAGAGCGGAAAGCATGACGGGCACTGCGGCACCGACAGAGATACCCAGAAGGAGCGGGAAGGCTTCTTCAAACTGCATGGCGCCGGTGACAGAGAGAGCCTGAACGATACCGACGGCGGCCGAAGCAGACTGCAAAAGAGCCGTGAAGAGCGCACCGACAAGGATACCCAGGATCGGGTTTGAAAGGGATGTCAGAACATCCGTAAACCAGGGCTGGTCTTTCAGACCGCTGACAGCACCGCTCATCGTGCTCATACCGACCATCAGGACGACAAAGCCCATCAGAATATCACCTACAGACTTTGTGGACTTTTTCTTGCTCACCGTTCGGAGCAGGATTCCGATGACAGCCACAACACCGGTCAGCGTAGCAGTTGACAAAAGCTTGGCCAGACCGCTTCCCGAATCAAGATAGCTGAGACAGATGACCCAGCCGGTGATGCTGGTGCCGAGGATCGCGCCGAGAATGACACTGATTCCCTGAGCGACCTTCATCATGCCCGCACTGACAAAGCCGACGATCATGACGGCTGTTGCAGACGAGGACTGAATGACTGCTGTGACACCTGTACCGAGCAGCAGACCGCGCAGGGGTGTGCCGGAAAGCTTGTACAGGATTGGTTCCAGCTTGTCGCCGGAGACCTTTTTCAGCCCGTCTCCCATCAGAGACATACCGAAGAGGAAGAGGGCTATGCCGCTGAGCAGCGCAATGACTTGTGTAATATCCACAGGAACTCCTTTCGTTAAACAGTGAATGCTGCCGACTACTGCATCCCGACAAAGAAAGCAATATACTAGAAGTAATGATACAGTTTCTTGACGACATAATCAATAGAAGTCTAAAGGATGGATGTTAAGCAGAGTGAATGCTGAATGTAAAATTTATGTTAACTGAAAAGAACGCTGACATCAAAGCGCTGGTATAAAGAAAGGAATAAAAAAAGGAAAAAGAAAGGGCAGGGTGCGCAGTCTCTGCAGCCCTTGCAAGCAAGACCGGTGATAAGCTAAAATATCTAGGGTACTCCGGAATGGGCGGAAGAAAAAGTACATTATAAAGGGTAGAGAAAATGATCTATATTCTGGAAGATGACGACAGTATACGCAAACTGGTTACTTATGCGCTGGAAAGTCAGGGATATGAAGCGGCGGGCTTTGCGCTCCCGTCTGCTTTTTACAAGGCAATGAAAGGAAAACAACCCTCCCTTTTGCTTCTGGACATAATGCTTCCCGAGGAAGACGGGATCAGTATACTCAGAAAACTTCGCGCAGATCCCGCCACAGAGCATCTGCCGGTGATCATGCTGACGGCAAAAAGCACTGAGTACGACCATGTGGAAGGCCTGGATGCCGCGGATGACTATGTTGCAAAGCCTTTTGGAATGATGGAACTCCTTGCCCGTGTACGCGCAGTGCTTCGCCGTGCAGAAACCGGGAATACCATCGGGGAAGGATCCTCGTCCGAATCCGGGAACGCGGAAAAGCCGGGTATGAGGGCCGCCGGCAAAACAGCGTCTGCTGCAGCAAGGGCTTCCGGATCGTCTTTTGCCGGGGAAACAGCTTCGGCTGCTTCAGGAACTTTTTCAGGCGGTCTGCCTGCGTCTGCTGAAGAGGAAGGGGCGAAAGCGAACACTGTGGAAACAGGCAGCGGACGGTCTTCCGGTGCTGCAGAGCAGGATACAGATGCGGCGCGGGCACAGAGAAATCCCGGCCGTGGAAATGATGTCCTGAAATACGGGATTCTGAGGATTTATCCCAAGAGATATGAAGTATATGTCGAAGATGAGGAAATAACGCTTACAAATAAGGAATATCAGCTGCTGCTCCTTCTGGTGGAGAATGAAGGGATCGTCCTGACCAGAGAGGTCCTGCTGGACAGGATCTGGGATCTGGGTTCGGAGCCGGAGAACAGGACACTGGATGTACATATCCGCAAGATCCGCTCCAAACTGGGGGAAGCTGCAATGTGGATCGAGACGATCAGAGGCGTCGGATACCGCTTCCGTCCGGGATACTGAGTTTGCAGCTTGAGGCTTGTAAGGGGCATCTTCCCGATTGAACTGAGTTGAGATTAAAAAAGATGAGGCGTGTGACGGAATGCTGGACTCGATGCTGATGGCTTTTTCTCTATATTCGCGCATCCCCGTTCCGCAGGCAAAATGGAACGATGAGAGTATGCGCTGGTGCATATGTTTTCTGCCCCTGGTAGGTCTCGTGATCGGAGCGGCACAGTGGGCAGCCTTTGCCTTGCTGACGCACTTCTCTTTCGGGCCGGTCCTGAGGGGGGCCGTTCTGGCAGTGCTTCCGATTCTGCTCTCCGGCGGCATCCATATGGACGGCTTCATGGACACATGTGATGCCATTCATTCCTACGGGAGCCGGGAGAAGCGCCTGGAGATTTTGAAAGACCCCCATGTGGGGGCATTTGCCGTGATCGGGGGAATCGTCTACTTTGTCCTGGATTTTGGCATCTGGTCTGAGGCCGGCAAGCAGGAGATCCCCCTGCTCTGTCTGATTTTTGTACTCTCCCGCGCCTTGAGCGCGTTTGCGGCAGTGACCTTTCCAAAGGCAAAAAAAGATGGGATGCTTCGCCAGGAGACGGATCCCGCGGCGAGGGGAACAGCTGCGGCAATGTCTGTGACGTCTCTGGCAGTCTGTGTGCTCATGATCGTTCTGAACGTGACTTTTTCCGCAGCGGAGACAGCCTCCGCCGCATTTTCATTTCCGCTTGCGGCAGTCTGCGCCGCTGCGGCTTCTCTGGCCGTGTTTTTTTACTACCGTCACATGGCCATCAAAAATTTCGGAGGAACGACCGGAGATATATCGGGATGGTTCACGCAGACCTGCGAGCTTGTGACAGCAGCTGCAGTGATCGCCGCCTTCCGGTGTATGTAAACAATCGGCGCCCGTAAACTTCTGATGCCTGTAAACGATTGGCGCCCGTAAACTTTTGATGCCTGTAAACAATCGGCGCCCGTAAACTTCTGATGCCTGTAAATGTCCGGAGCAGGAAATCTTCCGATACATGAAAAAATCTTTACAGAATCAGTGCAGCGGCGGATTGTCGAAGGTCTGGAAGACAGGAAGGTCTATATCTGTATCATTCTCGATATAGTTGTTTCCGTATGTGCTGACGTCGCTGGCGCCGAAACGCAGGATGGAGGCACCGCCGCTGAGCCAGCCGACATGGCGGTAGCGGTTTCCGGACACAGTGACAGAACTGACATGGCCTCCGCCTCCCGGCGTGCCCACGCCGACGGCGGCTTCCGCGCAGTCGGTGAGCAGGTTGTCCGCGATCAGAATATTGCTGGTGGAATGCCCGCCGTGCTCAGCGCCCGCCTCAATGCCGCCGTCGCAGTTTTTGACGGTGTTGCTGATAAAATCGACATTCTGCGCACCGTCGGCATAAATAGCAAATCCGGTGTCGTACACGCAATGGCAGTTCGTGACGGTATTGCCGAAGACAAGGCCGTTTCTGGGATAGTCGACACTGGAAGGGGCGTTTCCGTAATTTCCCGCAAAGCAGATGGCGATGTTTCCCGTGTCATCGAGAGTGTTGCCCACGATATTGACATCGCTGACATTGGCCGCGACAGAGATGGCTTCCGACCAGCCGGTCTCGCAGTTTTCGATATTGTTGCGGAAGAGAAGGACATTGGAGATGGTGCTGCCGCCTCTCCCCATGAGAAGGATGGCATTGGCGCAGTGATCCTCGCTTTTGGGACTGGGAGTTGAGATGTTGTGGATATACAGGTCGCTGACCACGATGTGATGGGTGCCGGGCTCCAGGAGAATGGCGCTGGCGTCGCGGCCGTGCGCATTTTTGACCTCAAATCCCGAGAGCTGTATGTAGGAACAGCCGTACAGCCAGAACATGGAGGGACCATCCTGATCCTGGTCATGTCCGCTGAGTCCTGACCCGTCGAAAATAACCTCTTCGCCGGGAGCCGCGGCAATCGTGATATATGCATCATCGGTGCCGTTTACACCGCCGTAGATCCGGATCTTGCGGCTGTAGACACCGCCGCGCAGGTAAAGTGTATCTCCGGGGCTGAGACTGTTGATCATTCCCTGCACATCATCCGAGGGACCGGCATAGTACACCTCGCCCTTATCAGACGGTGCAGTGACACCTGTTTCTATGATATATTTTGAATGTGTCTGGAATGCATCGTCGCCCCGCAGCTGATACTCGTATTTCCAGGGAACGGAAGCTTGTGTCCGCTCCGGAAACAGAGACAAAAAGCAGGCGGACGCCAGGATCATAGTGAAAAAGGTCCTGAAGACAGGGGAGTTTTTAGTCGATTCTTTTTTCAGCATAAATTCTCCGATCAAGAAAAAATTGCAAGTCACACCTATATCAGCCTTGGGATTTTTCAGGCAATATCCGGGTGAAAACCCGGGTATAACAGTAAAAAAGCCCGGGAACGGCCCTGAATAGCTTCAATACTTTATTACTTTCGTAATTTCTGAACATATTGTATCACACACTTGTAATATGTTTGATAATTTTATTCAAATACTATAATCAGACACACAATAATCAGGCATACAATAATCAAACACGCAATGATCAGATGCACAGATCATAACGGGACGAAACCCCGCAACCTGGAGGATTGTACATGAAAAAGAAGGTCATAGGGATTGCGGCCTTGCTTGCGGCAGCGGCAGCGATATTTTTTGCATACAGAGTCTTCAGCGCGAAATCGTCGGCATCCAACGCAGTGGAAGCCTATAATGCTGCTGTCCGGGAATATAATGCAGCCATAGCCCCCTTCAATGAAGCGGCATCCGGAATCGCAGACGCGAATAATACTCTGCAGGGAGTTCTGGATGCGGCACAGGCTGTCCTCGACAAGGGAGAGAAAGCCTATGAGCCTGATACGCAGGATGAACTGGAGAGTGCAGTGAAGAAAGCGGGAAAGGCCTTTGCCGAAGTGCCGGTGCAGATTGATCCCCTTGAGGAGCAGGCGCTGCCCGTCAGTTTCAGCACAAAGGAGCTGGAACTGGCCCAGCACGAGGCGGAGACGGCCCTGAATGCAGTGGGGGAGGCAAGGGAAAAGATTCCCGATGTCCCGGATGTGCCGGACTATGAAAAAGAACTTGATGCTGTCCGCACCGCACAGAAAAAGTATGAGGACAGTGTTCAAAAACTTGCTAACGTCACATCCCCGCCGGACAGCTTTGTGATGGAGCGTGTGGAGAAAATAAAAACGGTTGCGGCGGCGGAGGCAGTGACTGCGGACAATGATCCCAACGGCCTTCTCGGAAAGAATGGCGGATATATCGGGTGCGTATATTTTCTGGATGAGCGTGTAGACAGAGATCTCCTGCCGCAGGAAGCTTTTGCAAAGGAACATGAAAAAGCTGCGGAAGACGGGGACGATGCAGGCTCAGAAAGCAGTGAGGAAGCTGCAGCCAGTGCCGGCACGGAAGAAAGCAGCAGTGACGATGCAGCGGACAGCACCGGCTCGGCAGAAAGCGGTGAGCAAGCTGCAGCCAGTGCCGGTACAGCAGAAA
>Ga0256407_10010737_pt1 | contig 12807 bp, 11 predicted proteins | sample RumenRJG_04DNA_FD_193489 | JGI IMG/M metagenome (GOLD analysis project Ga0256407, IMG submission 193489) | Bovine rumen microbial communities from Lethbridge, Alberta, Canada - RJG_04 | ecosystem: Host-associated > Mammals > Digestive system > Stomach > Rumen | place: Canada: Alberta... | reverse complement strand
CCTCAGGTCGGGAAATACAGGATTTTCATTATAGACGAGGTGCATATGCTGTCCAAGCAGGCATTCAATGCGCTTCTTAAGACTCTGGAGGAGCCGCCGGAATATGTGATTTTCATTCTGGCAACTACTGACGTCCAGACTGTTCCTGTTACCATTTTGTCGCGCTGTCAGAGATATGACTTCAAGAGGATATCAGTAGAGACGATTACAGACAGGATGCGAGAGCTGATGGAGAGGGAAAATGTTTCCATCGAGGAAAAGGCTCTTTATTATATTGCGAAACGCGCAGACGGCTCAATGAGAGATGCGCTTTCGATTCTGGACAGATGTATATCGATCCGCACCGGAGAGGAGACGGTAACATATAATGATGTGCTGGCTTCTCTGGGAGCTGTGGATACGAGCGTTTTTTATGATATTATGGAGTGCGTGAAGGCATATGATGCGGCAGGAGCTATAGGACATCTGGAGCAGGCAATAGCTGAGGGACGTGAGCTGCAGCAGTTTGCGGCAGATTTTCTATGGTATATCAGGAATTTGCTCATGGCTGCAAACCTGCCGGATGATGCTTTTGATACGCTTGATATGTCAAAAGAGAATTTTTCTTCGCTGAAGGCTCAGTCGGCAGAATTTGACGGCGAAAGAATTCTGCGATATATTGAAATCCTGTCTTCCGCCGTATCTGAGATGCGGAATACGACAGAGAAAAGAGTGATGCTGGAGGTAGCTGTCATCAGGATGGCAAGTCCGCAGATGCAGAATGATTACGCATCGTTATATGACAGGATAAAAAGGCTTGAATCAGGAATCACTGTGCAGGCAGTGAAAGTGCAGCCTGCTGAAGCAAATCACCCGGCAGCGCCGGTGAAAAAAAAAATAAATCCGGCAGCGCCTGAAGATGTGAAGAAGCTGTGCAGCAAGTGGCCGGACTTCTTGAAGAGAGTGGCAGACAGTAATCCATTGCTGTATCAGAGTGTAAAGAATCTTTTTGTGTCTATTTCAGATAATGATGAGATTGAACTTGTGGCTGATGATAATAACGAGTTTGATAAGGAAAGATACATTGAATCTAAAGAACATCCTGAAAACCTGGACTGGCTGTCAGAACTTGCATCAGAATATATAGGCGGGAAAGTTAAGATCATTATTACTTTGAATGATACAGGTTATCCGACAGACCTTATCCGTGAAGGTGCAATAGGAAGGTTTGAACAGGAACATAAAATAAAAATAACAGAGACAGACATAGATGATTAGAAGGAGTGGAATATGTCCAGAAGAGGTGGATTTCCGGGAGGACAGATACCCGGAGGAATGAACAACATGCTGAAGCAGGCGCAGAAGATGCAGCGCCAGATGGAGGCAGCTCAGAAGGAATTAGAGGAGAAAGAGATTACAGCGACAGCAGGCGGCGGCGCAGTGAGTGTCACCATGACAGGAAAGCATGAAGTGAAGAAGATCACTATCTCTCCTGACGCTGTGGATCCGGATGACGTAGAGACTCTTGAGGATCTCGTAACGGCAGCGGTAAATGAAGCTGTGAAGATGGTGAATGAGGCTTCCCAGCAGTCAATGTCAAGGATTTCAGGCGGCATCAGCCCTGATATATTCGGCTGATGGAATACTATTCTGAAGAAATATCCTCGCTTATAGACGAGCTTGGAAGACTGCCGGGAATAGGAGCAAAATCAGCTCAGCGAATAGCTTTTCATATTCTCCATATGCCGAAGGAAGAAGCAAAGAGACTTGCGCATACGATAACTGAGGCAAGAGAAAAGGTGCATTATTGCAGGGAATGTTTTACCCTTACCGATAGTGATCTGTGTCCTATATGCAGTAATCCAAGGCGGGATCATAAGAAGATAATGGTCGTGGAAAATACTCAGGATCTGGCTGCTTATGAGAAGACAGGAAAATATGACGGAGTATATCATGTTCTGCATGGAGCGATTTCTCCAATGCAGGGCATAGGCCCGGACGACATCAAGCTGAAGGAGCTGATGGCGAGGATATCAAAAGAGGATGTAAGCGAAGTAATTATTGCCACAAATTCATCCCTTGAGGGCGAGACTACAGCCATGTATATTTCAAAGCTGATAAAGCCTGCAGGAATAAAGACAACAAGGATCGCAAGCGGGGTGCCCGTGGGCGGGGATCTTGAAAATATAGATGAGATGACATTGCTTCGGGCACTTGAAGGCAGAACGGAAATATGATATCCGTTCTGCCATTCATTTTTTATTAAGGATAACCGATGTATTAGAAAGAGAGTTATGTAGATTCAAGAGGTAGATAAATGAAGATAGATCTTGTCGCAAACAATCTTAAGGCCGGAATGACAAAAGCAAATCCTTCGGTCAGAAATGATAAGAAAATACTTCAGCCGGATTCATACATAATGGATATATCCTTTGGCATAGAAAAAGATGATGCCGTTACATATAGCACAGGCGATTTGAATGGGGACGCTGAAAACGGCAGCAGGGATGCTTTATCCGATACGATATCGGGAATAAAAAATGAATTCATGAGAGCGGCTGACATGTCTTATGATATTTTTTCAAAGATGGAGGAACTGGGACTTTCTCCGAAAGATTTGGATTCAGGCGAGATCGTTACGGTATCGGACCAGATAAAGATGAATCTTGCAAAAGCAGGAGTTGACATAAGCGCCATGGGAGGCCTTTCCGATAAGGCAGTCAGGGCGATGACCGGATCGTATGCTGAGGCAAATGCCCTGAAGTGTGATATAGAAAAAGCCAGAGCTATGGCAGCTGATGTGGAGGAGAAGACTGGCAATGAGATCTCATCCCGCGCGGCTTCTTTTTTGATAAAGAATAATTATGAACCAACGTTGGAGAATTTATTTAAAGCAGTATATTCTGACGGCTCGAGCGATGATGAGAGTCTTTCCTACGCTATAGAAAATGCGGATGTCAAAGATCTGGGAATAAATAAAGACGAAATATGTGACTGCCTGAAAAGAGCCGGAGTCGCTCCTGACAAAAATGCCGTTAAAGAGGCAGAGTGGCTTATCAAAGAAGATATTCCAGTCAATGGAAAAAACATATCCTCACTGGAGACACTTCAATCAGAAATAAGGTCGGTCGGAGAGGAAGAACTGAATAAGGAAGCCGATGAGGGAAGGCAGCCGGAAAAAATAATGATGATAAGCGGCTGCAGCATGGATGAGAGGGTTGAAAAAGCCCTTGACACAATAAGAATAATATCGCCGGACGATGCTGAGACTGCTGCGTCAAACGGACAGGTACTGAACCTGAGAAACCTCCGGGCGTATTCTCTGATTTCGGCAGGAAATGCGGATGGAAATGCAGCCGGGAATACCGCAGTAAATACTGCAGGAAATTCAGTCGGAAATTCAGCAGTAAATATTGTAGAAAATGCAATTGATAATACGGCAGGTAATCAGACTGATTATATAAAACTAATTAATGACGCTAAGGAATATCTGACTTATACGAACCTGTCCGCTTTTATTCGTTTTGGCGTGGATATAGAGACTGAGCCTCTTTCAGATCTTTTGGCAGCCACATCTCTTGTTAATTCAAAGCCGGATGATGCAATGGATACCTTCTCGAAGGCAGCTGAAGCCGGGAAAAATATTGAAGAAACGCCGGTATCATTTCTCGGCCGTTATATTTCATACGATATAAGAAAGGAGACACTTGGAAGAATAAGTGTTCTGTCAAGCGAAGCGAGAGGAAACAGGGCGATCGGAACTTATGAAGCTGTTGGAACTGAAGTGCGGCCTGACCTGGGAGACAATATCAGCAAAGCCTTTGAGGATTCTTATAAGGTCCTTGATGAACTGGGCATGGAGAGAAACGATGAAAATGAGAGGGCTGTAAGGATCCTCGGATATAATTCGCTTGACCTCACAAGAGAAAACATTGAAAAAGTGTCATTTGCCGACAGTCTTTTTAATAAGGCAATAAAGAACCTGAAACCATCAGCTGTCCTGTCTCTTCTCCGGGAAGGGAAAAATCCGCTTGACATGACAATGGAAGAGCTGACATCTGATGGCGGGGAAGAGGAAAATGACGAATCCCTTTATTCTTTCCTCTTCAGATTGGAAAATACGGACGGCATCAGCGACGATGAAAAGAAAGGATTCATAGGCATATACAGGCTCATACATGAGGTAAATGAGACCGATGGAGCTGCTGTTGGAAAATTAATAAAAGCAGCCATTCCGGTGACGCTTGGAAATCTCCTTACCGTAATAAGAGGAAGGAAAGGCATTGACAGGAAGGTAGATGAAAATACAGGTCTGACGGAATCTGCGGGATACGAAAACAGCATAAAGGACGCAATAGAGAATGCTCTTCAGAAGGCTGCCTTAAGAAGGTCTGAAGAGATAATAACGCCGGCAAAGCTCACGGGGGCCGGAGGAAGTGAAAAGGCGCTTCAAATGAAGCCGGATGAACTTTTGACTGCTATGGAAAATGTGCCGGAGCCCTATGATATTGAGAAAAGGAGGATAGATGATATAAGGGAAGACATAAAGGAAGCAGCGAATGGGACTGATTATGCCTATAAAGTACTTTCTGCTTACGATATAGCCCTTACGCCGGCTAATTTATACGGTATAAGCGGTCTTCTCCGCGGCAGCAGTCCGCTTGCCTCGGTTTTAAAGGAAAAGAAATTAAAGGATGTTCCCGATTATGATAATGCCTGTGATGAATATATAGAAAATGAGCTTTCTCGTGATATGGATTCGGAGGAATCCATGATAGCTGCAGAAGACAGGCTGACCGCTCTCGCTCTTTCTGAAGCAGAGGTCAGGGCATTAAGTCCTGATGGACAAATCGATCTTAAGATGCTGAAGGGACTGAGCCGTCAGCTCTCGGTAATAAAGCAGATGTCGAAAAATGAAATTTATCATGTGCCGGTTCGCCTTTCGGAAGATTATACCGACATGAGAATACTATTTCAGAGCGGGACTGATAAGCCGGGCAGGGTATCCGCAATGATCGAGACTGAAAGATCAGGAATCATATATGCAGAGATCGAATCAGACAAAGAGACCGGTCATGGTGTTATATGTGCTTCGAATACTAAAACTCTTGAGATCCTGAAAAATAATGAAAGCCTTATCAGAAGCAGTATAGAAGACGAAGCTCATATAAAGCTTGATCTTCAATGTGTCCTGAACGGTTCCATAAAAACATCCGATATCTATACCGGAAATGGGCGAAATTGGTCAGGATCTTCCATGAGATCCGAAGAAAAAAAATCCGGCGGGTTCGAAAAACCGGATACAAGGACTCTGTACAGGATTGCAAAGGCTCTGGTGAGAGCTTCGATGAAAGCAATGTAATAATAAAGCGGCTATATGCCGATATAATAAATGGTGACAGGATGTCACCGAATCCATCAGCAAGGAAGCTGTTTCATAGAATAGAAAGTGAGACAGTATAATGAGAATAAACAGCAATATTTCTGCAGTAATGACAAATAACCAGCTTCTCCGCACCGAGAAAAATCTCTCTGCCGCCATGGAGAGACTGTCAAGCGGTTACAAGATAAATCACGCCTACGATGATCCTTCCGGAATGGCTATATCCGGCAGGATGGATACCCAGATCGCCGGTCTCGACATGGCGAGCCGTAATACAAACGATGGGATCAGTGTTATCCAGACAGCTGATGGAGCTCTGAAGGAAGTGGCAGATATGCTTCAGAGAATGAGGGAACTTTCCGTCCAGGCGGCAAATGATACCAATTCAGACAATGACAGAGCAGTCATTCAGGCAGAGATAGATCAGCTGAAATCCGAGATCGACAGGGTGTCTGAAACCACTGAATTCAATACCAAAAACCTTCTGGACGGTTCTCTTGACACCAGAGTATATGCAGATCATCTGACAAGGGAGCGCGCGACAGATGCCGTTGTTGCCGGGAAGTATACAATAAAGATCAATAAATCCGCAAAACAGGCTTCACTTTCATCCGGCATCTCGCCGCTTTCATCCGGCATCTCGCCGGCTTCTCTTGGTACAGTAACGAAGGAACAGGCCGGGAGTGTGGAGATAAACGGCGCAAAGGCTGAGATCCGCGAGGGAATGTCCGGCGATGAGGTTTATGCGGCATTAAGAGAGGCAGCAGAAAAAGGAGAAGCGAAGATATCCGACGCAAATGAAAAGCTTGCCTTTACATCAGCAGATTATGGCAAAAACGCGACATTAAATATAACGGTATCAAGTGATGAGCTGTCAGCATATCTGGGTCTTCAGAGAGAAATGACTTCATCCGGCAGCGACGCTGAGGTAGACCTCATCAAGCCTGACGAGGATGTGACAAGTGATGCCAATAATAAATCAAGGTTTACAGACAGTGCGACCATATCTTATGACGGAAATCATATGACTGTTACCGACAGGGACGGATTCGAGCTGGATTTTATGGCAGAAGCCGGATACATTGGAAATGTGGATATAGAAGTTACCGATATGGGTGCCATGAGTCTTCAGATAGGCTCGAATGAAAATCAGACAATGAAGGTAGGCATACCGTCAACTGATACAAAATCGCTCTATATTGATGATCTTAAAGTAACTACGGTCAATGGTCCGGGAAAATCGATTGCTATGCTGGATAAGGCGATCGACCGTATCAATAATATCAGGGCAAAGCTTGGAGCATATGAAAACAGACTTGATCATACCAGCAATTCTCTAGGTGAGACAAATGAAGATATGACAAGCGCGATGTCAAGAATAACCGATGCTGATATGGCATATGAAATGACGGAATATACGAAGGAAAATGTACTTCAGCAGGCTGCAACAAGCGTGCTTGCGCAGGCAAATGAGATCCCGCAGATGGCTTTGCAGCTTCTGCAGAAATAAACATTCGGGCGGTCTTGTTGCAATATGCTTTTTAATATGTCCGGCTGCGGATTTTATACTGTAATCAGGTGAACAGATGACAGAAGAAGATATTAATATTTTTACAAGAAGGATAGCGGGCGCAAACAGGTCGGAGCTGGTCGTGATCCTCTATGACATTTTGCTTCAGAGGCTCGATGATGCCGGCAAGAGTCAGGATGATGAAGAATATATAAAAGCAGTCCGGGGCGCGTCAGAGACTGTCAGGCATCTTAAAAATGACCTTGATTTCAAATACGCTATATCCCGCGATCTTTACAGGATCTATACCTATGCAGAGAGGGAGATTGCAAAGCTTACTTACAGGAAAAGCGATGATGTAATAAATAATATCAGAGCGATCATGACAGTGCTCAGGGACGCTTTTCTTGAGATCGCGTCAAATGATGACAGCGGTCAGTTGATGAAGAATGCAGGCTCAGTAACGGCCGGCATTACCTACGGCAGAAGATGTCTTAATGAGACAGATACTGACTCTGACACAAACAGAGGCTATCTGGTCTGATACCAGAAAATAGGTTCTTGGTAAAAATCCACAATGCGGAGGAGAGAATGGAAACCCCATTCTCTTTTTTAGTTTTATTATCGACAATAATCTGTAGAAATCAAATATTAACACACTTAAAACTCCGGTCTGGTTTTATTTATATTTCACAAAAAATAAAAAATGCATATTATACAAAAAATAAATCTGCATGTCTTGTCATGGAGGAATCAATTCCCCGCCTGTATAATCAAGTCACATTACGGAGGCGCATATGATGAGATTTATGATAGCTTCATTGATTACATGGCCTGCGGCGATCATGGATATAAGGCTTAAGAAGATCCCGAATCTTTATATCCTGCCGATAGCTCTTACCGGATTAATCAGCTGCTCTGTCCGGTTTGGATTGAAAGGCCTGGGGCTCGGACTTTTGAATATGATGGTTTCGCTTCTCATTCTTATACCTCTTAATGTTACAGGATCGATCGGAGCCGGCGACATCAAGCTGATGGCTGCTGTATCACTGATTTTTACCACAAGAGAATCGCTGTATTTTATTTTTCTTTCATTTCTGGCAGGCGCTGCCTGGTCCTTGATACGGATCGCAAGGAGGAAAGAACTCATAATAAGAATATATACGCTTCGCGATTATCTGATGGAATGCTTTAGGGAAGGTAAAGTAAAAAGATACAAAAGCCTTGGGACAGAAAATGATGTAATACCTTTCGGTGTCTGTATATTTGCGGGAACGCTGCTTCTTTTTGTGACGGAGGTGTGGTGATGAAAGAAAAAAGCATACTGATATGCGACAGTGACAGGAGTTATGCTGAAGCGCTTATGAGATTTCTGATTGGAAGCAGAAAGGACTTAAGGATCGTATGTGATACAAGTGTGGAATCTTTCCTTAGGGAGAAGGGAAGGTTCAGTATAGCTCTTATGACAGAGGAATATCTGAAGGCTGATGAAAAAGAAGGATCCGGCGAGCGAATAATAGAGCACAGAATTCAGCTGTGCGGATACGAGGAAATCGGATACAAGGAGTACGAGTCCATTTACAAATTTCAGGATATGGATCTCTTTCTGGACAGGCTGTGCCAGATAGACTGGGAGGTCCCCGCCGGGAAGAGAAAAGATGCAACATCTGAAACCAAATTCACCGGTATCTATTCGCCAATGAAGCATGAACTCATGCTGCCGTTTTCGATTTTATACAGCAGATTGCTCGCTGACAGAGAGAAAGTGATGTTTCTGGATCTGGAGGAGAACAGTATCCTGTCCCGGCTGACCGGCAGAAATCCAAGGTCAAATCTTCTGGACTGCATATATGATATCGAGACAAGTCCTGCCGGATTTAATCTCAGTTCCTATACAGATGTATATGAAGGAATATCTTATATAGGTCCGGTTTTGAATCCGTCGGATCTCGCTTCTGTGACGGAAAAACAGTGGATCGAGCTTTTCGACAAAATACGGGAGGCAGACTTTGGCAAAGTCGTTATCCTGTTTGGGGACATACCTCAGGGTTTTGACACCATGCTGATTCTGATGGATGCCATGATAATACTTGGAAAACCGGGGGAATATTATAAGGAGCCTGAAAAGCGCTTTATGGAATTCATTAAAAAACAGTGCGACAGAATAGAGATCCGCGAGGTGATGCTTCCGATGTCGGCAGCTGCTGTGTCAGATGACAGATTTGCGATGAAAGATATGATTCACGGAAATCTTGGTTTATTTATGAGAAAGAATTTCTGCGGAGCCGGCTGATGGATGGAGCAGAAGAATTAATAAGACAGAGCGTTCTGTCGAAAATAGATTTATCAAGGACTCTTTGTGATGATGAAGTCCTGTCTCAGATTCGTACGGAGATATGCGCTATTGCCAGAGATTATCCTATATCTGTAGAGAAAAGAAAAAAGCTGGAAAAGAAAATTTTCAATTCGCTCCGCCGGCTCGATATCATTGAGGATTTTCTGGAGGATGATGCGGTTTCCGAGATAATGATAAATGGACCGGATCATATATTTATTGAAAAAAACGGAGAGATAATCGAGACCGGTCTGACTTTCAGACCGCCGGAGAGACTTTTGGATCTGATACAGCACATAGCCGGCAAGGAAAATAAGGTAGTGAATGAGACCAGGCCCATACTAGATACCAGGCTGCCGGAATCCGGAGCCAGAGTAAACATAGTGCTGCCTCCGGCAGCTGTGGATTGCGGCATTATCACAATAAGAAAATTTCCAAAAGATCCCATCACTATGGAAAAGCTGATACGGTACAAAACACTTAGCCGGGAGATAGCGGAGTTTTTGAAAGATCTCGTAGAGGCAGGATACAACATTATGATATCCGGAGGTACATCCAGCGGTAAGACAACTTTTTTGAATGCGCTTACCGAATATGTCCCGAGGTCTGAGCGCGTGATCACAATAGAGGATTCGGCTGAGCTGCAGGTAAGGGGTATCGCGGATCTGGTGAGGCTGGAGAGCAGACAGAGATCTCTGGATGGGAACCTGGAGATATCAATAAGAGATCTTGTAAAGACGTCGCTACGAATGCGTCCGGACCGCATCATCATAGGAGAATGCCGTGGGGCTGAGGCACTGGAACTTTTGCAGGCTTTAAATACTGGGCATGACGGTACAATGGGAACTTTACACGCGAATTCTGCAGAAGATACGGCAGCGAGGATAGAAACCATGGTGCTGCAGGGAGGGATCGACCTGCCCGTTCGAGCAATAAGGCAGCAGATAGTGTCTGGAATTGATATCTTCATACATCTCGGCAGGATGAGAGACAGGTCCAGAAAACTCCTTGAGATAAGAGAGACGGACGGAATAGCGGATGGAGAGGTGAGACTCAGACCGCTTTATTTATACAAGGGAGACGGTGTATGGAAGAAGGAAGGCGAGTTGAAAAAACGGGAAAAACTAATAAGAAGTGGACATTTATCCGCCTGATCTGTCCGGCATTTATTTCAGCAGCTGTCTCTTATATAGGATACAGAAGTCCCTGGGGAATGGTTTTTATTGTTCCGGCCTATCTTCTGACCTTCAAGATCACCGGAGAGGATATGAGGTATGAGCGTGACCGGGAATTCAGAAAGGAATACAGGGAACTGTTAAATTCACTCACGTCTTCCGTGTCCGGAGGAGCGTCTATTGAAAACGCATTTTTAATGGCCGAGAAGGAACTGAAGGAGATATTCGGAGATGAATCCTGTATAGTTCCGTCTGTTCATAAGATAAATATGGCTGTGAGGCTCAGGACTCCTGTTGAGAAAGCGTTCTTTGAGTTTGCTGATGAAGAGCCTTACAGGGAAGTCCGTGAATTTGCCAACGTCTTTTCATTTGCCAAGCGGCTCGGCGGAGGTTATACGGAAGACATAAAAAGATCTGCTGCGGAGATAGGGGAGCGGCTGGAACTTGTGGATGAGATTGAAGCAATGACAAGCGAAAAGCGCTTTGAATTAAAGATAATGAGTGTCATGCCGGCTTTGATCCTTTTATATATAGGAATCGTGTCACCGGACTTTACAGCTCCGCTTTATGGTGAAATAAAGGGCATAGGCTTGATGACGGCAATGCTTATCGTATATGTATTTGCCATATTGTTCGGCAGGAAAATAATAAGGAGAGGTGAGTGTCTGTGAAAATTATAATCCCGGCAGCTTCTCTGACAGCCGTTTTTTTCATAATCAAAAACTCAGGCGGTGTCATTCCTGAGAAAGCGGCAAAGCTGCTTTATATAGTTGAGGTTCTGGCTCTGATCCTTTGCATAAGCGCTGCAGTATCTGAAAATACGCCCGTAAAATATGCTGCAAGACCTGAGGTGGATGAGGATGAGAAAGATGAGACATATCTCGTCAGCGACGGGAAGCAGAAGGAAAAAATAAAAATAAAGATTACAGAGAAGAAGCTGACAAAAAAGCAGGCAGAGAAATTATTCAAGGAGGCAGAAGCCGAGATAGAAAAGACTCTTAAAGGAGATAATAAGAGCCTGTCAGAAGTAAAGACAGATCTCGATGTCAGAAAATCCTATTGTAATGGCCTTGTCATATCGCATATAAGTTTCGGGGACGGTGATTACATAGGAGATAATGGAGAAATCCTTACTGAAAAAAGCATTTCTGATCCTGTGATAATAGAATGCGCGGCTGAGCTTTCCGCGGGAGATCACAGATCATATCTCTCATTCCCGATAAGACTGCTCCCGCCTGAGACTGACAGCAGGGAAGGATTTAAACGGGCAGTGGAGACAGAAGCTAATCAAGCTGATAAAAAAGGAAAAGAACAATTAAGGCTTCCTTCAAAATTAAACGGCAGAAATCTCAGATGGTATCAGAAGTCCGATAACAGAGGGATCACCTTGTCGATTCTCGGAATTGCAGCTGCGATTGGAATAATTGCAGGAAAGAAAGCAGAAGAGAAAAAGAGAGAAGATGCCCGGAAGAAGGATATGGAGCGCGATTATACGGATATCATCAGCTCGCTTTCTTTATATATATCATCGGGAATAACAGTAAAAAACGCCTTTGAACGTATTTCAGAAACATATATCAAGGAGAAAAAAGGAAAAGCAAGAGAGCGGCCGGGATATGAGCTTATAGTAAGAGCAGTGAATGAGATCGATTCGGGAGCCGGAGAGAGAGAAGCATTAAGAAAACTTGGAACAGAAAGTAAAGACCGTCATTTTAAGAAACTTGTGATGATGATCATCTCTGATATGGACAGGGGTACCGGGACGCTTTCTGAGAAGCTTCTGAACGAAAGAAAGGAAATATATGAAAGCGAGAGAAACGGGATCAGAGCGCGTGGAGAAAAGCTTTCAACAGAGCTCCTGGCGCCAATGATATGTCTTCTTATGGTGATACTTGTGGTTCTAATATATCCCGCATTGAGCGGAGTCACATCAAATATGCAATAGAAAGGGAAAAAGCATGGAAAACAACAAAAAAGGAACGGGATTAAAAAGGTGTTTGTCGGATTTTCTGATGGAGGAGGATGGCATTGGCACAGTCGAGGTGATATTGATTCTGGTGGTGCTTATTGGCATAGTAATAATCTTCAAAGACAAGATTACGAAGCTTGTAAATTCCATATTCAAGACAATAAATTCAAACGTGAAGCAAATCTAGCTGAAGCTGACGGAGGAATGACAGTTTTTCTGGCATTGATAATGCTGACAATGCTGTCATTGGCCTTTACAATGGCGGAATCCGTAAGGATCCGTATGCTCTCGGTCAGAGCCGATGATATAAGCCTGGTATCTGCCGAGAGCATGTATTCCATGTATGTGGACAAGCTGTGGGATGATTATGGAATAACCGGACTCGATGTGACACTGTCAGGAGATACGGCAAAAATCGCTGTGCTTGAAGACAGGATGCTGAAGAGAATGGAAGAA
>Ga0256407_10010736_pt1 | contig 12807 bp, 7 predicted proteins | sample RumenRJG_04DNA_FD_193489 | JGI IMG/M metagenome (GOLD analysis project Ga0256407, IMG submission 193489) | Bovine rumen microbial communities from Lethbridge, Alberta, Canada - RJG_04 | ecosystem: Host-associated > Mammals > Digestive system > Stomach > Rumen | place: Canada: Alberta | collected... | reverse complement strand
AAAAAAAAAAAAAAACATTAAAAAAAAAAAAAAAATCACCCAAATTTATTCATTGAAAATGGTTTAACAATCAACTCCTTATAAGTATGATGTAAATCTCCTAAAGTTCCACAAACTTCACTTCTAAGTCTAAATGCATCTTTAGAACTATTATAAGCTTTTAAATAATCCTTCCCAGGATTAGGAGCTCCATTTCTGGTGATATCAATAAATTCACATAAGCTTTTTTGTCTATAAATAGGATTAAAATTATTAACACATTCAAAATTAGGATTTTTCTTATTTTCACAATCAATTAAAATTTTATTTTTAGTTTTTGAAATTCCTTTATTTCCAGGATTAATAATATTATATTCAGTAGAAACATGATTTAATAAAGTAGGAATATTTGTCTTTGCCATCCATTTAGAATTTGATTCTCTTGAATTAGTATAACTTTCAATTTTATTTGGTTTAAATAAATAAGTTTCACCATTTTTTAATATTGATTCCATATCATTTTTATTTAAGAAAATATCTGAATTTTGATGATCTTTATAATAAAGTGATTTATGATTATATTCATCTTCTAAAATTGAAGGTGGTTTATTAAAAAAAATATCAGATTGACGTGATTTGTCTCTTATATCATTTAATGTTAAATCTGGTAATTTTCCTGCAAATGGATTATTTGTTGATATTTGTTTTTTTAATAATCTTGGATTATTTACTATATATTCATATTCTTTATAACCATTTGGAATCCATTTATCATTTCTATTTTTCATTTCAATAAAAGAATTGTTTTTTTTTTCAGGTTTTAATTTTGGATAATTTGAAAATGAAGGAAGTGATGGTGTTGTTTTTAAATATTCTGTTTTTATTGTATTTTTTTCAGGTTTTTTATTTCGGGATAAAGGTGTTTTATTAAAGTTTGATGATTCTATTGTTAATGGAGTTAAATTTTGATGTGATGATTTTGAAAGGGTAGATTGTTGTTTTTTTATTTTTTGATTTTCGGTTATTTCATTTTGTTTTTCATTTATTTTTGAATTTTCAATATTTTCATTTTCTTTTTTTTCTTCTTTTTTATTTTCTTTTTCATTTTCTTCTTTTTCATTTTTGTTTATTTTTCTAATTTTTATTATTTCTGGTTTATTAATATTTACATTAATATCATTTTCTTGTTTAGAATTTTTCCTACTACTATAAATATTATTAGTTTCAGTATTATTAATATTTTTTTTTTTATTATCATTTTCAAAATTTACATTATTCATTTTTGCAATTTTTAAATTTCTAAATTTCTCTTTTAACTTTTCAGTATTTTCTCTAATTTTTTTCATAAAAGATTTATCATAATTCCATCCATTATTATAATTAATACCAAATAATTTTTGAATTTCATCATCATTTAATCTTTTATATTGTCCTGGAAATGAAGTTCCTCTCGAATCAGTTTTTTTATCATCAATATCTCTTAATGAAAATAATTTGGGTGTTTGAATATAAATATTTCTTGCTTTTCCAGATGTTATTTTGGGACTTTGTTTAAAACCTTCACTAAATGTTTTATTAAAGTTTTTTATTTCATTTTCTGTGTTTATTAAACGATATTTCTCATTTGTTGAATTATATAATGTTGAATTTGGGTTTGTTAATGTTGGATTTGTTATTTTATTTTTGAGAGGTTCATACATTTTATTGTTTTTATTTTTTATTTTTATTTTATTTTTTATCTACAATTTAAAATGTAACTTAAATAAATATAAAAAAATATTAAAAAAATAAAAGAAAAATATCAATTATTCATAATAATAAAAAATAACTTCCAAAAAAATAAAAAAAAATTTTATAAAATAAGTAAATAAAATGGGTGACAAAGTCAAGATAATGAACTTAAAAAACTACGAATTGGGTGACACATTAGGAACAGGAGCATTTGGTCGTGTTCGTATAGCTAAAAACAAAAAATCAGGAGAATATTTCGCAATGAAAATAATGAAAAAAATAGATATATTAAAATCAAAACAAGCAGACCACATAGCAAATGAAATTAAAATTCTAGCAATGATAAATCATCCTTTTGTAATTACATTTGATGGTTTTACTCAAGATGAAAAATATCTTTATTTATCTTTAGAATTAATTAATGGTGGTGAATTATTTACTTATTTAAGAGGAATTGGAAGATTTCCAGCTAATCAAGCAAGGTAAAAAATATTATTTTTTTATAATTTTTTTTTTTAGATTTTACATTGCTCAAATTATATCAATTTTTGAATATTTACATTCAAAAAATATAATTTATCGTGATTTAAAACCAGAAAATATTTTAATTCATAAAAGTGGTTATTTAAAATTAACAGATTTTGGTTTTGCTAAAATTGTAGAAGGTAGAACTTACACATTATGTGGAACACCAGAATATTTAGCACCAGAAATTATATTAAATAAAGGACATGGTAAACCAGTTGATTGGTGGACATGTGGTATTTTATTATATGAAATGATTGCTGGAATTGATCCTTTCAGTGATGATGATCCTATGATGGTTTATCAAAAAATTCTTAAAGGTAAAATAAGATTTCCAAGTGGTTTTGATTCAAATGCTAAAAGCTTAGTTAAACATTTATTAGAAGCTGATTTAACTAAAAGATATGGAAATTTAAAAAGAGGTGTTAAAGATATTAAAGGACATAGATTTTTTAAAGATTTAGATTGGGAAAAATTATTAGAAAAAGAATTACCTCCACCTTATAAACCTAAAGTTAAAGGAGAAAATGATATTTCTAATTTTTCATCTTATCCTGATTCTGATGAACCTACTCCTTCTATTAAACCTAATGAAGATCCTTTCTTGGATTGGTTTCAATAATTGATTTTTTTTTTTAGATTTTATGTGGTTTTTTCATTTAAAAATGAATTTATTACAAAATTATAATTTAATTTTGGAGTTTTTTTATTAAAAAAATTTTTGAAAGTTTTTAAAAAATAAAATTTAATTTTTTGATATTTAAATATTTTAATTGATTTTTTATTTTTTTTTTAATTTTTTTTATATTATTATTGTAGTTTAAAAATAATAAAAAAAAAATAAAAAAATCATATCAATTAAAAGGAAATATCTTTAATTATAATTTAAGATATTGTAATATTAAAAATAATAAAAATTATTTTTGTTAATGGAAAATCTACAAATGAAAACAAAATATCCTAAAGAAGATTTAATATTTTCTATAAATCAAAATAACTTAGATGACAATTTATCAGAAAATTTAAGTAGACAAAATGATTTACAAAATGGAAGATGGAAACAAGAAGAACATTTTAGATTTATTAAAGGATGTTTATTATTTGGTAATAATTGGAAAAAAATAAAAAATTATGTTAAAACTAGATCAAGTGCTCAGATTCGTTCTCATGCTCAAAAATATTTTATAAAATTAAATAAGAAATATCATTATATTCGTTTTGATGATGAAGATAATAAATTAAAAAATTATAATTTGGATTATGACTTTGTTAAAAATGTTATTAATTGTGATTTAAATAATGTTAATATGGAAAAAATTGAACAAATGATTTTAATTATTTTTAAAAATTCAAATTCTAATTTAAATATTTTTAGTGAAAGACATAATAATACAATTAATTTGAATGAAAATATTTTAAAAAATGAAGTATTAACTAATTCAAATAAAAAAGAAAAAATTTTTAACTTTATTAAAATACCAAAATATAAAGATTATGAATTTGATAATAATGAAAATTATAATAATAATGAATTCTTGAATAAAAAGAGAAATAATAATATGAAAATATTATATAATACAAATAATGATTTAAATGATTTTGGAATTGAACCAAAAAAAATGATACAAATTGAAAATTTCATTCATAATTGTCTTGATTCAATTGATCTGAATGATTTATTTAAATTATTAAGTTACTTTGATGGAAATTTATTTTTTCAAAATAATTATTCAATTAATCAATATAATCCTTATTATTATAATCTTAAAAATGATAATGAATTTTATAATTCATTTAATCAATCAAATGAAAATTATATTAATTTAAATAATAATATAAATGATATTACATCAACTCAAAATTCAAATGAAGGGGAAAATCAAAAACAAATTTTTGATTATATGAATTATCAATATTCAAAAATAAATGAATTAAATAAAAATTTTCAAAATTTATATTCAAATATCTTAAATGATTTTTATAATAATTATTTAAATATAAATTCATATCCAAATTCAATACAGTTAAATCCTTTTTTAATAAATCAATTACAATAATTTTAATAATTAATATATATTAAATTATAATATATAATAAATGTAAATTTATTTTATGAAATTAATTAATTTTATTAATGATAAAATTTTAATCAATGAATAAAATAAAAAACATAAAAACAGATAGATACAAATCAATATTTCCAATTCCATTTACAATTAAAATTGATACTGAAAATGCAAAAAAAGAATTAATAAACACAAAAACTAAATATCTAAAAACAGAAAATAAATATAAAAAAGCAAATAAAAAAGGAGATGATTATATAATAAAATTAGATGATGAAATAGATAAATTAAACGATAGAATAACAGAATTAATTTCACATAATTATGAACTTGATCAAGAAATTGAAAAAGAATATGAATTAAAAACAAAATATGAAATAGAACAAAAAAAAAAAAGTAAAGAATGTAATGAAATGAGAAATAATTTTAATAATTATTTTGAAACAATCAATTCATATAAAAAAGCAATTAATGATTTAATTGAAGATAATAATCAACTTAAAGATGAATATGATATTAAAATTAATGAAATAAATTTAACAAATGATATTGTATATAAACAATTAAATGAAAAATTAAATTTATTAAATATAAAAAGAGAAGAATCTGCAACTGCTGAAAAAAGAATTAATGATATTTTAAAAGAAATAAATAATCAAAGAGATTATTATAATCAAAGAGCAGAAATAAATGATAAAAAATATTTTGAATTAGAAAAAAAATTTACTGAGTTACAAAATAAAATTATGGGAGAAGAAATGACTAATAATTTAAAAAATGAAGAAGCTAATAAAAATAAGAAATTAGAAACTGGGAATATTAATCAGAAAAAAGAATTACAGAATCAAATTAAACAACTTGAAAAAAATAATGAAATTATGAGTAAGGAAATTGGAATGTTAAAAAAACAATATAGAAAATTAATTAATTCTGCTTCTCATAAGAAAGCTAATAGGAGAAAGAAAAAATAATTATCTAAAAAAAATTTTAATTTTAAATAATTTAATTTAAAAATGATTAATCAATTTATATTATTTTTTAAAACATTTTTTTTTAAATTTTTTTAGATATATTAAATAATTATTTTAAAGGAATGGAAAGATTAAGTATATTTTCAAATAAAAAAATAAATATTGAAAAATTAAAAGATTCATTTATTCAAAATAAAAATGAGGCTTCTTCTTTTTTATTAATTTATGAAAATATTATAGAAAAAACCATGACTAAAACTTTATTAAATTTTAATGAAAAAGAAATTTATTTATATAAAACATTTTCAAATTATTTTGATGAAAGTAATTTCAAATTTTTATCCAAATTTAATTTAAATTTAAAAGATATTAATTTAAATAAGGAACAATTATTTAAATATTTTCTTTTACATATATTTAATTTTTTTGAAAAACATAATAATGAAAAAAATAAGAAAGAGGAATTTTCAAAAATTTATAATTCAATTAATTCATTAATTTTTTTATTTTCAAAACTTTATAATAGTGATTTTTTTCATATAAAACATTTAGAAATATTTTCAAGACTACTTTTATTATTTTCAATAATTCCAAAAAAAAAAGAAAAAAATTATAATTATGATAATATTTATAAAGATAATCTTATAAAAAATATAATGTTTATTCCTTTATCATTTAATATTATAAAAAAAACATTTATAAATAGGTCAAAAAATATATCAAAAGAAGAAGAGATTTCAATTTCAAATTATTTTGAATTTTTTGATGATTTAATATTAAAAAATAACATTCCAAATCTTAATTTATTAAAGAGATATGAATCAAAAATTTTAAATGTAATGGAATGTTTATATTTAATCAATTCAGAATCAAATGAATTAAATAAATCTTTAGATAGTTTTCTTTCTAAATTATATATATTTAATTTTACAATGAAAGATTTAATGTCACCTTTTCTAAATATAACTAAAAATTCTTTAATAAATTTTAATAATAATAGTTTAGATGAATTAAATAAAAAAATGATTATTGATAATTTTATGATGAATTATTTCATTAAAATTTATGAAAAAGAACAGCATTTATATTCTTTAGACAAATATAAACTTTATGAGGGATTTTATTTAGGTTGTGATACTTGTGGGATAAATATGATAATTGATAAATTTAAAAATAATGAAAATACATTTTTATTTTCTTTTAATTTAACACCAATTAATAATATAAATAATTATACAATTATCACATTTCAAAAAGAAAATGAGATTTATTTTTCAATTAATTTATCAAAAAAAAATAATAATTATGAATTAATAATTATTATCAATTCAAATCAAATTCTTACAAATATAACAATTATTCCTGAACAAACTTATTTATTTGCTATTTCATTTTTTGAAAAAAAAAAATTTATAATATATTATATTGGAGGTCAATATAAAAATAAACAAAAATCAAATGAATATGGATATTCTGAAGAAATACATTGGGAAAATTTCAATTTATGTATAGGTTGTAAATTAGAATATTATTCTTATAAATATGAAAATACTTATTTATATTTAAATACATTCAAAGGATTTGTAGGTCCTTTTATTATTTTTAATAAGTCATATCAAAAAGAAAAAGAGATTATTATAGATTATATTTTTCAATTAAAAGGTAAATATGGAAATTTCATATATAATAATTATAATTTGCAAAGTATTTTAATTTTTGAAGAAAATGATTATTATTATGAAAATATACTTAATTATTTTAATTCTGAATTAAATATTCAAAATGATATTGAATTATATATATATCCAGAAAGTTTTAAAAATAAATATATTGATAATATTGATTATCTTAATTTATATAATGGAAAAAAAATTTCTTTATATAAGAAAAAAGAAAAGACCATAGAGAAATATTTTACTATAAAAAAAAATGAAATAACAAAAAAATCTTTTTTATTTTTTAATAATACATTACAATTAAATTTAAAATATGATAAATATTATATTCAAGAAAATGAAAATTTTGCTGATTTAAAAAATTTTGATGATAATATTCAATTAGAAATTCCTTTTAATTTTAATTGTAAATTTTTTATATTTAAAAATAAAAACACTTTTTCAGAGTTTTTAAAAATGGATGGAATTAAATTTTTAATATTACATTTGAATTTTTATTATCAAATAATAAATTATTTTCATAAATCAGAAGAAAAAAAAATAGATAATCAATTTAATAAATTAATTGATTCAATGTACATATTTTTTATTTATTTTTTTTAGTGTTAAAAATATTGAGATAATATTAGTTTTAATACAAGAATTATTAAATTTGATAACATCAAGAAAAAATAATTTTAAACATTTTGAATTAGATTTAAAAAAGTTTTTTTCAGAAATTACTATTTTAATAAAATTAGTAAAATTATTTTAATTTTTAGATATCCCAATATAAAAAAATAATGGGAATTTTATCATCACAATTAATCAATATCTTAATATTCTTTAAAAATTTAATATTTGAGCATATGAAAAATAAAGAAAATATAAATACAAATTTAAAAAAAGAATGGAATCAAAATTTAGAATTATTTGTTTTTTTCAGAGATAGTATAATTGATATTTTACTAAATGAAACTATATATTCAAAAGAAGATTATTTAATAATTGAGAATATTTTTTCTTCAATATATAGAATTATTGAATCAAACCAACCAATAGAAAATCTTTGTTCAAAAAATATTATTTATAGTATATTATCTTTTTCAAATATTATTTTATCATTAAAAGAAAAAATTGATGAATGTATTAATTCATTTCAGTCATTATTATCAATATATTTAGAAATAAATTATATTAACTTAATCTATAAAAAAATAATAATAAATTTAATATGTGAATATTTAGTAAGTTCAAAAAATTATATTATAAATAATATTTTATTAAATATTTTATCTAATTCTAAAAATATAGAATATATAGAACAAAATAAAATAAAAGATTTACTTCTATATTCAGATATATTATATAATTCTAGAGCAATAAATAAATCATTTGAATCAATGTATAAAAAAATTATTAAAATTATAATAGGAAATTTAATAATTTATCCTCCAAATGAAGAATCAATTTACAATAATATTTTTCTGAATAAAATAAAAAATATTGATTTTAATATAAAATTTGAAGTTTTTAAAGATATTATAATTCCTTCTTCAAATAAAAATGAAATAGGAATAATAAACATTAAAAAAATTCAAAATGAAAAAATAGAAATTATAATTAATATTGTTTTAGAAATTTTTGAAAATATTACAGATGATTATCATATAGAGAAATCTTTTAAAGATTTTTGTGTTAAAATAATTGAAATTTTTAAGGAATATAAAAATGAAAATATTGACAATTCATTTTTTGCAATTTTTTTTGGTGATCTTTCAAATATTTTTTTTAATAAACTTTTAAATTTATATTCTAAAGATAAAACAAAATTAAATGAATTAATAAAATTTATTGAAGATGAATTAGTTTTATTTTTAATAAACAATCATAAAAATCCATTTATATTTCAATTTATTGAAAAATGTTTTAATCAAGAACAATTTGTTAAATATGGTTTTTCTATTATTCATAAAATATTTTTAGAAATACAATTATTCAAAAATGGTATTATTATATTTAATTTAGTAAATTTACTTTTTTTTTTTGAAGACTATTTTTCAACACATTTAAATCATAATTTACATGAAGATGAATTTTATGATATTCTAAAAATATTATTTTTATTATTACAAAATAATTATTATATTTATATAAGAATAATTTTTTATAATGAAAAAGAAATAGGAAGAACAATAAGTGAAATAATTTTTGATATTTTTTTATTAGTTTTTCAAAACTATACAAAAAAGGAAAATGAATATTTAATATTATTTCATGAAGTTTTTAAAAGTTCAATTAAAGGACATACTATATTTTATGAAATGGATAATATGAAATATAATTCTTTGATTTATAATGATATAAAAAATAAGGTTATTTCACTTGAAAATAATTTATGTTCTGATAAATATGTAATCTATACTGATTTTAGTTTTTCTATATTTTTTCTTGCAAAATATTTTTCATTAAAGAAATTAAAAAAAACTTTAAAACATTTAGAATTGTTTTTTAATTCATTATTTCATAATATTATTGATTTATCTAAAAAAAATTTTTTTTCTCAATATGAAAATTCAAAATGTAATGAATATAATATCATATATAATTTTTTTAATTCAAAAAAAAATAAAATCAAAGAAATATCATTTGAAAAATTTGAAGAAATTTTTAATAAAGAAAACCAAAATTCAAGAAATATTTATTTTTCAATGTGTATATATTTAAAAGCATCAACAAGAAGAAGTAGTGCAAAAACAACAAATTATAATACAATTAATTTTAGTGGTAAATCAAATTCATATAAAATAATTGGAATAAGTGAATCTTTTAATGAAAGAAAATTAAATAAATTATCATTATTTTCAAATAATAATATTTTTGAGAATAATCATAATGAAAATAATGATATATTAAATGAAACAAATATTAATAATCCTTCAAGTAGAATGTATTTTGATTTAAGACAAAATGATAAATCAAAAACTATTAAAGAGAAAAATAAAAAAGAAAAAAAAATAGAATTAAATAAAGAATTAATAAAAGAAAAAAAATATTATTTTGAAAATATTATTCAAAAAGGAGTTATAATAAATCCAAAAAATGAATTTTTTTTTAAAACATTTTCTCATTCTTTTATTGATATTTATTTTTATAATAAATCATTTATTAATTTAAAAGACTTTTATTTAAGTAATTTTAATTGTGAAAAAGATAATAAAGTTTTAAATTATCCTTCAAGATTAAAAAACTTTTCAAATCAATTTGAGTCACCACTTTTTTTGACTCAAGATTTAAAATTTTTTGATGATGAATGTTTCAAAATTACTCATTCATATATTTTACCTTATTTAAATAAATTTCAACATAAAAAAATCCCTTTTATTAAAAGAAATATTGAAATAAATCAAAATGCATTTCAATTTGAATGTGAATTAATTTGTATTAAATATTCTTTATTTGGAATGTTTTTAATTGGAGAAAATTATCTTTTATTTAGAAATTATCAAATTGATAGTAAAAAATATTTCATTTTATCATTTGAAACTGATAGAATTGATAAAGAAAAAACAATTTTATTATATTTTTCAGAAATAAATGAAATAAAAAAAAGAAGATTTATATTTTTTGATCAAGCATTAGAATTTTTTTTAAAGAATGGTAAAAGTTATTTTTTTAATTTCCTTTCAAGACATAATTACAATAAATTAATATTAAAATTAAAAGAAAAGAAAGAATTATTAAGTAAATTATTAAAAAACGAAAATAAAGAAAAAGAAGAAAAATTAAAATATTACATAAGTAAATATATTAATAATAAAATTTCAACATATGAATTTTTATTAACACTAAATTATTACTCATCAAGAACATATAATGATACTTCACAATATCCAATTTTTCCTTGGGTAATAAAAAACTTTAAAGAATTATATAAACTTAACATAAATGAGATAAATAAAATTTTATTATCAAAAAAATCAAAAAATGAATTTAATAATGAAGAAAGTTTTTCAAGAATATTCAAATATCCAATTAGTGCTCAAACTGAAATTAAAAGAGAAAGTGCAAAATATAGATTTTTAGATTGTTCTTTTGATAAATTTAAATCACATTTTTATTCTCATTATTCAACAGCATCTTTTATTTTTTATTATTTAATGAGAATGAATCCTTTTATGCAAAATTTAATTAGATTACAAAATAATTCACAAGAAAATTCAAATAGAATGTTTGTTTGTATTTTTGATTCTCAATTAGCTATAAATTTAAGTAATGATAATAGAGAATTAATTCCAGAATTTTTTAATAAAATTGAATTTTTTATTAATTTAAATTGTGCAAATTTTGGATTAAATAGTAAAGGAATACAAACAGATGATATAATACCAATAAAATTAAAATATGATAATGATAATGAAAATAATAGAAATTCTCTTTCTTTATATGTAGAATTTTTAATTTTACATAGAGCAATATTAAATAGTAAATTTGTAAATAATTCGGATGATTCAATTATTAATTGGATTGATAATGTCTTTGGAAAAAATCAATATATAGAAAATGAAGATAAAGCTCTTAATTTATATAATACTTTTCCTTCTTCAACTTATAAAGAAAGATGTTCTTTTGTTAATGAAATAATAAAAATTGAAGATAATAATATTATAATTACTAATAATACAAAAGAAAAATTATTTGAACAAATTAATATAACAATTAATTTTGGAATGATGCCTGAAAGATTAAATTTAAAAGGTAATCTTAAAAGAGAAGAAATAATTGAATTTGAAGTTCATAATAAATTTTTTAATAATGATAACAATATAAATTGGATTTATATACAATTAATTGATGTAGAAAATGATTTATATTTATTAGTAAGTGAAAATGGTTATATAGAACTTGGGGAAAAAAAATTTGTTTTTATAATTAAAAGTGAATTAATTAAAAAAGTAAAACTAAAAGATGAAGACAATAATGAATTTTTTGATTATCATTCAACAGAAATTCAATATATAATAAGATATTTTAATAATAAAATTATTTCTTGTAGATATAGAGATAATAGTTTTAAAATAATATTCTTGGATTTAAATAATAAAGAAAAAAAGATAATTCAAGAAAAAAAAGTTTTATGTGAAGATTATGTAAATGCAATAAGAGAAATATCAAATAATTCTTTTATTATAGGATTAAAAAATGGTAAAATAATTGAATATGAAATTAAAAATGATTATTATATTGAAATGAAAAAATATATTTTTTCACATTTATCATCCATTAAAATTATTGAAATTGATAATTCTGAATTTTCATTAAATATAATTATTACAGCAACTAATAAAGAGATTTTTATTAGAAAATTATATGATTTTGAATTATTAACTGTTATTAATATTGAACCAAATTATAAAATAAAAATGTTAAAATTATCCCCTTTAAAATTAATTTATGTTATGTGTACAGGAAATGATAATAAATCTTATATTTTTGGGTTTACTTTAACAGGAATAAAATTTGCAAAATCAAAAGGGAAATTTTATAATAATTTTACATTTACAAAAAATGGAAATTTGATTGTAGAATATTTAAATAGTAGGAATATTGATGTTTTAAATGGTAGTGATTTACAATATATTTTAGAACAAAAAGAAAATTTAGAATCAGGAAAAATATTATATTTTGATAATATTAATTCAACAATCTATATGATATATAAAAGCAAAAAAAGTGATAAAAATTGGATTATATATAATTCATTTAATTTTGATTATTAATTTGAAAATTTAATAAATTAAAAAAGTATTAAAATTAGTATTATTGTAATTATAAAAAATAATTTTATTTCAATATTTTTTTATTTTTTTTTTTATCTCA